>Ga0307515_10004954_pt1 | contig 27162 bp, 27 predicted proteins | sample 17_EM_MG_FD_194513 | JGI IMG/M metagenome (GOLD analysis project Ga0307515, IMG submission 194513) | Populus trichocarpa ectomycorrhiza microbial communities from riparian zone in the Pacific Northwest, United States - 17_EM | ecosystem: Host-associated > Plants > Roots > Unclassified | place... | reverse complement strand
TATCATGAGCAGTTTGCTTCGGCGCCACTGCCCCTTGTAATTTTAAAAGCATTCGTGCGCCTCGCAATGACGGACCGGCGGGCTTTCGCGGCTTCATTGTGACCTCATTGCGTCGTCATTGCGAGCCGCCTCCCGCATCTTGCATTACGCAGCAACTCATGCGGCGAAGCAACCTGCTCTCGCACAATAGCGGGCCAAAAATAATAATTACGATTCTACGGTAAAAACTCGCTGTGTTTATCTCAATCTTGCTTTAACTATCATGAGCAGTTTGCTTCGGCGCCACTGCCCCTTGTAATTTTAAAAGCATTCGTGCGCCTCGCAATGACGGACCGGCGGGCTTTCGCGGCGACATTGCGACCTCATTGCGTCGTCATTGCGAGCCGGCTCCCGCATCTTGCATTACGCAGCAACTCATGCGGCGAAGCAACCTGCTCTCGCACAATAGCGGGTCAAAAATAATAATTACGATTCTACGTTAAAAACTCACTATGTTTATCTCAAACATGCTTTAACTATCATGAGCAGTTTGCTTCGGCGCCACTGCCCCTTGTAATTTTAAAAGCATTCGTGCGCCTCGCAATGACGGACCGGCGGGCTTTCGCGGCTTCATTGTGACGTCATTGCGACCTCATTGCAACGTCATTGCGGCGTCATTGCGACCTCATTGCGTCGTTATTGCATCGTCATTGCGGCGTCATTGCGAGCCGCCTCCCGCATCTTGCATTACGCAGCAACTCATGCGGCGAAGCATCCTGCTCTCGCACAATAGCGGGTCAAAAATAATAATAACGGTTCTACAGTAAAAACTCGCTGTGTTTATCTCAATCTCGCTTTAACTATCATGAGCAGTTTGCTTCGGCGCCACTGCCCCTTGTAATTTTAAAAGCATTCGTGCGCCTCGCAATGACGGACCGGCGGGTTTTCGCGTCGTCATTGCGAGCCGCCTCCCGCATCTTGCATTACGCAGCAACTCATGCGGCGAAGCAACTGCTCTTACATTAATAGCAGACATTTAATAATTCAGTCTGATGTCCCAGGCCCATCAGCCCCCATACAATTTCTCCAAATTCAGTAAAAAACACCATACTGCCGGTAACCCATACAGGGCCTGCAATCGTTAGCTTTGTACCTTTGCAGGCGAAACAGCAGCACACCATGCACAAAGAAAAAATACCGGTTTATGATATCTGCAGCTTATATGAAAGCCGGTTACAGCAAAATGAATTTTTGTGTGAACGGTTCGGCTCATATTTACAAAGGCATTCACCCAACCTCCACCAGGCACACCGGCATTCGTTTTATCACCTGGTACTATTTACAAAAGGTTCCGGCACACATACCATCGACTTTACGCGGTTTAAAGTAAGACCATTCGATATCTATTTTATGATTCCAGGCCAGGTGCATAGCTGGAATTTTGATTCCAGGCCCGATGGCTTTATCGTGCATTTTTCGGAATATTTTTTTCGGTCCCTGCTGGTGGACCCGGCTTACCTGGAACGGTTTTCGTTTTTTAGCGGCATCAGCGAAGACAGTGTTTGCCATCTCCCGGCAAGCATTCACCGTAAAACAATTGAATTGTTTGAAGACATCATTGCGCAGGGTCTCCAAAAACAACAAGGCACGGATATGATAAGGCTGCTTTTGTTGCAAATTTTTATGCTTACCGACGCCACATTCAAAAACAACCAGCGCCGGGCGATACCGCGACAAAAACAGGTGCTGCTGAAAAATTTCAGGCGTTTGATTGACCAGCACTATACATCACTTAAACTGCCAAAACAATATGCCGATCTTTTATACGTAACAGCCAACCACCTGAATGCATTATCGCAGGATCTAATGGGCAAGACCGCCGGCCAATTAATCAGGGACCGCGTACTGCTTGAAGCCAAACGTTTGCTCACGAATGCCGAAATGACCGCTACCGAAATTGCATACAGCCTTAACTTCCAGGACAATTCTTATTTTAACCGGTTTTTTAAAAAGGCAGCAGGCGTTACGCCCGAAGAATTCCGTAAACAATTTATTGCGCCGGTAAACAAACCTACCGTTAACCACTCAAAACATAAATAATACCATCATGTCTGCCACATCCACCATAGAAAACACCAGTATCCTGCAATTACTAGCCTGCAAATGTCCGCGTTGCAGAAAAGGAGATATGTTTATTGATAAAAACCCCTGGCATCTGAAAAATACTTTAAAAATGAATAAAATCTGCCCGGTATGCAGCCAGCCGCTGGATATTGAAGTGGGGTTTTATTTTGGCGCCGGGTATGTGAGCTACGCATTAACGGTAGCCTTCAGCGCTGTTACATTTATTCTGTGGTTGCGCTTTATTGGATTAAATGATGAAACCAACCTGTTCTACTGGCTTGTTATCAACGCTGCTTTAATGTTGTCCGTACAACCCTGGCTCATGCGCGTCTCCAGAACAGGATGGCTCGCATTTTTTGTAAAATATGATCCTCAATGGAGAATACATCCTCCCAAAAAACTGGAAAGAACCAATAAAGACCAGGAAAATAACTGGTGATCGGAAGTGGTAAGTGGCTAGTGGCTAGTGGGCGTTTGCCGGGTATAATGCAAAAGTCAAAATGCAAAATGCAAAAAAAGGCGAGCAACGGTCTGACGGCCTGTCTGACCGACATCGCCGATAAATTAGAAGTCGAAAGAAACAGGCGATTGAAATCAGATTAACTTAACTAACCAAAAGTCAACCTTATTCGGTTAAGTACATACGCTGACTAAAAATACTTTCGTCTTCAATCTATTGTATAAAACATTTTTTGCGAATTTGCCAGGGACGGAGAACTTTTTCACAGAACCTTATATTGCGAACTTACCCGGGTGTGTAATTATATAAAGCGACGGGCCGCAATCGGGATTTCTTTCTACATATATTGGATTTTTTCACGCAATTATTACCTTCAGCCCCCGGTTTAAGGCATACAACCCCGGCACAATCATTGTGAAATTTATTGGTGGATGCCTCGCTAATCTGTTATTACTTTAATAAATCCCTTCAAATAAAAACAGCTAACCCATTTTTTACTTTAATATTTTTTTATGGAAAATTTCAGCATTGAATACCACAATGAATTAATACGTGTAAGATCCATTGGTATGGATTTAACAGAAAAATACCAGCTTGAGTATGAAGACGAACGCTGGTTAACAATCGGTAAACGCCCCGATGATACAAGAACGGTTGCTACATTTAATGCAAATATCAGCTACAGCACAGCCACCGTTTGGGTTATAGAAGGTAAGTCTGAAGGTCCCGACTGGATAAATATGGAACAATTGCAGGTGGTGGGAGAAATTATTACCAGGAAAGCGCATGAACTGGAAAACGCGGCTTAGACCGAAAGCTATAACAAATAATTCGGTATTTTTAAATCACTGGTTTGAATTATTATAAAAAACTGCGCCATGTCGCTAAACGACATTCATATCTGCTGTCCCAAATGTAAATGGGAACCCGATAACCAGCCACACTGGCAATGCTACTGCGGTACGGTATGGAATACTTTTGCAACCGGCGGCAGATGCCCCGGATGCGGAAAAGTTTGGGAACATACCCAATGTATTCAATATGCAGGTGGATGTAATGCGTATAGTCTGCATCTTGACTGGTATGAAGGTTTACACGATATAATAGAAAATCTAAAAGAGGATGTGGATGTAAGGGAAACATCGCTGGCCAGTTCCGAAGTCTATTCACGCAGGCATTGATTTCAACAGCTGCTACTTTTCAAAAACAACAGCATCTGTTTGCGCGCCTAATTGCGACAGGGATTCTGTTATGGCTGCTACCATGGCATCCGGTCCGCATACATAAAAATGTTGGTTGAATTGCGGTACATGTTTTTGTAAAAAATCTTTATTGATGGGACCTTCGGGGTAACCTGCCTTTTTTTCCTGCGTCAATATAAAAACCGCCTGTTTGCCCAGCATGTCTTCCAACTCCTTTTTATAAATAATATCTGCTTCCGTTTTATTGGAGAAGAGCAGTGTATTGTCAGCCAGCTTATTTTGCCTGTGCAACCAACGCAGGATAGCAAGAAAAGGCGTTATACCCGCACCGCCGGCAATAAAATAACCGGGGCCTTTGTAGGCTATTGCACCCCATACATCGCGGATGATAAGTTGATCGCCTTCCTTTAACCGGTGTATGGCATCTGTAACGCCATGGTGGTCCGGATACCGTTTTATGGTAAACTCCAGGAAAGGATCATCGGGCAGGCAAGTAAAAGTAAACGGCCGCAATTCATTTTTCAGCAATTCCGTATTTACGGAAACATCGGTTGCCTGTCCGGGTACAAATTCATACCCCTGCGGTTTTTCTATGCGGAAACTTTTTACATTATTGGCTGCATCTTTAATGGCAAGTATTTTAACAATATGGTCCATATTGACTATTTACATGCAAAATTAGACTATGCCTGCTTTGATAAACAAAACAATGATCAACCAAAAAAATTACTGCAAATGAATTTTGAGGGAAGAGAATAACAAGCCGGGCGGGAATAATTAATAGTGTAATTCGATGGCTTTTTTATTCCTGGCAGTTTGACGTTCTTTTTTCCAGCTCCGCAAATCCTCCACCATCCTGTCGAGAAAAACAGCACCGCTCAGGCTCCAGTAAGCTCCATTGTAATCATATCCTTTATCCTGGTGGTAAATGGTGGTCCGGTAGCCGCCCATGATATTGATACCTACCCAGCGGAAACCCTGTAAATGAAAAATAGCAGGAAGCTTAAAATTAATGGATAAACCGGCGCCTGCGGGTATAATCATGGAATTGCTTTCACTGCCAACCTTACCAATGGAATCATATACATTGTAATGCACGCTTCGGCCATAGCCAGTTTCAAATACAAGACTTGTCTCCCATAATTTGCGGCGCAACAGGTAAGGCTCATAATAGACAGTGCCCAGGTATAATTTTTTGTGGAGTGTGAAACCAGCGCCCGAAATACCGGACAGGGTAGCCGATTGTGCATCTATCTCATCCGATTTGTTCATGTAATACCCACCGATACCCAGTTTATACCGGTCATTGATCAGCACACCCACGCGATAGCCCCAGACATTCTGGATTTCGCCCGGAACGTAATAAAAGCGCTGGTCAAAATCGGTCGTTGGTTGTATTGTTTTGAACAAGCTGGCTGGACCGTGTTGCCCAAAGGAAGGATGCATGGCAATACTTGCCAAAAGGCAAAAAAGACAATGCTTTATGGATAGTTTCAGGGACACGGATATTGGAATAAATGAGTTGTACCGGCTCTAAAACGCCATAAATGCCTTTTTATTTGCCCGGGAATGGTTTAAAACCGCCGGTCCGCCCTGTTCAGGGATCCGGAAAGCCGTTTTTTCTGTTTAATTATTTTGTCAACGGGAGCAGGGTTATACATTTGCGTTTATATGGGACATAAAAAACTCATTCGTTTTGAAGCTATTAAGGGGTTTCCCAATGTGCTGCAGTACCCCGAAGGGATGCCCGGCCAATGGCATGATTTCTTTAAAAACAACCATCCCATTACACTTGAACTGGCCTGCGGTAAAGGAGAATATACTGTAAACCTGGCCAGGCTTTACCCGAAAAGGAATTTTATAGGTATAGACCTGAAAGGCAACCGGTTATATGTGGGCGCCAAACAATGCCTGGCGGAAGGGCTGGCAAATGCCTCATTTCTGCGTACACAAATTGATAAGCTGACCAATTATTTTTCCAGCAATGAAGTAGCGGATATCTGGATCACTTTTCCGGATCCGCAATTGCGCACATCCAAGGCAAAAAAAAGGCTTACCCATCCTAAATTCCTGCGCTTATACCAACATATACTGTCTGGTCAGGGAAACATACATCTTAAAACCGATTCACCGGATTTATATCATTTTACCAAACTGGTACTGGGCCTTTATCATATTCATCCGGAAGAAGATTATGACAATGTATATGAGCAGGCAGTTATTTCTCCTGAACTGCAAATTAAAACGCATTATGAAGGATTGGATATTGCGCAAAGCAACCGCATCCACTATCTGAAATTCAAACTTCCGGCTGCACCGTTACCAGATATAGACAGCCAGTTACAGGAACAACTAAAAAACAATGAAGCCAGCATTGAAAGAAGGGATTGATTTCTATTATACCGGCAATGGCTATATGGTATTTACAGAAAAATACCTGCTGGAGCGGGGGTACTGTTGTGGCAGTGGTTGCAGGCATTGTCCCTACCATTATGAAAATGTACCTGAACCCCGGAGAACTGAATTATTGGAAGAGCGTAAGAAGTTGTAAGTGATAAGAATTGTTTTAAGTGTTATGTTGTAAGTGATAGGTGATTTTGAGGGAATTGAGAACTGTTTTAAGTGGTAAGTGTTAAGTGCCTTTGCCGGATTGGGAAGTGGCAAGTGGTTAATGGCTAGTGGGCGTTTGCTGGATATTATGTAAAATGTCAAAATGCAAAAAATGGCGGGGCACCGGTCTGACGTCTCCGTCTAACCGAAGAAAAATAATGTGATAAATGTGCTAATGTGAAAATGCGTTTGCGGGTCTGATTTCATGACTTCTCAGCAGTGTCTCTCCGGCAGATATTTCATTTGAAATGCAACTTGCGGAGGACACTGCGTGGTAATAAGACCTGACTGAAGAAAAGAGAGCAGTTCCTTAATCCGCAGTGTCCTCCTTGGGCATGATGATTGGGCTGGTCGCGATGGGAGAGACACTGCGGAGACAGAAGTGCCTCTGCCGGATTGGGAAGTGGCAAGTGGTTAATGACTAGTGGGCGTTTGCTGAGTATAATGCAAAAGTCAAAATACAAAATGCAAAAAATGGCGCGACTCCAGTCTGACGTCCCGTCTGACCAACTTCTCCGATAAGTTAGAAGTCAAAAGCATAGGCGATTGAAATCATATTAAATTAACTAGCCAAAAGTCAACCTTATTCTGGCAAGTACAGATCTGTTTTAAGTTGTAAGTTGTAGGCAATAAATGCTTTTGAGGGAATTGAGAACTGTTTTAAGTGTTACGTTGTAAGTGATAGGTGCTTTTGAGGGTATCGAATACTTGAGAAACTGTTTTGAGTGGTAAGTTGTAATTCTTCAATACAACAAAACTTACCTTTACATGCAACACACAACACATAACACCCAACACACAACACAAGTCTATGGCTTCAAAAAAGAAAAAGCCTGTTAAAAAAGAAAAGCTTGCTTCAGTAAATCCATCGGGTACAAAAGAAGCTTCATTTTTTGAATTGGTATATGAAGTTGCCCGCCAGATCCCGAAAGGAAAAGTTACTTCCTACGGCGCCATTGCCAATAGCCTGGGTACACGGCTTTCTGCACGCATGGTAGGCTGGGCAATGAATGGTGCGCACAACGCAAAACCAAAAGTACCCGCGCACCGCGTGGTAAACCGCAATGGCCTGTTGAGTGGTAAACATCATTTCGGTGGCGATAATATGCAACGCCTGCTGGAAAAAGAAGGTATTAAAGTAAAAAATGATACCATAGTCGATTTCAAGGAAATATTCTGGGATCCTGCGGCGCAGTTATTGTAAGGAATCTGCTTCCTGTTCATTCAGCCGCAGCTGCAACATCATTTTTAAACGCGTAGGTGCCTGCAATGCAAAAAATACAATGAGTGCAACAGCCAGTGCGCCAAATGCATAGTTGCCGGTTAGCAAAAAACAGGCAATGGAAAAAAATGACGCGCATTCCAGCAAGACCCACTGAATTCGACTGGCCATCCGGTACTGCCCGGCTTTTTCTTCCAGCTTGTTTCCGGAAGTATTAATGACGCCCAGTTTCTTCTTAATTATAACGGTTGCGCCATACACGCCAGCGAATGCAACGGCCAGTGCAGCGATCTGTAATATCTTATCCAACGATTTTTCTGCAGGCGGTATTTTTTTTTGTACAACCATGTACAACGCAATACCCAACACAACGCATTGCACGGCAAGCAATGCCAGGTGCATAATCCGCAACGAACCCAGGTAGCCAGATTTACGGTATTGCATACAGTTAATGGTAGTAGGGGCTTATAAATAAATATACCAGCACGCCTGTCATTGATACATAAAACCAGATAGGCCATGTAATCCGTGCCAGTTTTCTGTGTTGCGGAAATTCGGCTATCAATGCCCGGTAGGCGGTAAAGAGCACAAACGGCATAATGATGGCAGCTAAAAAGATATGCGTGGTTAAAATAAAAAAATACAGGTAACGCAGCGCACCGGTGCCGCCATATTTTGTATCTCCTGCAAACAGGTGATGGCAAACATATGATAAAAGAAAAAGTACAGACAGCATCATGGCTACCAGCATCAGCCTTTTATGCAACAGGAATTTTCTGAGCTTTATTGCTACCAGCGCAGCGGCCAGCAGGATAGTTACCATCGTGTTTATTATTGCATTAACGGTGGCAAATATATGTACGTTGAACCCCAGATCTACTTTCAGGTGTATGGCACCCATGGCAGCAATGGCAGAAAAAATAACAAAACTGAAAATCCATATCAGTGTTCTTGCCTTTTTATCATTTTTCTGAAAAACGGGCTCTAATAAATTAGTCTCCATTGTAGAATTTTGGTTTTCTGTTGATAAACATAAATAACACCACGGCAATAATTACAATAACAAATATTGGCCAGATGGCTGCTACTTCAGTAAACAGCAAAGATTTTTTCTTTTTGTTTGTTTCCAGCATCAGTAACACAATATCATTGCTGAGCTTTGCCAGCGAAGTATCATCCAGTCCGTTGTAGTATCCTCTTACAACGCGGTTTTTATCGAGCAATGTAAACCTGCTGGTATGTACGAATGAAGAGTCTATTACGTCGTCATTGTATTTATCTACTTTCAGTTCTTCGAAAGCAAAGTCGTAAATGGTCTTTCTAGGACCGGTAAGCATCCACCATATATCATGATTGACATTGAATTTATCTGCATATTTTTTTAATACAGGAACAGAATCCCTTTCAGGATCCACAGAAAAAGAAAGCAATTGCACAAAATTGGTATCGGCATATTTCATATTATCCTGCCGTTTAATGGCATCCTGCAGCTTCTTCATATTACGCGTTAGTGCCGGACAAATGGAACCACAATGCGTAAAAAAGAAATCGATGACCAATACTTTCCCATTTAACTGGTCAAGGGTTACCGGGTTGCCCAGCTGGTTGGTCAGTGAAATATTTTTTACCTGGTGCCATATTGTATCAGTGGTTTCTTTTCCGTCTTTAATATTGGTTATAATAGAATCTTCATAAAACCGGCGGGGCATTACCACGGCTTCATCTCCATAGTGTTTTACCAGCAGGTAACTTATCAACGGAAGTGCAATGGCGATGCACAGCGCCAGCAATGCTTTCTTACTCACGGTTCTTGTATTTTAATAAAAAACCATCGCCGGTGGGCAATGGTTGATGAAATGAAAAATATATTTAAAGCACCAACGCAGGCAGCTTACTCATTTGTACCGGGCTTTTTGGCCTCATGTCCGCCATGTCCTTCTTTTGCTTCAACTTTTTGCTTGCTTTGCTCCAGGTGATTGCGATCGTAATTATTGCGCAAGTTTTTATATGAATTGCCATCCCACAAAAATGCACCGATGAACCACAGGAACAACAATGCCGGTATGCCAATTGTCATGATAAGGTTTCTTAACTCATGACCCAGGTGCATAAACTCTGCAACTATAAAAAACGCCTTTGCCAGTGTAAGTATGATGAAAACACCGTTCAGCGTATACTTTACCAGATGAATATTGCTGCCTAAAGAACCTTCCAACGAGTAATATCCGATGGCCAATACCAGTTCAAACAGGGTAATGTACAATAGGATACGGAAGGTCCTCCATATTGCTTTTGTATCAAATGTATGCGCATCGTCGTGATGTACTTCCGCGGTTCCGTGTATATTCTCCATAATTATTTTTTTTTGACGCGAATAAGAACGAATTAGACGCGAATATTTTTTAATTGTTTGACATTAAAATAGGTAGAAGCAGGTAAATACAAATACCCAAACCAAATCTACAAAGTGCCAGTACAGACCGGCTTTTTCAATCATTAAATAATGGCCCCTTCTTTCAAAAACACCCTGCCAGGTCATAATGTACATGATTATATTAATGATCACCCCCGAGAAAACGTGAAAACCATGGAAACCTGTTATAGTAAAAAAGAAATTGGTAAAATTGGTGCTCGATTGTGACCCGTCTATATTCATGAACGGGTTTCTGCCCCACCAAGCGCCTTCGCCGTGCAGGTGCGTCCACTCCCAGGCCTGGCAACTAAGAAATGCTATACCCCCCAGAATGGTAAGCGCCATATAAAACAATACTTTCTTTTTATCATTGGCATGGCCGGCGCCTACTGCCAGTACCATCGTTACAGAACTCATGATTAGGATAAACGTCATCAAACTCACGAAGGCCAGCGGAATGGGCATGTTTCCTTCCACGCCGGGAAAAGTGCGGAAGACTTCATTGGGATCGGGCCAGCTGTTGCTGGAAAAGCGGATGGTGCCATATGAAATCAGGAATGCACCAAAAGTAAAGGCATCACTCATAAGAAAATACCACATCATCAGTTTGCCATATTCTACATTAAAAGGGCTTTTTCCACCGCTCCACCATTTTCTGTCTGCCGTAATTGTTTGTGACATGAGAGTTGTTTGAATAAGTTCGCAAATTTTAAAATATCATTCAGCTAACCTGTATATTTTCCCCGGATCCAAGCGCCTCTTTTATTGTATCAGCATAAAAAAGATAAAAAGATACACCCATAGCAGATCCACAAAATGCCAGTATGTGGCCGTTACTTCTACCGGTACGGAATTGTAATTACGTACCCTGCTGCTCAATGCCCTGAAAAATAAAACCATCAGGGTTATAATACCCCCCAGCACATGCAGTGCATGCAATCCAAAGATGATAATAAAAAAAACACCTCCGCCCGAACCTTCCACTTTTACACCGGCCTTGTTTAATTGCCAGTATCCTAATATCTGTAATATGATAAAAAGTATACCAAGTGCGGTTGTTGTCGCAATCAGGTTCCGGTATTTGCCCATATCGCGGTTTTTAAATGCCGATAAAGACAACTGCATCAGGATACTGCTCAGCAGCATCACGCCAGTTGAATACCAGAACACCACCGGCATACTGAAACCTATCCACCCCGGCTGTTCCCGTTTTACAATATAGGCGCTCGTAAACCCGGCAAACATCATGATAATGCTACCGATACCCACCCATAAAGTAAACTTATACGGGTGTATCTTTTTTCGCTGGGCGCCATTGCCAGATGGGGCATTCTTATACTGATTCAAAATACTGTTTGTCACCATTTTTTACTTCAATAACTTTTATCCGGCAGATAATTGTATCAACTGAATAATGCTGCCTGTGGCTACTCTTGCCGGTGGCAATTTATCTGCCAGTAAGGCCAGCAATACAACCGGCAAATAGATATAACTGCTGAACATCACCCTTCTTGCCGCTTTTATTTCCATTTCCCTGTACAATCTTACACTTTGCCAGACCATCAGCAGGTTGGCTATGAATACAATGATAAAACTTATCAGTCCGCTCATGTCAAAAACATAAGGCAATACACCTACCGGTATCAGCAACAGCGAATATATAATCGACTGTATGGCTGAGTATTTGGTAGGTCCTTCCACACTGGGCAGCAGTTTAAAACCAGCGCCCGAATAATCTTTGTGCGCAATCCAGGCAATGGCCCAGAAATGCGGAAACTGCCAAAAGAACTGTATTGCAAACAATGCCCATCCGCCTGCACTCAATACATCGTTACCAGCTGCCCATCCTATTAAACAGGGCAATGCCCCAGGCACGGCTCCCACCAGTACAGAAATTGAATTGACTTTCTTTAATGGCGTATAGATAAATGCATAAAGAAACAAACTGAATGCGGCAAGTCCGGCTGACAGCGGGTTGAAAAAATACCACAAAATAAAAACGCCCAGTACACCCGATACCACCGCAAATGTCCAACCCTCAGTAACACTCATTCTGCCGCTGGCCAGGGGCCTTTTGGCAGTGCGTTTCATTTTTGCATCGGTATCACGTTCCACCACCTGGTTAATGGTATTAGCGCTGCCCGTTACCAAAAATCCGCCTGCAAATAACAGCAGGATCATCTTTGCATTAAACCCTACAATTTTCGGCGCCAGCAGGTAACTGATTACGGCAGAAAAAACCACCATAAACGTGAGACTGAATTTTACAAGCATCATGTAATCACGCAGCTTGCTGGCCAATGTAAAAGAACTTGAACTATTGCTGATTTCTTTTTGCATTCAATACCTCATGGGTTTTTGATTACCTTCTCACCTGTCTGCCAGCACCCATTGTTTTTTCTGAACTGTTCCGGGCTACTACCAATCTCACCTGCGTTAATAAAATGCCCCGACAATCATACATCAGGGCAAGTTGTATTATTTACATTTCTATTTCTTTCCCTTTACAGGCAATTATTTATAAAAAATCAATGATTGCTTTCATTCACGCCCACAGGCTCCGTTTGCGGAATAAACTCCCTTCCGTCTTTACCGTAATCATATGCCCAGCGGTGTACTTCCGGAATTTCGCCGGGCCAGTTACCGTGACCAGGACGGATGGGTGTTGTCCACTCCAGTGTGTTGGAACCCCATGGATTTTGCGTTGTAACCCTTCTGCCCTTGAAAATGGAGTAGAAGAAATTAAAGACAAACAACAACTGAACAGAAAATACGATCATTGCTACTATAGATATAAACCTGTTTAAGCCACCAAACTGGTTAAAGCTTACCCAGTTGCTGTAATCGAGATAACGGCGGGGCAGACCTGCCAGCCCTTCGTAGTGCATGGGCCAGAATATCAGGTAAGCGCCAACCATGGTTACCCAGAAATGGATATAAGACATGGTATTGTTGAGATAACGGCCATACATTTTGGGATACCAGTGATAGATACCCGCAAACATGCCAAAGAAGGAGGCCACACCCATTACAATATGAAAATGCGCAATCACAAAATAAGTATCATGCAAATGAATATCGAGCGATGAGTTACCAAGCCAGATACCTGTTAATCCACCGGAAATAAACAAGCTCACAAAACCGATAGAAAACAACATGCCGGGTGTAAAACGAATATTACCCCGCCACAATGTAGTAAGCCAGTTAAATACTTTGATGGCGCTGGGTACCGCAATAAGCAAAGTGAGCAACACGAATACAGAACCCAGGAAAGGATTAAGACCGGTTACAAACATATGGTGTGCCCATACCAGGAATGCCAGGATGGCAATGGCAAATAATGAACCTACCATTGCCATATAACCGAAAATCGGTTTACGTGAGTTGGTAGACAATATTTCCGATACCATACCCATGGCAGGTAACAATATGATATATACTTCCGGGTGACCCAGGAACCAGAAAAGATGCTGGAAAAGAATGGCGCTGCCGCCTTCGTTGGGAAGTGCTTCGCCGGAAGCGAGGTATATGTCTGACAGGTAGAAGCTGGTGCCGCCATGACGGTCGAACAATAAAAGTATAAAACCGCTCAGCAATACCGGGAAAGACAATACACCCAGAACCGCTGTAAAGAACAGGGCCCAGATGGTAAGCGGAATCCTAGTCATGCTCATACCTTTTGTGCGCATGTTGAGGATGGTAGAGATATAATTTAAACCTCCTAACAGTGATGATACAACGAAAAGTGCCATGCTCACCAGCCACAGGTCAACGCCTGTTTTGGAACCTTCCGATGCACCACCCAGTGCACTCAGCGGCGGGTAAGAAGTCCAGCCACCGCTTGCAGGCCCGGTTTGTACAAAAAGAGACGACAACATTACGATGCTGGCCATCCAGAAAAACCAGTAAGACAGCATATTCAGAAAAGGCGATGCCATATCCCTTGCACCTATCTGCAGTGGAATAAGAAAATTGGCGAATGTACCGCTCAATCCAGCCGTTAATACAAAGAACACCAGTACGGTACCGTGCATAGTAACCAGGGCATAATAAAATTCAGGTTGAATTTTACCACCTTTTGCCCAATGGCCCAGAATATCTTCCAGCCATGGAAATGATTGGTCGGGGTAACCCAGTTGCAGACGGAACAATACAGACATTAATCCACCCAAAAACGCCCAGATGATACCAGTAATTAAGAATTGCTTGGCAATCATTTTGTGATCCTGGCTGAATACATATTTGGTAATAAACGTTTCTTTGTGATGATGTACATGGTGTTCATCATGATGTGTATCATGTGAAGTATGTACATCTGCTCCGTGTATTAAGGCTTCATTGCTCATATCAAAAATTCATTTATCGGGTAACTTAATCGCTCTTCCCTTTTATTGGATCTGTTCTTATTTCTTTACTGCTATTGCATCGGGCCCCATATTGGGTGCTGCAGCTGTTTTTGCAGTGGAATCTGTTGCTGGTTTATTTGTTTTCTCCTTGTCCAGTACCGCTGTCTGGTAATTTGGTTTTTGTGTCATCAGCCAAACATCAAATTCTGCCTGGGTAACCACTTCAATCTGTCCCTTCATAGAGTAATGTCCTTTGCCACACATCTGGTCGCAGGAGATCTCATACACAAAATCGGGATTGTTGGTTTTCACTTTCATTTCCTTTGTAGTGTACAACGGTGTAAACCACATGGTGGTGGGTGTACCGGGCACTGCATCCATCTTCATCCTGAAATGCACCAGGCCCACATCGTGTATTACGTCTCTAGAATTAATGATCAGTTTCACCGGTTTGCCGGCTACCAGCATCATTTTATCGGTAACAATATCATCCTGTGCATATTTATCGGCTTTCAGGTTTAATTCCGGCACATCAGCCCAAATCAGACCCAGTGAATTCTCTTTGGCGTCATTGATGTTTTTATAATACTTTCTGCCAAATTCCTTGTCTTTGCCGGGGTAACGCATTATCCAGCTGAATTGCTTACCTGTTATTTCTACCTTCATGGCGTTCTCGGGAGGATCACCGGTTATCTTAAACCAGTAAAACAAACCATAGCCTACCAGTACGGTTAAGAATATTGCCGGAACAACGGTCCATATAAGTTCAAGTGTATTGTTGTGCGGCAGGTAGTACACTTTTCTTTTTTCTGAATACTGGTATTTAAATGCAAACCAGAACAGCAATACCTGGGTAAGCACAAATACGGCCCCTGTAATGATAACCGTGAGGTACAGCATTTTATCAATTTTCTGCCCGTGATCGGAAGCGGCATCGCCCAGTATCCTTCCTTTAAAAAGTTCATGGCACCAGTATACGCCGATAAGGCCGCCCACCATAAAGAGCACCAGTAAAAATGCATTGATGCGGTTATTCTGTTCAAGCGTTTTCTTTTCACCTTTCAGGATGCCCACATATTCACTTGCCTTTGCTATCTGGAAAGTAATAAGAAACCCCAGCAACAAAATCGTCAATATAAAAATGGTTGTTAAAGACATAACCGCTTAATGATTTAATACAAAGTTTTAAAATAATTATTCCCGCTGGTGTTTTTGTTTAATCCTTCGATTCAATAGCTGCTGCTGACAGCTAAGGCCTGCACAATGAAATTATTTATGTATGATGAATAATACTTTCTTTAAAGAACGGATGGTTCTTGGCCGTCATAGGCGCTTTGGTTAAAGCCCTTGCCGTAGCAAACATAATCAGACCTACAAAACCTGCCGCTACACCGAAATCAAAAAAGTTCAGGTTGGCATGTGTTTGCCCGCTGGCGTCTTTTGTAAGTGCCGGGAAAACCATCTGGTAAAAATCGAGCCAGTGACCGAAAATGATCAATGCCGCCATAAACGTCATGGTCGTATAATTTCTTTTTGAACCCCTGCGCATCAGTATCAGGATTGGGCAAAGGAAATTGATGATCAGGTTCAGAAAGAAAATGCCTTTAAACCCGTTTCCGTGGGCATGATTACCAATCCTGTCTACAAAATAGATGGTTTCTTCCGGCTGGTTACTGTACCAGATTAGCATGTACTGGCTGAACCACAGGTAGGTCCAGAAAATAGAAAACGCAAACATGAATTTGCCGATATCGTGCAGGTGTTCTTCGTTCACCAGCTCCAGGTACCCCTTGTTTTTCAGGTAAATAACAAAGATGGCGATGAGCGACATACCTGCCACAAACGTACTGGCAAATGTGTACCAGCTGTACATGGTGGAGTACCAATGTGCGTCTATACTCATCAGCCACAACCATGGAACGGTGGAAGCTACGGTTAATGCAAACCATACCAGGAACAAAGCAGCCCAAACGGTATTCTTAAAAATGTATTTTTTACCGCTTTCCACATCGGGCAGTGGATTTTCATCCAGTTCACGTGAAAGGCTTCTCATTTTATACCCCAGCACTATCCAGAGTGCAATAGTGAGGATAGTCCAGATAACAAAAAAATTGGCGTTCAGAAAGATGCTTTTGCCTTTCAGGATTTTATCGTCGCCGGGGGTAAGCCAGTGGTAAATATGGTGCTGGTGACCAAAGATGAGCGACAACAACACAACCAGCGCTATAATGCCCAGCGGAATAACAGCCACAGAAATGGCTTCTGTTACGCGGCGGAAAGCCATTTGAAAAGCGCCCATGCCAAGCGTAGTGGCGCAGATAAAAAACATGGCGGCATTACAGATCAGAAGAAAATACACACTGTTCTGCAACATGGTTCCCCAGAATCTTGCCTGGTGTTCTTCATCGCCGGTACCATACATAACGTAACCCACTAATACAGACACCACACCAATACCCATAAGAGCCATTGACCAGGTTTTGTACCGGGAAGGAATTTCAAAATAATCTTTAAATGACGACATGCGCAATAAATTTATAATCGTTCAATCTTACTAATCTCTGTTTGATACCCCTTATTTAGCGGGTGCCATTTTTTTTGTTGCAGATGAATCTTTTCCGCCGGCTGTTGAATCCTTTGCTGCAGTTGCTGTTGCAGGACCGGCTGCACCACCCTGTTTTGCTTTAATATAGCTAACAATCATCCAGCGCTGTTTGGCAGATACCTGCGACGCATAGCTGCCCATGGCGCCTTTTCCATAAGTGATGGAATGAAACATAGTGCCTTCGGCCATGGTTGTATATTTTGGATTGGCGCCGCTGAGATTGGCTGGCTGTGCCGAAAAAGGACCAGCACCATCTTTGTACAGCGGACCGTTGCCATCCAGTTTTGTACCATGACAAATACCGCAGTTCACCAGGTACAATCTTTCCGCTTCTGCCAGTTGATCTTTTTCCAGCGGCCCCAGCGGGTTTTTATGGGTGGCCGCATTATCATAGCTTCCGGTAGTATCTTTCAGCATTTCGTAATGTACTTCCTCGCCTCTTTTTACTGTGCCCTCCACCGGTCTGGCATTGTAAAAAATACCCGAATCGGCCAGCCTGCTGTGATCTGAATATGTTTCAACTGCCACGCTGTATGCCATATCCGGCATGTATACCCTGCTGGGCTTACGCTTTACATCGCTGCAGCCCTGCGCCAGAATGATACCCGCTGTTACAATTGCTATGATTGATAATTTCTTCATCTGTATTGAAATAAGAATCGTTTCAAATTTTTGTGCTTGCTTATACGTTTGCTTCCCTCACTTCAAATGGCAGACTGTCCCTGTCGTACCGGCCCAGCCACCAGCCGCTTTCTGCTTCCTGTACATTGGTTTCCACCGCGCCCAGTTTCTGCAGGTAAGAAAGCACATCTGCTTCATTGGTTTTGGCGGTGGCTTCAATAACCATTACAAACAAATCGTCGGTTGCCCGCAGGTGAAAATGGTGTTTTTTTACGAATGGCGCCAGCTGACAGAGATAACAAAAAGTAAGTACCATACCAACGGCCGAAAACAAAACGGTCAGCTCAAACATAATAGGTATCCAGGCGGGTAACGCAAAATGCGGTTTACCACCAATATTCAAAGGCCAGTCTTTTGTAAATACCCAGCTGATAAATGATAAAGCGGTAGACGTACCGGTAATGGCGTAGATAAACCCTGCGGTGTGCAGGCTGGTATCGCGCAAACCCATCGCCTTGTCGAGCCCGTGAATAGGAAAGGGCGTGTACACATCATACATCTTATAGCCGCTTTTACGTACGTTCTTCACTGCGGAGAACAACGCATTTTCTTCGTCAAAACAGCCTACGATAAATTTTTTTACACTCATATTGTTGCTTTTAGCTATCAGCCGCCGGCTTCCAGCCATGAAACGATTTCAAATTTAATTCCTGCCTTACACACCGTGGTCATGCGCATGCTCATGGGCAAACTCATCGGCCGGTTGTGCATCTATCCTGGTCATATTGTCCTTAAAGCTTTCGCCATTCTTCTTTAATATATGTTTGATCTCTGCCAGTGCAATTACCGGGAAGAATTTGGAGAACAGGAAATAACAGGTAAAGAACAAACCGAAGGTTCCCATATAAAATCCTACTTCGTAAATACTGGGTGCATAATAGGTGCTCCAGCTGCTGGGCAGGTAATCGCGGTAGACTGAGGTAACAATGATTACAAAACGCTCAAACCACATACCCACGTTTACCAGAACGCTCATAAAGAAGGTGAACAACAGGTTGCGGCGCAGTTTTTTAAACCAGAAGAACTGCGGCGACAGTACGTTACAACCCATCATGATATAATAGCTCCAGGCATACGGTGTAGATAAATCCCAGCGGTTTCTGAATGCAGCGGCCTCATACGGGTTTTGTCCGTACCAGCTGATAAACAATTCGGTGATATATGCAACGCCTACGATAGAACCGGTAAGCACAATTACTTTATTCATTACTTCAATGTGCTCCAGCGTAATATAGTCTTCCAGTTTTAATACTTTACGTGTAATGAGCAGCAGTGTTTGCACCATGGCAAAACCAGAGAATACTGCACCAGCCACAAAATAAGGCGGGAAGATGGTGGTATGCCAGCCCGGTACTATGGAGGTGGCAAAGTCGAACGATACAATGGTGTGTACAGACAATACCAGTGGTGTACTTAAGCCTGCCAGTACCAGCGACAAACTTTCATGCCGCTGCCAGTGTTTGGTAGAACCTGTCCATCCAAAACTGAGTACGCCATACATCATCTTTCTCCATTTCAGTTTTGCCCTGTCGCGCACGGTTGCCAAATCGGGCAGCAAACCAGCATACCAGAATAAAAGGGAAACGGTAAAGTAAGTAGATATCGCAAATACGTCCCAAAGCAGGGGCGAGTTAAAGTTTACCCATAAAGGACCTCTTGTATTAGGATAAGGCATTACAAAGAATGCCATCCAAACACGGCCCATATGCCAGATAGGAAACTGGCCGGCACACATTACCGCAAAAATGGTCATGGCTTCTGCAGCGCGGTTCACCCCTGTTCTCCATCCCTGGCGGAACAACAGTAAGATGGCGGAAATCAGTGTACCTGCGTGACCAATACCTACCCACCATACGAAATTGGTGATATCCCAGCCCCAACCGATTGTCTTATTGAGGTTCCACTGGCCCACTCCATAGGTAACTTCCATGGTTACAGAAAAAATACCGAAGCACAGCAGGGCTACCGAGATGATAAACCCGATATACCACAAACGGCTCGGATTCATTTCTATCGGCCTGATGATGTCTTCTGTAACCTGGTGATAGGTTTTTGCCCCTGTCACCAAAGGTTCGCGCACCTGAGATTCGTATCTGAGTAATGACATATTTTAAAAGCTTTGAGCTGTTAGCAGTTAGCTGCGAGCTTGTAACGATTTCAAAATTGAACTTTTATCTATTTCCTGTTTACTTATTATCAGTCTTCTTATTATCGATCTTCTTTCTAACGCCAACGGTTACGCGTGTTCTTTTTCCGGTTTTTTCTCTGCACCTTCTGCACCCAGTTCTTCATGTTCTTCCGGAACACCATTGAGCAGGTCTGTATTACGGATCTTAGCCAGGTAGTTTACATTGGGCAAAACGTGCAGTTGCTCCAGCGCATAGAACAGGCGGTGCTGGTTCTCGCGGCGAACCGTGCTTATCTGGCTGTCTTTATTATTTACATTTCCAAATACAATAGAGTCTGCGGCACATGCCTGCTGACAGGCTGTTTTTGCATCTTTATCGGTAAGTGTGCGGTTCTCTTTTTTCGCTTTCAGTTTTCCTTCCTGCAGACGCTGGACACAGAAAGAACATTTTTCTATTACACCACGGCTTCTAACTGTTACGTCGGGGTTCAGCACCATACGGGTAAGATCATCGTTCATCATCAGCACGGTGTCATCCAGGTGGCCAATCAATTGTTGATCCTGGTTGTTCGGGAAGCTGTCTGCGCCGGTATAATCGGCCCAGTTAAAACGGCGTACTTTATAAGGACAGTTGTTGGCGCAATACCTGGTGCCGATGCAACGGTTATACGTCATCTGGTTCAACCCTTCTGAACTGTGATTGGTAGCTGCTACCGGGCAAACGTTTTCGCAGGGCGCATTGTCACAATGCTGGCAAAGCATTGGTTGAAAAATGGTCTGGATGCTATCTGGATCTGCCGGGTTGCCGCTGAAATAACGGTCTATACGCAACCAGGCCATATCATGAAAACGCAATACTTCGCTTTTTCCAACCACGGCCACATTGTTTTCTGCAGTACAGGCCACTACACAGGCGCCGCAACCAAAACAACTGTTCAGGTCGATGCTCATGCCCCATTTAATTCCGGGCTTATCAAAATACGGGTAAATGGTTCCTTCTTTGTCGAAGTTTTCAAGACCACCCCAGGGTTTTAATTCATGGTTTCTCTCTTCCAGAATTTTTGTCGGCTTCTTTTTGAAATCTTCCAGCTTCATTTCTTTCACCACTTCCACACGGCCTTCATATGAACTGTGTGTTTGCCCCTGCGCCACTTCATACTTTTCGGCGGTAAGTTCGATGGTAACATCTGTTACATTAAAATCTCCACCGAGTGCAAACTGGTATACATTTTTACCGGATCCCACTGTAGCACGGCCCGATTTTGCATTTCTGCCATAACCCACTGCAATGGCAATGGTATTGGCTTCCATACCGGGTATTATCAAAGCGGGAAGCAACACTTCATTATTTCCCACTTTAACTTTTACTACGGTTTTACGAGGATTTACTTCATAATCATTGGCTTCCTTTTGCTTGGTTTTTTCAATGAGGTCCACCTTTAGCAACTCTTTCCCAAGCGAAGGCGACATGATCACATAGTTATCCCAGGTAGCCCTTGTGATGGGATCGGGTGTTTCCAGCAACCAGGGGTTATTGGCCTGGCGGCCATCACCCAATACTGGTTTCTGATAAAGCACCAATTCATATTTACCGCCTTTCTTACTGCTGCTGATGGCAGCTACGGCTTCTGCTGTTTTTGCTCCGTTGAATGCACCGCCTGCAGGTGTTATTTCTGTTTCCTGCACCCCGTTCATCAGGGCTTTCTCATAATTTTCTTCGCTACCCAGTTTGGTTACCCAGTAATTTTTGAAATAGTCGTGGTAACCTGTTGTGCTTCCAGACCATTTCAACAGGGTATCCTGCAGCTGGCGTGTTTTAAAAAGCGGGTTGATGGTTGGCTGCATCATACTGAAAGAACCGGGTTTAATTTCGGCGTCTCCCCAGCTCTCTAAATAATGATGTGCGGGCAAAACATACTTAACCAGTTCCGTTGTTTCATCCATTCTTTCGTTGAACGATACGGAGGTTTTTAATCTTTTAAGGGCTGTTTTGAATTTTTCAGCATCGTGATAATCATAGGCCGGGTTGGCATCATAAATAAGCAAGCTGCTTATTTTTCCGCCTTCCATATCGGCTATCAGTGTTGCCATATCACTGTCAACACCCTGTTTGGTTAATAACGGTGATGCCCAGTTGATGGTGGTGCCGTTGGCGCCGATGGCTTCATTAATGGCGTTTACGATAAGCTGAATATTGGTATTGTTGCTGCCACTCACTACCAGTGATGCACCTTTATTGGCGAGCAGGTCTTTGGTAACTTTTTCAATTCCTTTTTTTACACTTGCGCTTACGCCGCTTACGGCCTGGCCGTTGAGGGCACCCAGTAAAGCAGTTGCAACCGCGCCACTTTCTGATGGTTTATGAGTAAAGCGTTCGTCTGCATTGGCACCAGTCATGCTGATCATGCTTTCAAACTGGTAGTGCTTGCTCATTTCAATATTCTTCTCATCAATCTTGCGCAGTTTGGTATAACCGCGCTGGTATTCTACGGGGTTTATCCAGCTGCCGAGGAAATCGGCACCCAGGCTTACCACCACTTTTGCTTTTTCAAAATGATAGGAAGGAATAACGCGTTTGCCATAAGACGCCTCGTTGGCAGTAAGTAAACTGCTGTAAGAGATACCATCGTATTGTACGTGGCGGCTGCCGGGATATTTGGCAATAAAATCGGCAATGATTTGTTTGGTTGTGGGTGAAGTAATGGTTGGTGTAAGCAATGCAATGGTAGTACCGGCAAGTGCATCACCCACCATCTTGTCAAAAGCATCCAGGGAACTTACTTCTTTTTTATCTGCCATCGGAAAACGCACACGGGCCGTATCGTACAAATCAAGAACAGAAGCCTGTACACGGGCAGAAGTACCGCCACCTGTTATGGCAGACAATTCGTTTCCTTCTATTTTAATAGGCCTGCCATCTCTTACTTTGGCTACGACGGGTATTACATCACTTCCGGAAATATAAGTGGTAGCGTAATAATCAGATACACCAGGGGTGAGATCCTGGGGTTTATTTACATAAGGAATAACTTTCTTTAAAGGCACTTCGCAACCTGCAGCTATGGCGGCTGCGGCGGTGCTGAAACCAACATATTTTAAGAAATCCCTGCGGGGTGTTTTGGCATCGGCTAAAGCTTCGCCTTCAAAGGGCAATGCTGAAGGAAATTCATCTTTCGCCTGCTGTTGAAAAGCTGCTGAATTGTTTAGCTCTCCGAAATTCTGCCAGTACTTTTTACTCATAATTTTAGCCCCTTATCCCACACGAGGCGGGATTATTTGTGATTAAGTATGAATTGCATTTAAAAATAGCCGCTGGTAACGCTCTTCTCAGCGTATGGGCTTAATAGTGACATTTCTGGCACTCGGTTCCACCAATCATTTCCACGGTTACGCTATCTACTTTTTTATTTTTCAAATCGTTGTGAAAGCTTTCGTAGATGCTGTAAAATTTGTTGCCTTCGCCCGTTTCTGCATTGTAAAAATTAACCTTGCTTTCGCGGTGGCAGTTGATACACCAGCCCATGCTGAGATCGGCAAACTGTTTTACTTCGGGCATTTCCTGAATAGGGCCGTGGCAGGTCTGGCACTGAACTTTTCCTGCGCGGGTATGCTGGGAGTGGTTGAAATAAACGTGATCGGGAAGGTTGTGGATTCTAGCCCATTCAATCGGCTTTTCTTTACCGGTGTATTGTTTCTTCTGGGGATCCCAACCGGCTGCTGCATAGATTTTCTGGATTTCCGCGGTACCATTTACTTCTGTTCCGTCTTCGCGGAAAAGTTTTTCGCTGCTTGCACCATATTCTTTGATGGTCATATGACAATTCATACACACATTCACAGAAGGCACATTGGCATGCTTGCCCTCATAGGCGCCGCCATGGCAATACAAACAGCTTACCTGGTTTACGCCTGCATGTACTTTATGGGAATAATAGATAGGTTGCTCCGGCTGGTAGCCTTTGTTTCTGCCAAGGCCAATGGCGCCCTGGATGGCATAATAACCGCCCACTATAAAGAGTACTACGGCAAATGTGGCGATATAGGCTTTGTTTCGGAAAAAAGGCACCGGCTCATGGGCGGGAACACCTTCTTTATCGTCTGAAAGTTTTTTAAGATTGCTGTTTACCTGTAATAAGATAAGGGTGATAACACCCAGGATAAGTGTGAGGATGCCATATAATAATGAGTTATCACTTTCGTTCTGTTTTCCTGGAGGACCACCCTCTTCTGGAGGAGGAGGTGCTTTATACGTCTCTACATACGCAATGATATTGTCTATTTCCGCGTCTGAAAGACCCGTAAACAGGTTCATCGGTGTTCTATTCCATTTATTAAAGAGCTCATTAAAGTAGGGATCACCCGTGGCCCTTACCGCATTGTTATTTTTTACCCAGGCATGTAATTTGGCCTTGTCTGGAACGCGCTTTGAAACACCCTGTAATGCCGGACCAGTGGAAGGGTTTAAGGGGTGGTGACAGGTAGCGCAATTATTGGAAAAAAGTGTTTTTCCGGCAGCAATATCCTGAGCTGATACTGTAAAACCTGAACTTAAAAGAAACAAAAAGAGAACATAGAGAAAAAATTTTTGGGCGGTTGGTCTATGATAAATCATAAGCTCTTTATATCAGGTAATTATGTGGAAAAACTTGCCTTACTGGTTGCAAAAATAAGTCAGGATTTTAACAAAATACCAACATCCGAAAAATTTTTTTTTCCGCTACTGGCGCGGGTTTCAGCCGATTTTAATGATCGTCATTTGATCAGTGTCATATATTTGTCACCCGTTTTATAAGACCTTAACAAGTGTTAGTAACCTTTATAAAAGTTCTTAGTTTTAAGTGCCGGGTGATAAGTCCTTTTGCGGGATGAAGGAAACTATTGTGTTATATCATATCGGTAATAAATTGGCGAACAGAGAAAAGAGACTGGGTTGAACTTCGCCGGCAAAAGGCAGACGCTTCATGCCTGGCCTGCCAGGTCTTATCTTTGCAATACCTCTATTATATGCTTAAACATCTTCAGCAAAAATGGAAAGTCAGCGGCTCGCAATTATGCATTATCCTGTTGGTATTTGCCATAACGGGTACGCTCACTGCATGGATATCAAGAACCATCACTGCATGGCTGGGTATGACCGCCGAAACTTTCTGGGCCTGGAAACTGCTGGTCAGGCTGGTCGTCCTGGTTTTTGGCTACCAGGCCATACTGCTCTCCACTGCATTTCTCTTCGGACAATTCGCCTTCTTCTGGCAATTCGAAAAAAAAATCATGCGAAAGCTTTTCAAGAATAGGGTGTAAGGTTTAGGGCGAAAGGCGGATGGTTTAAGGCGGAAGGCTTGGGGTTTGCGTTAACGAACTAAAATTGCTTTTATAACTCATACCTGGAGCCTTACACCCTACACCTTAGACCCTACACCCTCCATCTTAGACCCTACACCTTAAACCTTATACCCTACACCCTACACCTTAGACCTTACACCTTAAACCTTTCGCCCTATACTTACAACTTCTTACATTTGCCCGCATGATAAAGATGGCAGTTTTTGCATCGGGTACGGGTACCAACGCCCAACAGATTATCCGGCATTTTGAAAACCACCCCCGGGTGCAGGTGGCGCTGGTGGTGTGCAACCGGCCAGGCGCCGGGGTAATTGATATAGCGGGCAGCTACCATATCCCGGTATTGCTGATTGAAAAAGAAAAATTTTTGCAGGGCAATGCTTACACCGATGAACTGAAATCGTTTGGCATCGACTTTATCGTACTGGCAGGCTTTCTCTGGAAACTACCCGCGCAACTAGTTCACGCGTTTTCTAATAAAATCATCAATATTCACCCCGCGCTGTTGCCAAAATTTGGCGGCAAAGGTATGTACGGCCAATTTGTACATGAGGCCGTAATAGCCGCCGGAGAAAAAGAGAGCGGTATCACCATTCATTTTGTAGACGAATGGTACGACCATGGCAATATCATTTTCCAGGCCTCCTGCCTGCTGGATGAAAATGAAACGCCCGGGTCGCTCGCACAAAAAATTCATGAGCTGGAGCATACCCACTTTCCCGCAGTGATTGAAAAAACTGTACAAACTGTAAAATCATAGTTAAAAGCACCCTTGCGCGGTAATTGTTGCCTAAGTTATCTTAATATCACACCCAAAAAAAATACTTGAAGTCTATAAGGAAACATATACTATTATTTTTTCAACTTTCTATTTTATTACTGCTGGGAAACTTAACTTTTTCCCAGTTAATAATTAAAGGAAAAGTATATGATATAAGCCGAACCCAGCCGCTCTCTGCAGTGAGTGTGCTGAGTACCTCTGGCATTGGCACGGTTACCGATTCCACAGGGTCTTATACCATACTGGTTAATGAAACGGATTCTATTTGGTTTTCTTACCTCAATAAACCCACGCCTAAATTTGCTGTTTCAGGTATCAATGTATTTAATGGTTTCGATATTTCCCTGCATGTACCCATCACCGAACTGAAAGAAGTAAAGATTATGCCGCGCAGCTATAAACGCGATTCTTTGCAAAACCGGCTCGATTATGCCAAAGCATTCGATTTTCAAAAGCCGGGGATTTCTTTGTCGAACCCCGCTTCCGGTTCCTTTGGGGTGGGGTTGGATCTGGATGCCTTTATCAATATGTTTAATTTCAGGAGAAACCGCCGCATGGCGCATTTCCAGCAGCGCCTGATCGAGGAAGAACAGGATAAGTTCATTGACCACCGGTTTACCAAAGTCCTGGTAAAACGTATAACCGGGCTTACCGGTCCCACGCAGGATGATTTTATGAAAATATACCGGCCCTCACTTGAATTTACCAGCACGTCGTCTGATTACGAGTTTGCCGAGTACATCAAACTGGCAGGCAAGGAATACATTGTGCGCAAAAAATTACCTCCTACTATTCGTTAAAGCAGCATTCAATACCTAACAGGAATTATTTGGAGATTAACTAAAAGAGCTTCCATACTTTACGTCATTTGTTCGATATCCATTGCCGGCAACTTGCACAACCCGTTCCTCCGGAACGGTAAAAAAATATACAAATCATATCTACCCACAATGCCCCCCACTGGGGTGCCTCTTGCCGGATATGCCCCATCCTGCGAATGATGACATTGCGAGTCCCGCTCATTCAACATTTACTTCATTCATTACCGGTCTGACTTCCGGTGCCGACCGCGTCGCTGTATTTTTGAATCGGTCAAACGGGGACTTCAGACCGGAGCCGCTGTATTAGTGCCTTCTTTATCATACTTTATCATTTCCATCATAATAATCTGCGTGCCATCAACCCGGCAAAAGCATTGCCGGCAACTTGCACAACCCGTTACTCCGGAACGGTAAAAAAATATACAAATCATATCTACCCACAATGCCCCC
>Ga0307515_10004953_pt1 | contig 27166 bp, 23 predicted proteins | sample 17_EM_MG_FD_194513 | JGI IMG/M metagenome (GOLD analysis project Ga0307515, IMG submission 194513) | Populus trichocarpa ectomycorrhiza microbial communities from riparian zone in the Pacific Northwest, United States - 17_EM | ecosystem: Host-associated > Plants > Roots > Unclassified | place... | reverse complement strand
CCGCCTCCAAGTGCATCTCCAACCTCGCTCGATCACGGCCTCGGAGTATATCTCTGAGTTCACTCGATCGTCATTTTCAGGCGCACCTCGAATTGCTCTCAACCACCGCCTGCAGCCAGTCCAGATATAGCGTGTGTCGATGGTTAGCTATATAGATACATAGATACATAAATGAGAATACAAACTGAATACATGACTGTGATTCGAGGTGCTCCCAGACATGTCGCCGGCGCTCCCAGGTGCTCCCAGGCTTGTCGCCAGCGCTCCCAGTTACTCTGAAGGCCGGCAGGAATGCCCTCCTAGGGTCTGACACTCCTGAAATTGACGCATCTAAGTTTACACTCCACATCCTCTCAGACACTCCTGGAAGCTTCCAGTGACTAAAATACAATTTGCTGATGCTATGCAACGCGACCCGTCGCCTAGGCGACGGGTAGCGTGTAATTCTCCGTCAGAGGGTATGAGGTTCCATCAGAGCCGTCAAAGCCGTCCGGAATACCCGTGTGTTTCTGACGGAACTAAGTGTTGTTGCTGATGCAGCTTGTTTATTTATATCTTCACTCCCATTCGCATGTGACACCATATCACCATACAGCCCGACACAACTGTATGTATTCTTATAGTTAATGAAATTGAATATGGAAGTTAGGGCATATAAGCAAGACAGTGTATAAGGATTAAATATATGATTAAGTGCAATAGAATAACAGGAAGAATGGTGCAAGAAGTTGCACAAGATTGAGGAGGATGCAAATCAAGGTGGGCCTTGAAACTCTTCGGGTGAAATGACTTCTAGTGTTCATATTCATAGGAATCATGGGAGTCCAGTTTGTAACCTAGGAATTGCCAAGTGCACTGGAGTAGAAGTATTTTTAACAACCAATGCCAAAAGTTAGCATTCCAATCAACAATGCAATGTTTGAATGCTAGTCTTGGGGGTTTGTTTATACCAATGCAGATTGAATTGAACCTGATGCCCCTGAACCAGATGCGCGCAAAACAGACACACCTGAAGCAGACGAACCTCACCATGATGCAACTGAAGAACTCGAGGGATCGACATGATTGCGACACTGACTTAGCTGTGGTGCTGGCCAAATCACATACTGTGAACCAGTATGGAAATGCGTGGCTGGCATATAATGCCTGCAAACATAGTAATCAGGTATGTACATTTAAGAATTTGAGGTGACCACTGCATGGCATTGAATTATTGCAGTCTTTAAAATCATTAGAAATCGATAAATTGGAATCATTGTAAGTGACAGTCGAGTTGCACTGGGATAAACTTAGTGTGATATTAGTAACCGAGAAAGATGAGTTTCCATCTAAGGCATATCAATGGTAATGACACACTTACTATCATGATATTCTGTAGTATTAGGATGCTACATCTATGTTAGCAGTCGATCAGGCAAAATCGCATGTGTTACATAACTTTCATATAGTCATCAGTGTATGACTGGTAGAATACCAGTAGAACAATACTGGCATTAATGGAGGAGAGGGAGTGAAGTTGGTGTGTACAACATAGATAAAAGCATAGAGAGAGAATAGGAGGGTATGATGATGATTCTGCTGTAATGTTATCGATTACAGCTCTCCTTACTGCCAAGATTGATTGCAAATTGGTATTACACTGACTCACAATCATATTTTGCACAAAATATCTAGTAAATTGTGTATTGTCAAATCACAAATTCATTCTGAGTCTAACTAATACAGAGTTCTCTTACAATAAATGGTGGGGTTGAAAGCTATAAATGTTAGTATGATGCATGGTGAGACATTATCATGCAGTGGACATAGAAATAACTGCATGTACTTCCAGTAAATTGAGATACAATGAAGGTTGAATTGTTATGCAAGGTTCAATGCAATGGCTGGGATTGCAGACGTGGCTGACTTTGACAGTTTAGTGTACTCTTTGAAGCTGTCTTTCTTAACTTCAGCCTTCATGAAAACATGGTATTGATGCTTTGTTGCAATGATAATATTTGGCAGAAACCTGCGAAGTCAGATGAAGATATAATATATAGTCAACCTTTTCAAGATATGTGGTGTACAGAATGCAACCAGTCACCTACCTTCTGTTACTGAGCAGTGATGGCCTTATAGAAATATCTCTCTTTGAACACACCAGATGGAAATCAGATCACATTATGTAGCTCAGGATATGTGTATTAGTTACCGAGCCATATGTTTAGTCAAAATACACCAAACCCTAGGTAGAAGAATTCAGAACCAAGGCCTCTTTGAGTAAGGGCAGTACATGGAGTTAGTAGGAGTTGCTGGTCATCTGAAGAGTTACTGAGCAGGATATGTATTTAATAATTCCTACTCTGAATCTCCAGCTCTCATGAGCAGCTCTCATGGCTGCAGTTAGGTTAGAATTTGCACCAATTGGTCCAAACATACTACTTAGCCAGCCTCAAGTTAAGTGATGTTCCTAATTGGCCAAGACTGCGCATTGATCGTGTACTATGCGGTCGCCACCTTCCTTCAACAGATAGTGGACAGGAAGTTTGTCACTCGATGGCATATAAGTGGTGGCCATCATATAGAGATCAAGAATAGATTGAGAAATTTGTAGGCCCGAGTGGGACGTGCTGCCTGCACTGCGATATGTAGAGTCTTCGATAGATGGCAATCTGTGTGCACTATATCCACTGATTCAAATTCATTCACAGTGAAAGAAAACATATGAGGAATATAATACATAAATAATTCAGACTGCACTATAAACTCAGGTATGCATACATTGGATGCTGATTTGGGATTCTGTTGCTTACTTGGGTTTGAATGATATATCAATAATTAATCACTGGTTATCAAAGTTGGTATCATACAACTCCCTCAACATCATACTTTACTGGGTTATAGATCTGAAGTCAGCCTAAACTTTAAATATAGGCCAAGTAATAACGGGAAGGGACTGCGCGCATGAATGGCCACAAATGCCGAGGAGCATCCCATCATTCAACTCTGTGAGCCATGTTTTTGATGTGTGCCTGCACCTGCATGATATGCTAGGAAGTCTCTACCAAAAAGTGCCATAGACTTAGCCTCGAATACCTGAACTGCATCTCACCATCCCACACTCTGGGTGACTGATCCGGGGCATGTCTAAACTGGAATCATTCATGCCACCATAAGCTGCTGTTTGGCCATGAATAGGCTTGCAGTGTCTCATATTCGGAAGCTGGTACATGCTAATGCCCAGAATTTCATTATTTCCATTCTGCTTGCAGAATATGCAATACACTATGTTGCATAGAATGATTTGAGAGATATACTGGAATCTCCAGCACACCGGATGTAGTAATTAATTTAATCTCTGTGAGTTTTGAGTTTCCAATTATGTACTGGACATCGCAGTTCCTGTGAACTTCAAATCTGGCATAAAGCATTTATTCCAATCCGTTCACAGATTGTATAATCATTACTCCACTCTGACACATGATGTTGAAATGAAGGCAGTCTGGAATGTGTTATTATAGCCCTTTGCTCATAGTAATTTTTCCATTGTGACACCGATGAAGATATTATCCAGTGCAGAATAATACAGTCAATCACAACCTGCAAAACATATTTTCCATCACTCTCCACTGTTTGACTGGTGTTTCTACAACCTGAATGATTTGACTTTCCAATCCAGCATATTTTGTCATACCAAACAAGTACTGATTAAATGACAGTATCTTAAATTCATCACTAAATAACCAAGAACACCAATGAATCCCTCTCTGATATATGTTGATCTGAGAAACAACAATTTCGACATCGACAGTTTGATCCAGTCGAAACTGTGGGAGAAATCATATCGTTTGCTCTGGAATGTTCTAAAAATGACACATTATGTCAATTTGTCTCAGTTGATGAGATTGAGATACTTCAATGATTAAAGACGCTTACCTTGAGTTCACCATGTTGATGATCACAGACTGTTGTTCACAGTCTTGATCAGACTGCAATATATCCCCATTCCCTGTCAGTCACTCCGTATGGTTTCCACAAGACTCCAGAATATTGCAAATCAGCAACATCATAATATTTGGTCAACTCATTTGTCCATCCTGTACCTTCATTCAAGACCCTCAAGAGTGTTGGTGGAGATCACCCATTCTTTTATCATAGCCATTGGGATCTGTATTCAAATGCCCTATGTGTGGGACTCTGTTTTGCTGCAGCCAGACACCCTATGCAAAAGCCAGGTGCTGCTAATTCCATACGCAGAACTTCTGAGTGATAACTGTGCGATGCACAGCTGTGAGATTATTGGGTGTCCCATTCAATTTGGGTGTAGTTACAAACACGATCAAATTGGGTGAATCCAACATGGTCTACTTCATTTCTGTGTGATCATCATTGCCGTTTTGCACATCCATGTACAATATATCCACATGAGCATTAATATACTTGGTCAGCTACCACTTCTACTGCTGGACCAGGCTAGGCAGAGGACAAAAATGCACTGGCTTTCATCAATGAGATGATTGGAGGAGAGAATTCTTGTGCAGTTCTGGTTCATGCAGGAGCACCTCACTTGAAGTCTTGTCTTGGTCAGGTTCAGTATACTCCACTGGTTCAAAGATCAGCATTGGCAGAAATGTCACTATCAGCCCTTGAAAAATCGGATAATCAACCATAGCATCAAGTAGCCCCTCATCATATCATTGTTTTAACAGTGTATTGTGATTGTTGGTGTCTCCCAAAACTATGAAGAAACATACTAGTGACCATCTATGTATCCTCCATGCCGCTGCAGCACCATGCAATGTATATCTTTCCCCAAGAGTCATCCATTGTGCCTGGTCTTCTTCAGTCTGCTTGAGATCAATGAGGTCTGCATTGTCAATCCACAACCAAAGCAATGGTTTCTCAATTGTGGTTTTTGATTTGGACCACTTTCTGATTGTCCAAAGCTTGGTAATGTGTATCATGCAATGTACCACATCCTGTTGAGCTTTGTTCTGTTGAGTTTGGATGGCATGCATTACTCTCTTCAATGCGAAATTCAATACCTCTGCATTATACTTTTCTATCATAATATTATCATTTAAATGTTCAGACACACCTGCTGAATGCGACATCATCTGGCAACTGCAAATGAATGACCGAATGGAATCTACGCTTTGCAGTGACTAGCAGCTTGAATGTGATTTTAGCATTTGTTGGAATTCACCAGCCAATACTGATTTTCATCTTGTTCTCATGAGGTCAAACAAAAATCAGAAATCTCAGTGAACAGATTGAGTGTTCGCCATTTGTTGATTGTTTCACCCTCCATGCTAAGGTATTCTCTGAACGGCGATGGATGTCCCATCAGTTTTGTGGCTGGTCAATACTGGTGATCAGATTTTCAGAAGTATGATTCTCACATTCCACATTATACCAGGTCATATGTTGAAAGTGGCTCCATATGTCACCTTGTACATGATACTCTTAAATATGACTGCTACTCTGGGTATTGTGACTGCCAGAATTGCTTCAAGTGCTGCAATATGTGCTGGATGCCTCAGAGGTGGAGCTGTCTCATTCTCTGACAGGTGGCAAGGAACAGAATTCAGTCTCTGCACCGTATACCAGTTTTGGTATTTCTCAATAATGCCAGCATAGTGATTCACTGCCATAATAACTTATTTGTCAAGTGTAATCCCCCACAACATTCACTGTGGTAATTCCACGTATGCCTTCTCAGTCAGCTATTTGCCAGTCACAGCTGCTGCTACTGAGATATAGATCTTGCCAAGACCCATTTCATCTGCCACAGTTACTTCTGGCCTATCCAACTCAAAAACACATCTTCTCACAGTGAACAATATTGCCCAAACCTGGTACCCCAGAGGATTATTTCCAGGGAGGCCAGGAACAAGATCGTACTCCACAGGAACTCGATTATTCTTTGATTGGTATATTTTACTGATCTATAGATTCCTGACAGCCTCATGAAGGAACCCATGGTCAAATTAGGTGTCAATTGAGTAGAGTGCTGTGCTCAATACTGAGCTGCTCTTATATGTGTCAAGGACCTCCTCACAATCCACCTGCTCCTGGACCTCCTATGATCCTCTGTCTATTTTCCATGTATTCAGGATGATCTCTTTCTGTTGCTCTGAGGTAGGTTGGGATGTTCAGTTCATACTGCTGAACTTCTGAAACTCATCGCAATGTTAGGCAATTCACAGTGATGTATCGAAATGAATCCATATGTGTGGAATATAATCAATTCTATTCTTCCATGCAGAAGTTACATTAATTCTGCTAACATTCTCTTGCCCTCCATCCTTATCACACTTCACACTTTTATATTCCTCACAACCTTCCAAATGTTATTTTATATGATCAACAGCTGGGCATATCTAATGTGAATGTGTCTAAGAGGGATTGCTTTGGCTGGTCTGACTATGTGCTGTGCATCTTCATTTCCTGAAACTACCCTTGATCATATGAAAAATGATTCTATAGTATGTCCCGGTCTCGATGCATAAGGAGTTGAAATGGAACCGTTGAATGAAACCAGGCTACACATGGGGTCATTCAGTCCCGACCTATGTGCATATAATCCCATATACTTGTCATCCCTATCTTCCGGCTGTACGGTGCATTAGAATATTACTTTCCAAATGATTGGTTCTTTTGGGCTGTTATTTGTTTCAATGAAATCGACCAGAAGCTCCCAGTACATCACATATGATTGTTAGGATCAGAGTTTCTTCAGGTATGTACACTGAATTTCCAACTTCAAGCGAATCACAACCATCAATGTTGTGCTAGGTAACTCTGGAATGTGAATTTAAACCGTGTTGTGTGCGTGCTCCAACATATCTTGCACTGGCCGCACATAGTCTCGCCCACCTTGCTTCGTTGCGTCCAACACCTCCCCTGCACATTCATCAAGCACAGCTCGATCCACAGTCGCTGATTTCATATAGCAATATGAAAATTGTGCAAAGGCAACCGGTTCACGGATGTCAGCAACTATATCTGCTATCACCATCTCCCAGCACATGGGTCCATCCCGGGGCTGTTTCAAACAGTTACATATTTTCATCATGCTATTCCTCCAAACACCTTGTTACCTATACTCTCTTCCACTTGTTAACTGCACCATAGTTAAGCTACCCCATCATATGATGAAATGACCTTAAGGACAATTCTGTTTGCATCAGCAGGATTGGGGGTTTTGCCATATAAACCTCCGAAGTCCCACTAACTATTGCTCACAAGGCCCGCATAATATTGATTGTATAAATGCCATAGCAAAAGGGGCAAGTCCACAATCCGTATATCATCATTTTGCAGTTGTTTTGTAGCTCCCTGGAGTCTTTTCATTGAGAGACTTGTGAGGGTACCCCTGGTGTACTAGAATAAGGACCCGGTGGAGTACAGCAGCATTATATCAGCACTATGACTGGATTGTGTCCAGGTGGTGCTGGAGGCACTCGAGATGCCCCTGGTGATGATGAGCCTTGTTGTTGTTGTTGTTGTTGTTGTTGTTGTTGTTGTTGTTGTTGTTGTTGTTGTTTATTCATACTGGATTTACTCTAGCTGAAGTATGACAGGCCCATATCCTCTCAGTCTCTAGGTGAGCGAGTCAGATGGTGGAGCTCCCACCTACCACTCTTCATTCCCGCTGACCAAAGAAATGTAATGCAAAGTAATGTAATACAGAGTGATTTAAATGTCTGGCAGGTCTGGCCTCCATATCCCACCCCAGAGGGAATTTTCCAACATCTGATGCTATCAAGAAGTCCTTCACTGCCTATTCACCTATCACCATGGAAAGCAGCTCCGACACCTGTTCCCACAGGCACTGCCCCACTTTCCAAATGCGTACCTTCCCCACCCGCTTCCAGAGCTTCCGCTGTTGGTATTTCCAACAGCTGAAGTGGGTGAGGAGAAGCTCCTCTATTGGAGTCACCATGCCTGTGCACCACCACTACTGGTCATCCTCCCAGTGTCGGAACCATTTTTTGTAAGCTCCAGTATGTGCATGCCTGCACTTTAACAGGTAGAATCTTGTTGCAATCGACTTTGGGCTTGTCATTGGGACAGGTTGCTTACTGCCTGCATTGCGCTTCAGCCGGTAGCCAAAGTCTTTACCACATTAGTCAGCCTCGTACTTGGCCTTGGCTGGAGATCATCCTTTGGAGATCTGTCTAGCTCTATTAGAAGGCAAGGTCTATGGCCGCTCAATTGTGGTGCTGCAGTGGGCATTTTGGGCTGGGATTGACTCGTGGTCTGTTTCATTTATTTCACAGATGACAGAGTACCCCGAGAACCAACGGATATCTGTTGCGATGCCACGGGCCCAGAGATCCTTTGCTCTGCGGTTGATCCACCAAGCTACTTGGTGTACAGGGCGCAGCTCCAGATGTGCTGTCCGTTGCAGGGTGGCATGTGAATTGCTCAAAGCTGCCACCATCTTCACTTCATGCCATTGCAGAGCTAATGACTTCTTCATTGTCTCATCAAGCGTGAGTCTGATCGCCCCCAGCTATGCATCACAGACCTCGATATGACCAGTGCCCAGATAGCGGCAGCGGAACCTCCATCGATTGCTGTGTTTGCACACTACTGTGGCTCCCACTGAGCCGGTGTCTGAGTGCAATCCTGCTGTCCACCACATCGAGATCCCCACTGTTGGCGTGTTTTTCTCTTGCCCTGTGCTGCCTGGCCCTCGTAGCTGCAGCATTGTTGTCCAGTATGATGGTGCTGACCTCAAGTTCTTCGCCCAGGCCACCGAGTTTATGTCTTCAGTTGTCCGACCTTCGTTAGTGCATTTCTTGACTACTCCACGAATTGGAGTACTGGGAGAGGAGTATTGGCGTAGTTCCATTCACATGTTAGTACATGCATTTGCCCGTCTCGCTGTGGATCTTTGTTGTCTGGAACCTGAGAGTGCACATGCGGGTGTAAGCCATGCCTGTGTAATTTGTGCACCCTGTGGTGTTGTGGGTAGCACACGCAGATAGGATCTGGTATGTCGATCAAGAAGGAGTTGAAGTTTATCCTGCCTCCCTACATCATTGGGATCCCACCAGAACATGCTCCCATATTGTGTGACCGCTTGGTCACAAACTATATGGACAGTTCTCATGCTCTGTTGAATAACCATGTGTGTCTTTGTGAGGGTTGGGAGTCTAGCTTCAGCTACAATGGCATTCTTTATGCATCAGTTGTGGTGCTCCTTGAGGGTAAGATGCGCATCAATCCAGACACCCAGCCTGCATGTTGCGTCATCATTGAATCATATGGAGCTGTCTCCGACTATCATCTTTGCTGGCAGAATCCGCCAGAGGTGCTACTGGTGGCCTTTTTTGTGTGTGAACTCTGCCGTGACTGACTTTGCTGTGTAAAACTGCAGCTTTTGTCGACTTGCCCATTCAATGCATTTGCAACACATATCTCAACTTTCATGACAACCTGATTGACATCACTTTCAGTCGCCAACCAGCCAAGGTCATCCACAAATCAGAGTGATTCTGCTAACATGTACTCGTTGACTTGATTAGTCTGTTCTGGAGTGTAGATTCCAAAGATGATCAGTGACACAAGCGAGCCCTGTGGGACCGCAACTTCCAATGGGTGGATCAGTATCACATTACACCGGACAATCATTGCTACGGCCGATTTGGAGAGACATCTTTCTGCCCATTGTATGATATCTCCATCCAGATGTGTCACCATCTGTCCGTTCACCACTGAGTCTTTGCGAATGCTTGGGAATGCTTCCTTGATATACATGTGAAGGGCACCAGTTATAACGCCGTTTGCCCATGCTGCAATCGCTCTGTTGACCATGATGGCAAGTGTTAGCAACAGGTCCGGGTAACCCGCAGGCAGTGCTGGTTAGGACGACAAAAACGGTTCGGTTCGGTTCCAGACCCGTCTGAAGTCCCGCACCACTGCATCTTTGCGGGCCAAACCAGGACCCGTACCCCAGAACCTGCTGCTGTCGCAGGGTTTGGCTACACCCATCAGTTCCAATCTCTGGTTGTGGTATTCAGGTTTTTCTATTGATGGTCGCATTCAGATATCCTACTGCTAATTGCACAGTATTGACTTTGGTATGTCATTGTCTTTCTTGGATGTATTGGCCACCTTTATAACCAAAAGCAAGAGAGATATGCTCCTGGCCTCAGGCTGAAAATAAGAGTCAACTGAGTGTCAACGATTTTTCATCTTGCATCTTGGGTAATCTGAATGGGAATTGGATGCAGACATTCATAAATCAGCAACAGGCCGGATATATATGCACAAGAGAAAGAGACCTGCTCCCTGCCCCATTCTGAAAATAAGCATGTACGGAGTGTCAATGATTTTAGGCCTTGCATCTTGGTAAATCTGAGTGGAAATTGGTTGCAGACATTCATAGGTGAGGTATAGGCCGCCATTATTGGGGAACGAGAAAGCGGTGTGCTCTCTACCCGATTCAGACAATGAGTGTCAACAGACCGTCCACCATCTGTGGTCCTGTAAGTTATGTAATCAATCAGAGACTCAGTCATTGTAATGGGTAATTGGTTTATTACCCACATTGAAGAGCAAAAATGCTATCTACAACATCACTACGTTCTCCTAAAAATGAGTGTTAATGGAGCGCCAATGATTTTATGTCTTGTAAGTCTGGTAATTTCAGAGTGATGTGGTCGTTGTTAGACATAATCACAAAATGGGCCCTCTTTACAGGCCAAAGATATAGTGACATGCTGCCTGCCAGATCATGAAAATAAGCGTCAACCGAGCATCAACGATTTTTGGCCATGCATCATGGTCAATCAAGGGGCAATGTGGCCGTTACTATCTACAAACAAAGTTGTGACCAGTTTTATACACTGAAATGCTCATGAACACCGGGTTGCAGCGTTGAAAATCAATTATGTTGTGATTGTCCTGGAGGCTGTCACAGAAACATCTCTTCTGTATCTGCCTATCGAGGCTGGCAACTCGTTGTTTATAGATGTCTGCGATCAAGCCCCATTTAGATTACCCAAGATGCAAGACCAAAAATTGTTGCCACTATGTTGACGCTCATTGTCCAGATATCGCAGGCAGCGTGTAATTTTCTCTTATACCAATAAAGGCAGCCACTACTTTGATTATGTATAACAACGACTAAGTCACTTTATAATTACCTGACTTAAGGAACATAAATTGTTCACACTCTGTTCACAATCATTTTGCGTCAGGTGTATCCGCAATTTGTAACCATTTCATTTTGCAGCAAATATCAGTAGTGGTGTTTGGCAGCCTTTCTATCGGCTTCATGTACTTTCTCCCTTATCACTACATTGTTCTTTATTAAGCATATAAATAGATCCTTTAAAATATACTTTACAGTGTCCACTAATTGTAGATAATATTAATACACAAAAATCCAATTCCTTTCTATCAATGCTCATCTTCACTGGCAGGTATGCTCAATAGGCCGCTCTCGTCTGAACAATGAATGTTAGCTGCATTACCACGTAGCAGATAGTGTACTAACCAGTCGATGTTCCCTTATCAGTCAGCAAATGTGAAATACAATCTTTCTCATGCTTGCGATCCTTGGCATATGCATCAGGATTGAAAAATCGAGTGTTGGGAACAGGAGTATGTATATACACATCTCAGGTTGGCACACCTTCGATTTCGGAACATTGAGCTCCCTGATTTTCACCAGCTGGCGCAGGTGGCATTCCCAGCCAAGGTGGTGCCAGTTCTGGTGGAGGTGAACCTGTTCCTTTGTGCCTCGAGCATATCTGTGGACCCTTTGCTGTGCCATTTTGACAAAGAAGGCTGCCTTGCATTTAATTTTCATGAATCATTGCCGGGTGTCTTTCTATCGCAGCCTTCACATGACTATTTCCAGGAAACTCAAGTCCGCGAGTTCTCCCTTCCCTGACTTCTGCACAAGGTTTCTTGATCAGATATTGTGTTTTGTCCATGGTGGCATGTGAATATCCTCCTTTGGCCATTTTGGCCATAGTCAAGGCATGACGCATGGAAGACTGTTCTAGCTGTACCCGACGTCCTTGCTTTGCCAGCGTAGCTCACATGTTGAAAACCTACAAGCAATTATTTGCTGCTTCTAAAAATGCGATTCGGCTATTGCCTCTACCATATATGACTCCATGGCCTCCTCTAAGGTCTTGAAAGGCTGTTTTGCCCACTCACAATGACGCTCATAACGAAATTCATCCACAAAAATCCCAGAACGGACAAAATCAAGATGTTCAGATTTTTGGACTGTGCGGACAGATGTCTTGGTCGACCATGGAGATATCCCATTCGGTGCCCCAATAGATCTGTCATGCAGCTCTGTATGTACAGCAGCAATACATTATATTGTTAGTCGATGGCCACCTACCTCAGTATGGCTCTACTCGTATCTGATGTCATGCAGCTTCATATTCTTGCTGCTTCCGGTTTGACAGACAATTTTGAAATGAGCGTCCTGGGTCATATTGTTGGCGGCTGGATCAGAAGTGTCACAGTGGACTACCTGGTGTCTCTGTTGCTGCTGTGTTCCAGCAGATGGCATATTCGTTGAAGCGCCTGTCGTTCGGGTCGATTCGGATCCACTCGCTCCTGGCTGATGATTTTGTACAGCCATGGCTTGCTGTTGTTGAAAAGGTGAGGAAGATGATAACAAAAAGAAGTGGGAAGCCTTGAAGAATATATAGTCAGCTTCAAGTAAAGATTGAACGAGTAACAGCCAACTTGGACATTCGACTCAAAAGGAATTCTACTGCCTTCACCAGCAGGTTAGGAGAGTTTCCGACGCTCCCACAATTTTCAGTATGTTGGTCGCATGCTGTTTGTTTGTTTACAGGGATACATTGAGGTAAATGACAGATGAAATCTCATGTTTAGCTGATATAAAAAGAATATTATTCAACGCAAAGAACATCTGGGGATAGATTTCTCGAAACATCCCCGGGATCTTACATGAGGCAGACACTAACTACAAAGTTGTGTTATACGGTTTGCCTGACTATTCCCAACCAAGTGATGGTCAAAATGCAGATTGTGGTTTGTTGCAGTTGATCCAACATACCAACCTTGATATACAAGACACAGCTTGCCTGAATGTGGTCCATGTGTTGCAACATCCAACATCTCACCCAACAACAAAGTCAACTCAACATACAAAGGTCAACGCTCGAAAGAAGAGCCTTGCACCACATCCAGCAGGGAAATATGGCAAATCAACGATGCGATCCACATGACAACGTTGTCTAGTGAATGAAGGCAAGAGTGGTTTGGACGTAGAAAGGGTCCAAGCTTTGGTAGCATTGTGCAGCTTATGACCTACAAAGAAACTTTCGGTAAAGAAAAGATGAAACATGCAATTTTTGAGCAACAAAGAGAACGAGGAATCCAGTGAGGATTATGTGGATAGAGAGACCGCTGTGGCAAGACAGCATGTTCAAGACGCAGAGACCGTGGTTATGAATGAGCAGGAGAGTATGAGAAATACTGAAAAGGTGGGATCAACAACCAGAAAGCCTGAAAACACATTTCAGGAGATGTTGAATGCTATTGGACAGAGTCTGAGCAATCTGGCAAGGTCAAATGATGAGCAGGATGTGGAAGTAGAGACCGATGATGAAGAAGATACAGAGCGGGGCAAGCTGAGCAAAGATGATGAACGCGGCGGGGTGATGGGCACAATCTCCAGAATGGTACAGCAACAGATGGAGAGCTTTCGGCGGAATCAGATGAGGATTGACAAATTGACACAACCGGGGTGGTGGGACGCGGCCGACTACTTTCTTGCAAGGGATAACAAGTACGGGGGGGCCGAATTGATTGTTCCAGCAGTTGTCAAGCGCCACAGAGACACAACTGCAGCCACACGATCATCAAAAACATTTGGAGAGCAAATGCAGACTCTTGATATCGTCCCCGGAAAATGACAAATGCCGAAAGGGACTTCTTGCCCAAGAAGCTGTTGAATGCGGCTGTGTTCTGAGGAACTACAGTCATACCAAGGGATAGTGACTCTCGCACCCAATCCGGTGGGCCATTCGTCACCTGTCAAGAACTCGAAGCCTATCGATCCTGTGAGGTTTGAACGCTGCATATAGCTTCCATTGCTAATCACAATACTCAAATCGGAGTTGGATCAAGAAATGGTGAAGGCTCCTTCCTCACTGGAGGAATAGATAGCCAGATTGTTGATTTTGATGACGTGACTCATTGAAAAGCAATTCCTGTACCTATTTTGCTACTTGTCAGCTATTTCTAGATGTCAGTGACCAAATTTTGAGACATGAGAATTTGTTAGTGCATCTGCAAGGGACATACAGGCCTTGCAAAACTTCCAAACTTCGAATCAAGATGATAGACGAACAACAAATATGATATCATCCCGCCGGTAACTGTTAGGCAAGAAAGCAAAACCTCAATAAGAGACGAAATTTACTAACAACATTTGAATCAGTGATGTCATACGAGTCATAGAAGGAGAGGTCAATGCGCAATATGAACTCGGATGAATGATGGCCGTCACCCTGCATCATTCCATGTATCCATCTGCTTAACTCTCCGCTCAGACCTGCTGCAAAATGTCAAGATTTTGAAAATTGCATATGGTAGGTTGTAGAAATTGGGGAGAAGATGCCCGATACAGAAAGGTTAGTAAGTCGGGCTATACATACCAATGATCAGTGCAAGGTTCAATTTGACATAAATTGCCGTCCGAAAGCGCTGAAACCTGATGGGCGAATGTCACTCATCCCTCAGACAACATGTATAGTGGTGGCTCAGAAACAGGGAGGCCTTGAAGCTTTTGGATGCAAATGATTATACCTAGAAATGATACATTGGCTGTCAATGATGGCTGAATGTATTATGAGTACAATTGTTGAGCATCCAATGACCATTAGTATGACTTTAGGGTAAGTATCAACCGAGGGTCAATGATTTTTAGTCTTACCCTTTTGGCAATCGAAGGGCTGCATAGTCAAATCCTCCCAAAATGGAAGTCTTGACTGTCTGTATAGGTAAAAAGTAAAGCGACATGCTTGTTGCCGCATCCTAGAAATGAGAGTCAAAGGAGGGTGAAAAATTTTTGGTCTTGAATTTCAGATAATCACTGGGCTGTGCAATGGCATTAACCCATAATCACAGTATTGGCCGTATCTAGGAGGAAACATGCTACTGATGATATCACTACTACCTCCTAGAAATGGGCATCGATGGAGCGTCAACAATTTTCTGTCTTGCATCTTGGATGATCAACTGGCTCTGGAACAGACTTAACCGTTAATCAAAGTATTGGTCGCATTTTTAGGCAAAAGTCCTAGTGACAATATCACTACAACCTCCTACAAAGGAGCTTAAACAGAGCGTCGACGATTTTTGCATTTGCCTCTTGAATACTCAGAGGGCTATGCAACGGTGCAATTCATAATCAAACCATTGGTCCCTTTTATGGGCCACAATGCTGGTGACCATATCAAAAACACCTCCTGCAAATGAGCACCAATGGAGCATCAACAGTTGTTGTAGTGGCTCAGTGAGCTACCCAGCAATGAACTACACTACATTATTTCTAGATTGAGTTATCAACAGTCAGTCTTGTCAATATGTCAGTGTATTCCACTTCACAAATATGCATGCAATGTCTCACAGGTCTCACTTTATTCTTGCTTGTAGCTCTGGAGTCAATATTCCAGAACCAGCATTCTACTTTACTATAACGTTACTTTTGACAGTCTCACAAGTCAAATTTCCCAGCTTTCATATTCCCACTGCAAAGTGGGATTCAAAATCCTTAAATACCTCATTGCGAGAGGTTATGATATCTTCCAAATATGAATGTGTCTTTATCAGTGATTTCAGCAACCATACTTTACAAATCATATTTGATGCTTGGTGGGCTTGTCTGACTGTAGGATCGAAGTGTCCTATTGCTTGAAATAAATCTAAACATGCGCTGTCATTGCGATTCAATTTACATTGTGCAATGGAGGAGACCAGTAGCCTTGGCATCATATGTATCGTTTGTGATCGAGATTTCGCCATCCATCAGAACAAGGGGTCAGCTCAAGGAGGTAACACTTGCTGGCAAAAGCGCACATCATAAAGTTAAATGGATTGTCAGAGTCGGAAGTTACCGAATTGACCAGTTCAATGGTTGATGAAACAGCTTGGGACATACTAAAGAGGCAAGGAAGTCGAGGAATTACAATTGTCAGTTAGCAAAGGAAATTCAAATTTGATATTTAGGTTTTATCCATATTAACTGAATTGACAGGCAAAATGCTCCAAACTGGCAGCGAAGGACTTTCACACTGCCAAATTTCACCAAGACAGCTGGAATCGCAAACTCATGTTAGGATTTGTTTCGGCTCATAGTACATGGAACGCTATATCCAGCCTCAAGCTACAGCAGTCAGATAATGCATTACAAAGCGTGCTGGGGCTACTGTCTGCCGGCATGCGGAGCAACATTGGCCAGAGCGAATACACACAGACAGTGGTTGCAATTTGGAAGCAATTTCCATCATGAAATAAAGTAGGTTTAACTTTGGATAGATGGATATCCAGGAAAATAATAGCCATAACTTTACTCATTATTTGCTATACGAATCGATATTGGGCATTGCGAGAAGTACAACTCGCTTTCCATGGGGCTGATACACTATTCATTTCCCATTTCGAAAGCTAACTAATGATGTTCGGTCAAAGGTCAATACACTGGAGCAAGGCTAGATGTACATGTGCAGGAAGTGCTGGATGGTTTTGAGCTTAGCGATGGCTGTTTACATGTGATTACGACTGATAATACTTCCACAAATTGGTCGATGACTTGCAAATTACAATCAGCGCTTGTGGTCGCCGGAATCGAGAGGCCTGAATCGAGAAACCACAAATCATGCATGGCGCACATCATTCAGCTTGCTTTAGGTGCATTCAGGAGGAGGCTGGGTGTAAATGGTCGCACCAAGTCGTGGGAAGCCCATGAGTGCGATTACCAATTTGATGAGCATGACAGTATTCTCAATGGGCAGTGTCAAAGACTCCGTGAAGAGGGGAATGCTAGAATCGATAAGGTGTCGGCCATGCGACCAGGTTTGGTAAAGATACTTGAGAACGTATGTATTACACAATATTTTGGACGGCCTGAAACTGACCTTCATATAGCAGTGAATGCTTGCTGTATTCATTACGCTGACAGCGGGTTGTCAGAACGATTCCATTGAGTGTCAAAAAGTCCATGTACCAATCACAGTACTACCGATTATGGAAGTGATGGTGGGGTGAAATTCAACACTGCAGTTGCTTAAGTGAACCTACTGATTACGATAATTCACCCATGTGTGGCTCAACAATCAGGCATACCGTGATTACTGGCCACTCTTCATGACACAGGATGAATGGAACATCATCCAGTACATTATAGAAGTTTTACTGCCATTCCGGTACTGGACCCTGTGGATGTTGAAATGCCATACCTGTACTCTGCATCACGATATCACTGTGTACAATGATATGTTCGATTATCTGGATGGCGTTATGCGAGCTTTAGCTAAGAAGAAGACTCAATGCAAGGAAGACTTATACTTTGCTGGGACATTTGCACGCCAAAAGCCGTTGATAAAGTATGCTGAAGTTAGTCCAATGATGGTTATGCTTCTCATTACTGCCCCCACTGTTAATCCTCTCCAGAAGTTGCAATTGTTCACCAGTGAGGCAAGTGAATGGATATCAATCATGAGGACAAGACTTCCTATACTACCCAATACCTGGAGGTGTGTGTGATGTACATGGAGAATGAATGCTGTGCCAAACACAGATGTTTGCTCGTCATTGAACCCAAGAGTGTACCAAGCAACAATCTCCTCTCCCCCGCGATGGCTTCCAGATCTGATCAATCTTGTTATCATCCATGTGATTTGTCCAGCGATGATGAACAATACTCAATGCATAAAATTGTGGCTGACATGATGCCTGGACAAATCATTTGCGCAGCATGCATATTGACTGCCGCAACGCTCTATTTGAATTCACCCCTGAATAACCACAGAACTGGGGGCAAATTGATCCGAATCTTAATGATGACCACACCGACCCCATGGAGATTAGGAGTACATGTTGGATATCAGATATCACTGACTGGTGGTTTTAATTTGAGGAAACGCACTCAATCCACGCCGATCTCCCTAATGTGGCACGCAAAATATTCTCTGGCTTAGAAGATTCTGACGGAGTGGAGGCTGGATTTTTCCTTGGGCTAGACGTGATCAGCTGGAGTCGGTTAAAACCACAGCCGAGACCCTTCACGAAAAAGTCATCATAAGGCAGTTTGCTCAAGCTAATAACATGATATCGGCAAGCGATTGCCCACCATTGGATATGTTGAACGCTGGAAATGACTTGGAATTGATGACAGAGGTGGCGGAATGAAATAGTACCAGAATTGCCAATGGCCATGACATTTTGGAGATGTGGCAGGGCAGCCAAAACCTACATGCTACACAGAAGCAATCTTGCACTCAAAACACCCAAATAACAGCCATAGAATACATTTTAAATACTGAAGATATCGTCAAATCATCCGGGTCAAACTTTCAACATGACGGTGTGGCTGCATTTGAATTGTCGGAAAGACCACATGTTCCACCAGCTTCGTTTTCAACGGACCTCCCTGCAGGGCGAACTCAATTATCAACTATCCGCTGAATAAACAAAATCAACTGTCATCTATCTGCGAGGAATGAGGATAGTGCACCAGAAAGCATTTCGGGCAATGGAAATTTGCTTGACTGTAATGTAGACTTGGATAGTCCAAATGACTGCGAAGACAACTGGGAGGCAGACTATGAATCTGACATAGAGCTAGACAGTGGCACCGAATATCCGAAACCCTAGAGCAGCGGAATGTGAGTGCCTCACCAAATGTTCCCGGATTGATTCTGCCAATATGGAGATCAAAGATAAACGCTCAAATGGTGTTGATGATGGTCAATTCAATGCAAACGAGGAGGAATAACAAGAACAAGAGAATGTAGGACTCAATGCATCAATGTATTTTCACCAGAATCTTTATGTGGTTTGACCAAGAATTTCATTTAAAGAGATATCATGGGAGAACATTGAGCTGTCGCATGTGAATATTGGTTAATACACTAAATTATAGCAGGAAAAATGGATTATTTGGCAAGATGTGAAAATTTGAATGGAATGAAAGTGTCCCGTGAAAGAATATTACGGGGCTCAGATTTGCCAAAGGGCCCAGTCTCAATAAGGTAGAAAGGCAACCAAGAAGTCCAGATAATTATAAATCCAATTATAGATGGTAGCTGATTTTGAATGGACAACCCATCAAAATAATCATCAATGGAGCGTGAACGATTTTTGGTCCTGTAAGTATGGTAATTCAAAAGTGATTTGGTTGCTATTATGCATATGCAATGTATTGGCAGCCTTTATAGACAAAAGAGAAAGCGACATGGTCACTACCACATTCTGACAATGAGCGTCAACGGAGCGTCAACAGTTTTTGGCTTGGCATCTTGGGTACACTCCTTGGCGATTGGTTGGAAACATCCATAAACCAGTTACTGGCTGGTTCCAGAGGCCAAAAAACTAGCGAAATGCTCGCTGCCCCATCATGAGAATGAGTGTCAAATGGAGTGACAAAATATTTCGGTCTTGTATCTTAGGTAATCTAACTGGCGATTGGTTCAAAACATCCATAAATGATGTACTGGCCACATTGAACGGCAAACACATTCGTGACATGCTCCCTGCCCCATCCTGAAAATGAGCGTCAATGGAGCAGTAACGATTATTGGTCTTGTTTCTTGGGTAACCTAACTCGTGATTGGTTGCAAACCTCCATAAATCACTTGTTGGCTGCCCATATGGGCAAAAACAATAGCAATGCGCTCCCAGCCCCATCCTGAAAATGAGCGTCATTGCAGCATCATAGATTTTTGCTATTGCATCCTGGCTAATTCCACTGTCGCTTTGTGGCAATAAGTCATATATGAAGTAATGGCGGCCTTTTCAACCGACACAGTGCATGACATATACAGTACCACATTGACAAAATAACCGTCATTGGACGGTCAACAATTTCGGGTCTTGCATATTGGGTAATCAAGGCATCATGCGGATATATGTGATCATAACAGAACTCTTGACCACCTTTATATGCAAAAATACAACAAATTACAGGAAAAACACGGATTCCAAAATAATCAATATCGCAAGCTACAAAACATGCAAACAGAGATTATTTGCTGTTTTATGCACAATTTTGAAATGATACTATTATCCAACAGCAACAACAAGAGCATTATATGAAGCTAGATATGGACCCGCTAGGCGACCTGCTGACAACCCGCCCAATCCAGACTGGTAGTGGGATTGCCATCCAACCGTACCCGAATGGACGGTCCGGGTGAATTCATAATCCTGACGACCACTCATGCATTTGTTCAGTTTCGACCCGGACCCAGACCTGAATCAATGGTCCTGAACCGTTTGTAACACTCATCATGGCTGCTGCAGTGATGGCAGACCGCGTGGTTCTGTTGCTGAACTGTCCATTACACATTATTCCTCTATGCTTGGCCCCTTCTGACAGCAGGTCCGCAACAACCTGTTTCACAACTGTTTGCATACAACTGCATAGTGATATCATACACTACACTTTCAACTTCATGTAGTCATCCAAGCTGGGCTTCTGAATGACAACTCTACTGGGTGGCTACCACACTGCTGAATGCCATCCCGTGTGAATTGTCACTGTTGCCAGGCCTCTTATCTTCTTTTCATCCCATTTCCAGAGCAGGGAAATGGCTCCAAATGACAATTTTGTCCGGGCCTGGTGCCTTCTTGAATATTTGGGCATATAGGACTTTCTTGGCTGCATTTTTGGTAACTTTCATATGCCCACTACCAGCTGGTGTCAGCATGTAGTACTAGTCATCATCATAAAGAGGAAAGAACTCCAGCGTCAGCATCTCCTCCTTGTCGGTGGCAGTGTTTGCTTGCTTGCCCTGTCTGTCTATTAGGGACTCCATTGTGGAATTCGCCCGAGGATAGAGTCATGTCGCCGCTCCCCTGAACTCAGCCCTTCACTGGTTGTGGAACTGGTCGCTACACAGTCAGCAATGGGATTTCCAATTGATTTCTGCAGCTCGGGTTTCGCTCGGGCTGCTCCCTCTGAATATCGATCATACTTTCTCTCCTATGGCCGAAGTGTAGATCATCATGTCTGGATGTCGCTGTTCCACCACCTTTTCAACTTTGTGCAGTTTCTGCATTTTTTTGCTGTGAAGTCTAGAACCTCGCTCAGTGCTTTGTAACACCACGTGACCACCTGCTCAACTTCGTCCTCCATGCTCCCAGTATCATGTTGCGCTATCTCCTTTGCTTGGTCCATCCACAGCGTCTTGGCTACCTTCTTGTCCTTCTCTGTCATTTCCATCAGTTTCAACCCTATCACCCCTTCTGGTCTGCCTCCTGTTGCTTGTCTATGCTTACCACCCATTCTTTAACCTTGGGGTTGGAACAATTGGCAAGGTTCTCAGCTGGTATTGTCTATTGTCAGCTTGGTCAATTCACCAAGATTTAATCAGTCATTGACTCGACTTTGAAGTGTTCTTCTTTTCAGTTGTGAGTTGCCTGATCATTGGTTGCAATGTCCAGTCCATTGTCCGCTATGGCATCCTCCAAGAAGCCGGCATCCCACTGCTTTGTGCACCTTGGATCCTATAATCTATTGTGGACCTTGAAGTCTCCTGCGAGCACTGTGCCACCTAGCCCTACGATTTGCTGCCATCTAAGTTTCGTTGCTGGTCTCTCTCCCAACTGTATGTCTTTTTGATTGCTGATATTGACGATTCTTGTGACCATCTCTCCTTGGCTTCAAATATCAATGTCAATCACATTGTCATTGGCACCCTTGCTCTGATCCACTCATCAGTCCGCTGCAAGGCCACTCCCCTTGTGCACTGCTGTACCCACAATTTTTCTTTTTGTTATTTTGAATTTGGCAAACCTCTTCATGTGACTTGGCTTGAAAACACTACCCCATTCTGTACCACTGTCTCTGTTAAGGGACAACCCCAAAAAGTGCATTTACACTCACTGATCTCAGTGAACTTTTCATCATACTCGTGTAACAATTTTTTCTTGTTCTGAAATTTCACATTCAGCTGTCCACCATTTCCGTGAGTGGAGGCATTGCATTGTACATCATTCTGGCACCTTCAGTAAGCTAATTGTTCACAGTAGGGGTTCTGATTCTGGCAATGTCATTACCTTTGGTTCAGGACATCCCTCCATCAAAGACAGATCGTGTCTGGCTCCACAATGTCCAGTATTAGAGTTGTAGCTGTTTCACTCAGGATCTGATTTGGAGTTGTATTCGGAATTGTTACCAAAGCATGTAGCTGTTTTATTCTTCATCTCTTTATAGTGCTCTGCATATCTGATTCCATTTACACTGTGCACCATGAAATCAAGGTAGAACATTTCAAGGATGGTATAACTTCCAACAATCCCACCATCATCAGATAGGATAGGAGATTGATTCATATCCATCTCCTGTGCTACATCACCTACCATCCACCACTAGTCGTCTGTCCAGATTGGGTCACAATCCAGATGGAGCCACAATTTTCCTTGGGCCCGGGTCCATCTCTTGAATCAACTCCAGTCTGTGGATTCTCCGGTTTCTTGGTAAGCTTTGTAATGGACATCGTTACAGACTTCCATTATGTCCACCTTTCATTGGCTCTTGATCACTCACCCATAGTCCATCTGGTAACACTTCGCTCAAACAAAGACAATTCCCACTCACTGATCTGTGCATATTGCAAGCAATTTTTAAGACCAATTCTCAATCCATAATCTAGCCTCTTCAGAACATAATCATATTCCACCCAATTTCAGGAATACCACTCCACTGAGCTTAACTCAACTCCACTCTACCCAACTCCGGTCCACTCAACTATGTTTAACTCAACTTTGTCTGATTGTAACCCACTCATATGGTAAATTCTCATGAGATGTCTAACTCATTACAGTGTCAATCGCCTGATGCGGTGCAACTATCTATGACTGGACTTTCCTGAAAATCTCCTCAAATACTCGACTGATAGCCAGAATATGTTCTCTGTCATCTGTATGCACCATGTTTGTCATTGTGCTGGCTCCATCTGGCAATATTAGTTCTCAATTTGTAATAGATATGGAGCATCAAGAGTTAATATTCAGCAGTCCAGAGAAGAACAGTTTGCTACAATCAGGCCAAGCCCCTCTATCCAGTGTGTCCTTTCATCTCTCAGGGAGCCGACAATGGTTTATCAAATATACCCTTTGGAACCTTTTCTTGAAAATGCAGCTGTTGCTCCCTGCTCACCCACTCTGTGCCTGGGATCAATCTCACACATTGCCAGTGAGGCCTTCCACCATCGCTTCCAGATGCCCTGTACATACTCCCACTCTTAGGATGAATGTCTAAACGGCTCCTCACCGGCCAGTAGATGGTGAATACCAGTAGCTCCAAGTATTTGAGTATATGAAGTAAAGCAAGCTGCAGAACTCGCCTCAACTCTAGCTGGAATCCAGGTTCATTCCCGGGGCAGACCTGATGGCCTGTCCAGTCAACTGTGACCTCTTCCACTCACCACAGTATAGCAGAGCCAAGTGTTGAATGCATTGCAAATTGACACTAGGATTGCTGGACTGGTATCAAGGCAACTCATATCAGTCTCCAGCTTACAATGAGTCCACAGCTGCTGCCACCACTACATTGTATACATATGCCCACTCAGAGAATCACCTACTTCTGACACCCAATTGGGACAGTCTGAAAATCAAATAATGAACTTGCCTCACCCAGTTGCAACTGACTGACAACCAAATGCAGTGCTTTCCCACATCCGCGTATGGTGCATTGATTCAACCTCCACATACATTCGATGCATGTTGAATCTGCTGGTCTTCTGAGACTACCAAGCTGCTCTATCCTCCTGTAGTGCAGTGGATCCTCTGAAGCTGGACATCAATTTCCATTCATATCATCTCGATTGAATTGCTAAAACCACTCGCATTGTGCTATTGGGCAGGCAAAAATCCATATTTGCCCGTTGGTGTATGTATGATGAAATTGAATACTGCAGGAATGGATGGGTTCTTCTCCTCACATAACAACTCCATTACGTTATCCAAGCAGGTGTCATAAGTGATAATCGAAAGTTGTGATTGCCAGTTGTATGTTCTGTAATTTCTGCTGAATCAGCTGAAACTATACCTGTCTGTTGACCAATAATACCAGTAACCATATCAGGGATCATAGTTGTTTCTTTCCATAGCTACTGCCAGTACTACTTGACGCAGCTGATGTGTAGGTGACTCCTTTGAGTTATGTCGAAGCTAATCAGGATTGGAGGTCCAATCAGTGGTGCCCGTTGTCTGGAAATACCATTACTTCGTAAGTCTGCCATAATTATGTGTCGGTGCAGTGTGGTCGAGGTGTGTGTGCATCTAAACTCCTCACAGATTTTCTCAGCTCACAGGATTCTAATCTTAGAAACATTTGGGTGTGCAATTGTGGTCTGTATCATCTTGACAGTTCACACATAATTGAATTGGTCGGATGAGATTCCACAGAATCTGGGAAGTGGGGCCACTGAGTTCACTGCTGGTGATGTCACTATCGGAAACACTTGGGCTGTGGAAGTGTCCCTGGATTTGTCAATTGCCTCCGTTGGATGGTAACTTATCAGATCTCATTGATCGTACAATTTACAGCCTGTGAGTTCTCATATCTGGAATACAATGTTGTAGACATTGACCAACCTGGGTAGTGTGCATCACTAGGCTGGCAGTCCGCTGAAGTCTGATTCAAATTGTCTCCGCTACTGTCAACCTCAGTATGGTGTACTTCGCAAGCTTAGTGCTACCAGCAATCTCCCAATGTTAATTCAAGACAATGGCTCATTCTGAGGAGTCATAACTCATCTCCGGCCCATTGGGCTCTGAATTCTCATTTGAAATGTCCCTGTTACTAGTAACCCCAAGTGTCTGGACACTTCAAGCATTGTTAAATCTGGAATTCATAGATCTCAAGTCCATTCATTTCCTCATCTCTGGTTGTCGTGGCCTGTCTCTGACTGATGGGAATCTGGAATCCACATGAAATTGTCTGGTACCGTTAACTTCAATTCACCACATCTATCAAGAAATCTCACTTCAGCAAATTGTTTTCCCAAATCAGAATGATATCTCACACATCAATTGTACATTGTGACTGGTCAGAAAGTGGTATTTCATGAAATCCTGAAAGCAAAAGGAAAGTGCAACAGCACAAGTGACAATACTGTAAAGGCATACGCCTGTGTATGGCATTGTATGGTTGTATATATGTAGGCACTATTGCAAATGTGGATGTGTATATTGTAGATTGGTATAAATGTAAGATTGTCAATAGAGATCTAAGGCTGATGGCAAGCCACCAATATGATGCAGGTATTACCTTACCCATGACATGTCATGTGTAGCCATGCAGTTACCTCAGTTCCGCATTCTCCTTAGAATCTTCCAATGTCAATATGTACACTTTAGCAGTTGAGCATGTATAGCTGTAATACAACCAGCCGAAATTACCTTGACTGGTCAAATTACATGCTCTACATCCTTCTTCTCTACATCTACCCTCATTTCATCTGAAAATACATTAACATTGTGTCTCAGTTTGGAGATGAAAGCATTTGCAAGGTAATTGTCAAACTAAATCTGACTATATATGAGTTCATTTCTCAGATGCCCCCTTGCATAGAGTAACATATTTACTTTATCCAATTCTTCCTGCTGACTGGTACATGTGATCATCTCTGTTGGACTGTATGGTACATTCAGGCCTCCATCTCGTTCTATGAAAACAATCAGCTCCTCCTGGTGCCTCCCATGTGTGTCCAAGGCATAAGGTTGAGTAAGGGAGGTATGGTCATCACTCTGTACCCAGTGAATGACCAAAATGAACATTGCTCTTGGCAATGCAGGTTGGTAACTTCTCACCTTATTGCATCCTCAATATCCCAATTCCAGCCCTGGTCACTTGATGCATCACTATAGTTTCTGGCTCACCTCCTGATCCTCACTTGTATATTTCTTCCAAATCATCCCGATCCACAGTTGCTGAATTCAACTGGCATTATCGCAATATTCCCATCACAAATCGTTCTGACATGTAGCGAAACGATATGTAACTGCCACCAGACAGTGCAGTGGCTCATTTTGATGCTACTTCACTTGATTCTGACCCGATATAATGCCCCACTGCTTGTTTTCCATATATCGAGCCACCAATGGTTTCCTTCATATATTGAATGCTCTGGAGTTGGGCTGCCCTATCCATTTGGCAAATTGCTCCAAGCAACATTCTGTTTTCTGAAGGCTGATTGAATCTTTTCCTCCTGCACTACCCAAGTTTGACAACATATTGCTTTCATCATCTGCCTTATATTTGTCTTCGGAAAATTCAGGTAAATGGGACAAGTCTACAATCCCAGCAACATCAGTGATATGCAGCTCTCCTACAGGCTGTAATTGATTGATTGCAGGGCGCAGAGGGGTGCTTCAAGGGCAAGAGGATATGTGGTGGCAGATTCGAATACTGGTATCACATGAGTTCGTGATGAGTTTCATATTGTCAAGCAGCATGCACTTCGGTCCTTGTGAACATGTCAATTACTCCTAGAGATGGTGAGTTTGTATAGGTAAATCAAGAGAGATCGGGTACAGTGGACACAGCACAATATAGTAACAGGCCGGGACTTTTCTCATTTGATGAACTGAACTCCGATTTACCTCTTCATTAACATGGGCTCAGTGGAGTACATGTTGAGTTGACATATAACAAAGATAGCCGAATCGACACTGATCTTGATTCAGATGGTTTATTTCATGAACTACAATGCATTCAGTTGGAAATCAAAATACTTTTGACACAGAAGCAGGTTGTTGGCATTGTTGAAGGTACAAAGGAAGTACTGGATGAGAAGAACCTGATGGATGCATCAGCAAAAAACATTTCCGTCCGGGCGGAATGGCTCCGTCAGAGTGGACGCGCTCCGTCAGAGCCGTCAGAGACACCCCGGTGGCGGATTACTCTGCGCCTGGCGTCAATACCACGCGTCGCGTT
>Ga0307515_10004952_pt1 | contig 27173 bp, 17 predicted proteins | sample 17_EM_MG_FD_194513 | JGI IMG/M metagenome (GOLD analysis project Ga0307515, IMG submission 194513) | Populus trichocarpa ectomycorrhiza microbial communities from riparian zone in the Pacific Northwest, United States - 17_EM | ecosystem: Host-associated > Plants > Roots > Unclassified | place... | reverse complement strand
TTTTGTCCCCCACTTTAACCAATTCTCAGTTACACCTAATTGGCACGAGCTTGAATTGGACTGGGATCGACTCTCTTTCTTAGGAAGGTGTTTAAATTCTATTATCCCTTGACTCGTCTTGAGGTATGATCCGTTTTTAGAGAATGACATATCCTTTACGACTTTCTTAGTATCAAATATCTGGATCATTTCTTTGGTCTTGATATCCCAAAGCGTGACTGTCTTGTCGTAGTGTGCAGAGGCAATGAGCTTGCAATCCGGTGAAAATGCCACTATATCCACAAATGTAGTGTGTCCCGCCAAGATGCCACCCAAGGCACCTGTCGATGGATCCCAGAGCATGACTGACTCTTCAGATGCAGAAGCAAGCAGCTGGCTATCCGGTGAAAATGCCACTACGCGCACTAATGTACGGTGTCCCTCTAGAGCGCCGCGCGAGGCTCCCGTCGATAGATCCCAGAGCCTGACTGTCTCGTCATGAGATCCAGAGGCAAGCAGTCGGCCATCTGGTGAAAATGCAACGGCATATACGGCATCTGAATGTCCCTGAAGGGTGCGGAGTAAGGCTCCTGTAGATGGATCCCAGAGCTTGATTGTGTGGTCGTAAGATGCAGAGGCAAGGAGCTGGCCACACGGTGAAAAAGCCACTTTGCACACCCCATGTGAATGTCCTTGAAGGGTGTCACATGCAGCTCCTATCGACAGATCCCAGAGTCTGACTATGTTGTCAGCTGCTCCAGAGACAAGCAGCTGGCCATCTGGTGAAAATGCAACTGCAAATATGATATGTGAATGTCCCTCAAGGGTGCGGAGCAAGGCTCCTGTCGATGGATCCCAGAGTCTCACTGTCTTGTCGTCCGATGCAGATGCAAGGAGCTGGCCATTCGGTGTAAATGCCATTGCTCTCACAGGACCAGAATGCCCCTCGAGGGTGCCGTGCAATGCTCCTATCGAAGGATCCCAGAGCCTGACTGTTTTGTCGTGAGATGTGGAGGCAAGGAGCTGGCCAACCGGCTGAAATGCCACTGCAAAAACGTCGTCCGAATGTCCCTTAAGGGTGCCGCGCGAGGCTCCTGTCGATGGATCCCAGAGCCTGATAGTTTTGTCTCTAGATGCAGAGGCAAGGAGTTGGCCATGCAATGAAAATGCCACTGCATATACCATATTTGAATGTCCCTTAAGGGTGCTGACCAAGGCTCCTGTCGATGGATCCCAGAGCCTAACTATGGTGTCGTAAGATGCAGAGGCAAGGTGCTGACCATTCGCTGAAAATGCCACTGCATTTACCCCATATGGATGTGTCATAATGGAACCCCGCGAGGCTCCTGTCGATGAATCCCAGAGCCTGACTGTGTTATCGCGAGATGCAGTGGCAAGGAACTGGCCATCCGGTGAAAATACCACATAGCTTACCGCTTTTGAATGTCTCTCAATGATGCGGCGTAAGGCTCCTGTTGATGGATCCCAGAGCCTTACTGAGTTGTCGGAAGATCCAGAGGCAATGAGCTGGCGATCTGGTGAGAATGCTACCGCCTTCACCACTTTTGAATGTCCCTCAAGTGACTGCAACATCATATTCCAATTCTCTTGTACTGCAGGCATAATTTTAATCCAGTGAGGAGTCTGATCCCAAAAGTGACATCGAATTCGATTCATCATTGGGCTGAACATAAGCGCAGATGAATATATCTGCAGTGGTGCGACTTCTATTACCGATCTGCTTTTGAGAATGAAGCGTTTTCCATCATAAACCATCATATTCAAATCATGGTTTGCATCAGTCCTTGGCTTCAGCAAGTTAGTTTGTTATACCCGAACAAATACTATAAGGTGCTTACCGTAAGTATCGACTCTAGAGACTTCACCATAAGGATGCCATCAGATATCTTCCCGATTAGACTGAGGGCCTCAAGCCAATGGAGAAAGTGTTTCTGGAGAAATATATGAACCTGGTCACGGTCGCAGAGCTGGATCTTACTCCGCTGCAGATGGTTGACCCAATAGCAGCATGAATACTGAACATCTAGAGGAAGGCAATGTTTTACCACACCACCGAGATTGCATATATTCCTTTTTAGGTGTTTTGACATAAGCTTGAGACAGCAAACAAATAGATGACCGTGTGTCTTTGTCTCGTCGATCCGGAATTTGGTATCCAAGCACCTTTTCTTGTGAAGAAGAAAGTCACGAAAAGAAGGGTGAAGTAACCGAATCGGTGACTCACTCATCTCCGGAATGTCAAAAACGGAACGCAGACAACTTAGTCTCACCTCCACATCCTGTTTGTCCAGATTAAGTAGCCTGGCCACCATTGTAATAGGAAGGGTGTCGAATAAGATGATAATAGATCCAACAATCTGCTTGAATTCGCAACTTAACTTCAGCTTGTCTCGCCTAGACTGATTCTCAAGATTAATGGAGTGCTTGAGAATTTTGGTGTATATGTCATCAAGCTGTCCGGTGGGCGACTGTCCAACATAGTCATCGTTCAGAATCTCGGAAAGTCTTCTACATGGAGGCCAATGCTGATCTCGAATAAAACGACATGCAGTTGAAGCATAAATGAACAGTCCACAAGCTCTCTGACAGAGAAGGTCGAACTCATTCTCACTAGGCCATCCTATAGGAAAACCTTTCTCTCTCCGGATACGATCAAGCTCATGGTGGAGGAAAATTGAAATATCATGCTCGATGATAGACTGAGAGATACTATGCAGCACAAAATCTTGATGTGTAGCCTCGGGGATTGCATGAAAACCAAAGCGAATCGGGGTCTCCGGTCTGCTAGTAATAAAAACTCGGAAGCAGACTGCATTTAGGTTTTTCGCTTCGGCAAGAAGTCGTAGGATCAATTGAGTGTCGTTATCGCCATCACACTCATCCAAGGCATCAATGACAAGTATAAGTGCTGGCGGTTGAAGCGATACTTCCAACTTAGAGAGCGGTTGCAAAATGAGATGTTTCCACTGGTCGCCTAAACCTCTCTGGAAAATATCCGGATTCTCCTTAATGGCACTACAGATGTGGCGTCGAAAATCAGGGAGACTAATTGCGAGCTGGTCGGCGAGGGAAGTGAAAAAATACGTTGCATGGCTCAGATCGGCCTGGCCTTTGGAAAAGAAGAAACTCGCTCCCAGTTGTTTCTGAACCGACCAAGTATTGGCAACTGTACGAGCAATGGTAGATTTGCCAGTGCCAGCAATACCATTTAACCAAAATATGCAAGCGCCGTTAGGATCTGTGCTCCATGTTATGATCTGCTGGAGGATGTCGACTCGTGTTTCGGGTAGGCATCGAGACTCGTGCTCCCAAAGTCGGGAATTGAAGGCGGCACCTTCGGCAAAAGGTAGCTTGGGAAGGAGTCGTTCATTCTCATTTTGACTGCAATGAGGGGTTGAGGTTAGCAAACCGTCCTCGCAGCGTGCAGACCTGGAAGAGACTCACCCGGCATTGTGAAAATTCACATCGCCGTTTATTGTCGATCTACTGATTTCAGAGTGAAATGAATTATCGTAGGTGCGATGGCTGGGCATGATATCAATGTTGTTACAGTTGGTAATTGTGGTCTGGCCCCGGAACTGATTGTGCGTAGAATGATTGCGCCCTTTGAAAGTCTAGGTTAGGGTTTCTGCCGTTTCACTTTCTTTGACCTGAGCAAGTATCAGCACTGATATGTTACATTCCCGCTATTAGTTACGTTGTATGTACCTGTGTGTAGTGTTGTGGTTGTGGATGTGGTTTATACGGTCGCTGTGTGTGGCAGGAAGGATGAAAGAGAGGACACTCTAGATATACCTTGAGTAGCCTGCTCCCCGTGATGTTGAAACGATGCTGTTAAGAGGTGGGTAATTTTTAGAATCGATCATACTTCTACATTCTTATCTTGAAGTTTTGAGGCCCAACAGTGAGCCATTTTGCCCATTGGTTTGCTGCATTATGTTGGATGTATTTTCCATACGCGCGGTCTGCATGATGCATGCAGCGCACCAACCATTATTCACGGTTACTGTGTGCATGCTGCACAGTCTAGCTTGGGCTGAAGGGCTACGTATTCCACATTAGTCTAAGTGCGTTCTGAACTTAAAAGCAGCAAGCGAATCGGATCGTAGTATGTGGATGGTTAATAATTATGAGACCAGGTGTGTTTATGGGTAGCCTATTGATCTGATCTAATAGTGTTGTACGGTAGCGGGTGCTCGAGTAGTCGAGTGTGTACGGGCGTATGCGAAGGTGTGTCTATTGTATCGTGTACCGAGACATGTCGCATCGACATAAGGTCGATCGATGACTAATGGCGCTAACTACAAAAGAGGCAAGTTACATCATAGTCCTTGGCATGGTGATATCCGTACTTCCAATAAGCTCAACAAATAGCATGGACTTTATGGTGGTACACTAATAAAAAAAAGATGGAGAAATAGTGTAGGGACTGATTGTAGCTTAATGCCTCGCACATCGAATATGACCCCGCATTTATTAGCTCTCCATTTGCAAAAGTTGTTTCAGTGGAAGCAGCATGCAATCGCTGTTTGCTTCAGGTGTTGCACTAGGATCCGCTCAACTGCTGAACGTAAATGTAAAGGGTTAGTGGTTGATGTTATCGCAAAATTCTCGGGGACAGTCATTACGTATGTCGATTATGTGTTTGGTCGTTCAAAGATAGCGCTTGGGTCAGGATCTTGCCGTGGGGGCGCATTGCAAAGTGGACATTGGCGTGGGTACCACAACCCAATTACTCCTATTGCTTACGTAATCGTACGAACCCATAAGTCCCACGACCGATCAGTACCGCTCAGCTTTGGGCGGATCCAGCGCCCGGGGAAAATCCACCTCTACTTGCCTGTGATCAAGAGATGGCAAACACCCTTGCCGACGCCATTTGTACTGGGCCGGTCTCCAAAGAAGTAACGAAGTGCAATGAAGTAGAGAAGAGAAGAGAAACAAGGAGAGAAACAAGAAGAAAGAATCGTTCAAATTGACCTCGTCCTCCATATCTGGACTTTAGAACTAAGGCACCTCCGACTATCTATTCCTTCCACCGTAGCTCGTATCTCGGTATAGGTCATCGTTGGAGTTCGTCAGAGCAAGCACAATGAAAGTCGTAGATCTCATATTGACTTTCGCATCGATGGGAGATTCCGCTCGCGGTTCATCATCGGCGTAGATGGTGTATCTAACACGTTAGTAACTCAGTAGGTGGTTACGCTCACCATATTTTCAACTGCACTCGCGCTCTCCCAAGCGCTCATGAAAGCTCCGTTGGCCCAGTCCATCAATGATCATCGGTGGCTGCATCGGTAGCTGTATTGGTAGTCATATTCGCGCTCGATCTGCGTAGAGGAAACGTGCTTGACTTCTCGTCGTCTCGAGTGGACTTGCCGTCGAACTTATCGTTTGCCGGTGGTGCACTTGTAGGTAAACTTGATATCCGTATGTGAGGTGGACTTATGGACTCTTGATGGCTGGGTGGACTTGCCGACTCTGCTTCAGGTGCACCGTTGACTCTTTTCCAGGTGCGCTCGTCGAATATTCTCCAGCTGTGCTTGTCGAGTGTTCTCCAGGCGGACTTTTCGCTACTCGCCTTCTCTGCCGGTAAGTGGCTGCACGGTGCTTCATCCCAGCACTTCCGGTACGGTAATGGATCGCAGTAGAGGTGTTCGGGTTTCGGTATGGTCATCCACCTCTTTAAAGGTCGTTGCTCCATCAGATACGGCTTTGTAGGGCGTCCAATTGCCATGGTAGCTGTGTAACACGGGATCACCGAATCGGAGTCGGGATTGCATTCGGGATTGAATTCTCGGTAAGGTATTGTACGACCTCCGGTTCGATTATCGGTGCTTCTTCGAAGTACGCTTCTTCTTCCTCGTCAATCGGTCTTGGACATACGGAACAACCTATTACGATACCGTATCTGTTCGATACGTATTAGCTAAGTTTGCAATGCAAAAGAGGATGGAAGCGGTAAAGGGTAAATCCAGGAGGCCTTGTCGTTGACGGTTCGTCACAATAGGACCAAACCCCGCCGTCCAGCCACTCCCTTCGTGTCTCGGCGAGCCGGTAGCAGTCATTCAAGGTCCTCAATGTTAGTACACTCTTCTGCCGCAACGAGAGATTTCTGCGCGCAGCCGGTCAACAGCAGATTCCGCTAGAAAAGAAATCCCAGTAACATTTTGCACAACATAGTTGAGGAATATGTAGCAAATGGCTTTAGCATGTGTTTAGGAATGAAAGAAAAGATATTTTTGGTACCAAGGTTACACAACATCGACATTGCCGCTGTCAGCCTGCCATTTGTCCAATGAGAACAAGACTTCCCTTCAACAAGAGTAAGAGCAAATGCGGCTTTGGTTGCGAGCTTGGTCGCTGTGTTCCTCCGTGGTCTAGTCGTCGCTAGACTTTTTAATTATCTGGAGGCCACCGTCTAGGCTGAGTGCCCCGACGCTGTGCAAACCCTCCAATATCTGCAGACGGCGTGCATGTTCTTCAGCTCTTAAAAAGACTGTTATGAAAGTACATAAGTAAGACCATCGCTGAAGTTCTATCCACAGATATCGGCGTGTATATTGTTAAGCCCTATTCGCGGATCCACCTCGTCCATGGATGGAATGGCGCTTGGTGAGATCCCTGTATGGCACACCCACCCATGGAACTGCAATAACAAGCGATACCTCTTACTTGTTCAATAATAAGATCTTTTTGCTGCAGCAGCAGTAGCATCAGGTGAGAATTTAGCCGAGCAGACTAGTAATAGGAAGTGGGCGAACAATGACAGCTTATGGCGGTGGTGGTGGTGGTGGTGGTGGTGGTGGTGGTGACGGCAGCGATTTAATTTCTAAAAAAGTGGTTAATGTTTTGTGGTGATTGGATATGGTAGGAGCATTGATTGGTATTGGCGGTGGCTGTGTTGTGAGACAACAACCCACCCAGTTCGTTGATTCTGCCAATGGGGTGGATCCGTGGATGGGGACTTAACAAGATAAAGTTTTGAATACCCTGGCAACGGAACCGATCCCCGCGACCCTAACCTCTAGTACTCAACGACCGTATTACTTCAATTCCGCCGATGGTATGTATGGTTGGGGACGCCTAGAGTGGGGGCATTGTGGACATTAGGTTTGGCGCCCAAATATTACCTAAAATGGTAATAATTAACCCCAAAAATAAGGTTAACTCAGCCATCAGGTGCCAAGAGATTAGTTTTAACGGCCAAGACGCCACAATGGGACCTTTAGTATTTCCATTTTAGGCAATAAAGTGCTATTATTGGCACTTTATTGCCATATAAGGTAATTAATAGGGCGGACATTTGGTCTGCCACACAAAACCCAACTTTTCAAAATCCAATAGCTCCACCACCAATGCCTGGAAAAATAAAAGCTCTCTATAAAGTTGTAGAGAAGACAGCAATGAAGCGATCTATAGGGAAAAAAATTAAAAAAACTTTTTTGTGGTGGAGTTATTAGAGTTAGAAAATGAAGCTTAAAACACCCCGGATATAGGCGTCCCCAACCATAATACTCATGTATAAAGGGAAATTTATCCAAATGACTTCTAAAATCCCTTGACCGGTGCAACTAGAGGTGACTCAGCTCACTGCGAAATTCCACTAGCAACTATGCAGCAACTTAAGACCGCTGTGAATCGTCTAGTGGCCTATGCTCATCACTCGTGGCCTCGATTCCGCGGCGTTATTCGTAATTTGAAAAATTGAAACCATAAAATTCTAGAAGCCAGCATACACATATATAGAAATCCATTCACCATCCAACTAAGAATACATATTAAAAGAAGAAATCTTCAAAACATTAGTAATGATTCTAGCCCACGATATATAAAACTACATTCAATGCCACACCCAAAGCCGCCAGACTAACACCCTTCGATTTTGCACCATTTTTATTAGCGTCATTTCCAGCTTTGGCTACCGCACACCCTCCATCTCTCCCCTTTTCCGCAAACTACACCAATAGTCAGCACAATGCAGATAGAAGTTCGGAGAGCATACTTTTTCAAGATAATGTATTACCCCATTGCGTGTAATAACATTGCTCCTCACTATCTTGGCACCGTTGACAAACTTGTCTTTCCCTTTGTGTGTAACTGTAAGGATACTTCCACCCTGAGTGTCCAAACACAGTCCATCGCTCAGCTCCGGCGAGTAGGCCAAATTTTCGTGTACATGGCGCTTTAACAACTGTTCATCAGGCGTACCAGTGAACCCGGAGTCTTGGACAGCAAATATGGTGACTCCGGGCTTTGCCGAGAGATCTTCAAGCATACGGGTATCGTTCAGAGCGGCCTCGAATTTTTTGCCAGTTGTGGCGGCTAAAGTTTGTTCCAGGTATTGTGGGTAATGGAAGAACCTTGCATGCACAACGTTAGTATGTTTGTAGAGAAGAAGGAGGAGGGAGGGAGGCACACCCGTCAGTTTTTTGAATCACACCGTACTTGAACGGAATCGTATCTGGCTTGACAGCGGTTTTATTTCCCTCGCCTGAGATGATTAGCACGTCACCCTCTTTGCCCGGCGGATCCTGTAGCTGTGCGGGTAATGATACGACGCGGGCAGGCTCGTCGTTGCCGAGATCCACGTATTTTGTCTCACCCTTCATCGCCGTTTTCAGGGTGTACTCGACGTTTTTAAAGTCCGGCTCGCCGTCGGGTTGTTCGACGACCTGCTGGGCTACTGCAGGAGAGACGTATACCTCCCTCCGTAACAGCGGTGTCTCGGGGAGGTTATTATTCGCGAGGAAGGCGATGACGAATTCGTTCCTTGGGGCATAGAATCGGTATTTCTTGGCTGGATCCAGTGAGCGTAGAAGTTCTGGTGCCTGCTTCAGGAGTCCGGTGAAGGCGGTGAGGTCTTCTTCTTTTGAGAGCTCGGAGATGATGCCGTCGGTGAAGGAACTTGGTGCTGGTTGTTGTGCTTCTGCGGTGCGAAGGGGGACGACTTCGCCTGAGTTGATCAGTGTGACGGCCTTGCCGGAGACAGAAGCGACAAAGGGTGCATAGGTTGTTGTTACTGCTTTCGTGGCAATTTGGTCATTTTTGGATGTGGTGGTTGTGGGTTTATCGCTTTTCGGAACATCTGAGGTTGGGTCTTCAGCAGAGGGGGAGGGTCCTTCAGTAGAAACTGTGTCTGTAGGTTCAGGGGATTGGATCTCCGCTGTAGCGGTAGTTCCCTCGATAGTGGTCCCAATTTCGATCGTAGCCCCAAATGAAGTGAAGGTAGTGCCGTCAATGATGGTGATAAAGAAATCGGTTGGGATAGGATCGCCGAGGTTTATCGTTGTCACAGCGATATCTTGGGCTAACGCGGAAAGCGTCACCGAAAACAGAATCGTGAGGAAAGAGAAAAGGTTCATTCTAGGGATGGGAGAATAGGAAGAGGGGCGCACGGTTGAAGAAGGTAAACATGTTATGCGGGTACGTTCTTGATTTATACTTCGTATTATATTACCCACTTAAGTAGGTTCCTTGTAGGATGTACGATAAAAGTACGTGCCTCATAAACTAATGTCTTGCTATCATCCTTAGAGAAGCATCCCAAACACCATACCGAATCCTTCCCTAAGGCTTTGATTAGCCATATCGGAAATTTTAATTTACGAGGATTTTATCGAGCCCCCTATCAGTGTATGTGCCTTCGAGCTGACCATTCAAAGGTTCATACAGATGTAATTGCAGCAAGGGGTCAGTAATAGGAATACCCTCGAGAAGTCGTGGGTGATGAATTTTTTAGCTTTGATAACAGCCTTGTGAAGGGTGCAAGTAATTGTGTACGGTTTAATGTAGTATAAGCACTGCCAATAGCGATAGAGACATACCCCAGTAGGGAGTACATATGTCGAAATTACGAAACTACTTAGAGTACCCATGCAGCTGACATAAAACTCTTCAGCGCCCTGGAATCACCCACCGCCTTGCGAGAGATCAAAGTTGGGGCGGTCGCGATGTCGCCCCACCTTGTTTGCTCAACTTTGTGGGTTTTAAGTAACAGCAAATGAAAACCCTTAGCCCATCACCCTCACCACTAGTTGGAAGCCTCATGCGGTAATTTATCACATTCCAACCGCTGTAGTCTGACGACTAAAGATGGCCGCATGCGGTGTTACCTTGTTCCGGGCGCTATTCCGGGCGGACCGGATAGGCCTAGCGAGGATGCGGTAAAGGAATTGGTCAACATCACGTCGCACAACTCATACCGACTGCGGCCTTTGTCTCGAGCCCAGCCGTCAAATTTGATTGGGTAACTAACCCTAACCGCCATCGAACGCACCCAGGTAGCCGACAAGAAAAATATGATGCTTGGCGCTACCGGATTGGTACGAGACAACTGCGGCATGTATTTTCTTCTCCATTTACCGAATCAGTGAGACCTCATATTCCCAGGTTCGAGATTTCCCCTTAACTTCACCGCATTTCCGACTCCTGGGCGTGCACGACCTGAGACGAGATAGCCAGTTTACCAATAACACGGGAAGGCTGGTAAATGGGATTCTACCATTCAGCGGTAAACATACCATGCCGAACGGCGACTCGGAGAGAACACAGCTTGTCCGGGATCCAGTAACATGCAATGCACCAGTTGTGGATGACCGATTGAGTGGTAATAATTTCTTCAGTATCTGCCGGTGTTGTGCTTCTACGGCTATATTGAAAGAGGTGTTGTGCTTTTAGGATCTACAGGCCCTCGGGCTGCGTAACCACCTCCCCGTGGACTTCCAGCGTTCAGCCACAGTTCTTGTGGAAGTTTAACAGACCGGCGATGGTGAGATTCAACTTCATTTACTCAGGTGGGGGCGGTTATTTGCCTTCAAGAATGCCGACTCCAATCCTGAGCGCGCTGTATTGTCCTACCAAAGTGCAAGTGATACTCATGCAGCTCAGTTTCATAGGGATAGGGTTAAATTGAGGGTTGCAGATGTACCTATTGGACAGCATTCTATGACACAGGCGTGACATTAAGGAGGTGGTCTCCGGTGATGGTTGAGGCAGCAATTTTCTTTGGATTGTCTCTTGATTTCCTTCGTTTAATCGCTTGTGGGCTATAGGGGTGCACTACAAGGAAGATATCAGGGGTTTTTTGGGTCTGGGGAGTGTGTCGAGGCATAGGATATGCATCTTGATACAGGGGTTGTAATGCGCATGCAGCAGCTATGAGATGTATGAATTGGATAGTGAAGCAGACGCGAGTAGCGGGCAAATCGTTTCGTCCTCCATCTTCTGAACTTAAAAGACCGGATTTTCCTCGATAATTTTCGACAATCATCGACAATCCCCATCTCTTCCGAGATCACCTCAGGTAACAAACCCCTACTCCCGCAGCGTTTATCACTCGCAGAGGTGCACGTGTGCTGAACCATAATAAAGAGACAGGTCAAAAAACGAAACATGGACATCTTCACGGATGTCCTAGATAGCTCCTACTTGAAGGGGACAATCTTCTATTTCCCTCGTGCGCACGATAATGTCAAGGCTGTTGCTGTGGACCGTCAAACCGGACAATACCTTATCGCCATATATTCAGTCCTTTTCACTCTCATCGCCATTGAGGCATGGCAGCTTGCAACTACCCTTGTCATGATGCTGCATAGCGTTCCTGAGCCTACCATTACCCACGATCCAAACAACAACGACGTTTCGAGTCGACGTCATGCTTCAACATCCGACTTGCCGAATCCTAGCGGCGATTCTAGTCTCATCGACCCTCCGGAATCAAGTTGTTCCGACCCTAGGGGCGGTCCCAATCCTGACAGTCAAGATATCCTTGAATCACAACGGAACTGCAAAGACACTAAACGTGTTGGTATGGCCATGGCTGGCTTCTGGAACGCAAGGGAGCCGCTACATGCTGTCTTCTTCACGACGAAGTACCTTACTAAGGCCGGTCTACACAGCTCCAAACGAGTCATATATTTCATTTTCGGTTTGTTCCTGCTTTCCGTTATCGGTGTCGCTGCCACCTACGTTTCTAGCATTTTCGTCGCGGGAAAGCTGGTGTTAGGTACCGCAGCACCGGCGAGAATGTCCGAGGTGTTTATCCCATCTATGCCCACTCAAATGACCAACTATGACCTGCTACGGTTTCAGGCACTGGGAGCTCCAGCGGCATTGCGCGCACTAGGAAGTGCCGAAGCTGCCTCGGTCACGGTCCGGAAGAAAGTTAAGTTCGACAAACTTCCATTTGGGTCGACAGATTCAACCGAGAATCAGCCCGCCGGCATCACCTATGAATACTCAGTGACCGGCGCAGACATGGGTTTGCAGAAGTATTCTGAACTCCGGCAAGAGGTTACGGGTGAATGCGTCACTGCCTACGACTGGTATGCAGAGCAACAAGATGACTTCGATGTCTATCGTCCTTGGGGGTTACGGAACACGACCATTCAAGTCCCACGAACCGGCGAAGCCGACAGCGCCCCGAGGGTTCAAGCCTTGGCATTTCCGTACGATTTAAAGTCTGATCCCCGGGAGTTCCTTCCAGCGAACAACTCCTTTGGTATCTTCGTCTTTTCCGCGGGCCGCAAGAGCTATCGTGGCTCCTCCGACGTATGGTATTTCACGCAACAAAACGAACGCAGCAACACGTCCAGCACTGATACACCCCCATGGGTGGTGAGCCCAAAACGACCCGCTCTCTCGTGTTGGCAGCAGGATACTTGGGTATACAAAGGCAAAACGTATAAAAACATCTACGACCTCTCTGAACCCAGCGTGATCGACTTTCCGAAGGCATGGTTCACCCTCCTACAATTGGAGTTCAGTTTACCTAGGATTGTGGGTGTGATAAATGCCGCAGGTCCTTCGGCACTTATGTCTTCAATGACGCATACTGGGAGGTCTTTCGATGCCGAATCTTCCAGCCTCGAAAAAGATATGCTGCGGTTGCTCGTGGCGAGCAGAATATCTTCAGTACACACCTTTAGAGATTCCATCATGGTCACGGAGGAACAAAATTTCGACAATGCGGCGAAAGGCACAGATGGAGACCCCGAGAAGGGAGTGGCGGACTTTGTCGTAACCACCCCGCAGGTGTTGGCACTACGGTCTTCGATTCTGGTCGCAGTTCCATCCACCCTTCTCGGGTTGATGATGTTATTGGTAACTGTTAAGTTGGTCAAACGTGGCACACTCAGGCAAAAGTTGGCCTGGTATGAGGCTCCATATCTCTACGCCCGTGGAGAACCGCTTCATCAACCATTTGATCTATATCGTACTGTATGTGGGGATATTAGGTCGGATTCGAAGCCTAATGATTGGGGCGCTGTCTTGCACGATCCTTTCATTACCCCCGGTAAAAGGTGAGTCGTTGTAGTCATTGCAAATCCAGAGTACAGGTTCTAACATTACGAGAAGGGATCCTAGGGGCCAATAATCCACCGCTACAGACCCAGTCGCTGTAGACTCACGCGCTGCAGACTCACGAGGTGTATAATGGTGTGAATTATTATTCGTTTCAATTATTCTTTAATAACATGAGCCTCGTATTGTCATATATCAACTGTACATGTATATTTTTTGGAGGATTTAATTATTTTTTAGTTAAGGTTTAATTTTTAATAATAAAGAGACCACATTCGGCCAAATGTGTTCCCGAACGGATGTTTTCCCTGCTATGGTAAACTCGCTGTCCCGTCTCAGTCGTACATTCCCCGAATCGGAAGTGGGGAGGTTACGATGAAACTAGATCGACTTTTGCGGAGAAGAGCCAGGTTTCGGTTTGCATAATCGCTTCCGGTTGCTTTCCGCACTATCAGATCTGACCCGGTAGCGCCCGGTGTCGGGCCCCACCACGTCATCTGTTTTTAAGTTTCCAGGATGTAGTGACTCGAGGTTCATTAGCGAATAAGGCTTCCAAAAGTGGTGGGTGCGGTGGTTAGGGCTATTTTTTTCTAGTAACTGAACACACCAGAGTGAGCCAACAGGGTGGACTGATTCGTACCACTTGAAAGGGAGGAATGATACAAACAATTATCCGTGGTGCGAAGACTTTCATGGCAGCTGCATAATACCTAACGAGAACGATCTGAAATATTATTTCTCATTCTATCTACTTGTTTATGGTCTCACACTACGAGCCTTTCAATTTGCCAAATCTTCTAGACGAAGTCAATGATGACGTTCTTCTAGAACTCAATCTACTCTACCGCAACCTGTTGTGTCGCTACTTCTACTGGCCCTGTATAATGCTCAATCTAGAGTTAGTACAGTTTTATAACAAGGAGAAACGTGGCTGTGGCCTTGACTTCCTTAGCCTTCCAATCATCGTGGTCGTCATCGTAGTTGATATTAAGAGGCTGCGGCTCTGGTGGTGATTCCATATGCTCCACCAACCGGGCCGATCTCCATCAGCATACTGAAGCCCATAAGCCTTACAAAGGGTGGCAATCCATATTTGCAACAGGTTGTATATTATGGGGTAGAAACAGTGCTAATGATTCTTAGGTTTTCTTTTAACGTGCGTTCTCAATTGCATGTTGATGAGTTTCTACGTGTGTTTGTGTAGTCGTCTGGAATTTTATGCTACTAATGGCTAAATTATGAATAACGTCGCGAAATCGATGGCAGCGGACGATAGGCATAGGCTATTGGACGACACAGCGGTCTCAAACTTATGCAAAGTTTCTAGTGGAGTTTCCTAGTTCACTAGATCATTTGAGAGGTCACTTTTAGTGCTACTGATCGGTCGGGGGACGTTAGGAGTTATTTGGGCACATTTCATTCCTTCCTTTTATAGCTAAGTATAGCAGGTCAGAAGGTCGCCACCTAGGAGGAGATGAGGTAATGGTAGCCGTTGTGTACTAGAGGTTAGTGATGCAGGGATTGGTTTCGTTGCCGCAACCTTAGAGATGCCTGTGATCGGAGGCTTGGCGGTCCCACCTATACTCTACACGTAAATCATCATATGCGATCACTTGTGGCAGTATTGTGGCGAATAGGTTACTTTTGGATGCTTGATGACTTCTTGATTGAATGATCTCTCGAGGGCCCAAGGCCCGTATATGTACAGGCTCCCTGAACCTGATGCAGACCATGCATATCCTCATACAAGCCTCCATCTTCATACAAGCCATCAAACTGTTGACTAGGAGTTTGGCCCGGTAGTTTCGCTAGTGTTCGGTGCTGGTGGACTCGGGGATGAGGCAAGTGGCTTGCGGCCCCCATCAGCCTCGCCTGCCCGCATGCCGAAGAGGAGGCCTAGCCCCGGCACTGGTAGTCGGCTTTAGGCCCCGGATGTGATACTCGGCTTCGCCGCGTATGGTCTTTTCTCTGTATATAAGTCTGCCATTTTCTCTCTCTTTAGATCGATAGACAATTGAGTGTCTTCGTTCTTTCTCTTTGCTCTCAACGCAAACGGAGGCTGAGACTCACGATGCAGGTATATATGCAACTGTATACAGAGCCGTGCACACATCGGGCGGTTTTATCAGGTACCTCGTCGGAGATTGCTCGACGGTAAGATTGAGTAAGATGAACGGGTATGTGACGAAAGAATCGGAAGGATCTTGAGCTCCTGTTTTTATTGTAATTTGACATTACTTCATAGAAAGCCAACATTGAAAACATATCAGAAACGTGTGCGGAGACCGCCGATTTACCTTCGGTCTCCTCTGAAAAGCCAACACCTCCGCGAACCTTCACGACATTTGTCTAACCCCATCCATCAGAGACCTTCTCGGTTCAAACTGCCACAAACTGGACCTCGTTCCATCGACATAAAAAGCACACCTCAAACTAATGGATCTTACCACCACCCCTCTTACGAATGTCGACGTTCGATAATGTCGTGGACTTTCTCCAACACCTTGTCTTTCCCCTTCCGAAGCGCTGCTCCAACACCAGCTTTCTTAGGCCTGAGGGCGATGATGTTAAACTCTTCTGCGTCCAAGACCCTTTGGAATATTTTCTCGAGCTCCTCCGAATCATTAAAGATCTGGGCGAAATAGTTTTGATCCTTTGGCCCTAACTTCGAAGAGAAATCTTCATCCGTTTGCGCCATGTGCAAAACCAGGATCATCGTAACAAGCCTGCGATATGAGTCGTCCGGCATATTATCATCATCTTCCTTCCAAGCACCTGAAACAGCTCGGAGAGCCTCACGGCCGTCGGTTTGATGGGTAGTATTGTCGGGACGCTCTTCCAAGCGCATCATCACCTCTTCCTTAAGCCCTTGTTTGTCCATCCAAACCTGGACCCATGGCGGGAGTTGAACACTGTCAACGAATTGCTTCCGGTTCTTTCCGCGGTAGTTAAACAGTCCAAGGAAAGCTTCAGTAACGGTCTTGGTATGTGAATTGAGCAAATGTCGTCGGAGATCTTTGTTGATGCGTTCTTGGTCCTTTAACTTCTGCTTATGTACCTCCAACAGTCTTCCCTGCGCCTCAAACTTCCTCTCCAAGTCTGCCATCCTCTGATTCAGATCTTCAACTGTTCCTGGCAAAATTGCAGATTGTCCCACGACTGCAGTTGCGATGGGTTCTCAGTTGCGATGGGTTCTACAGAGCCACACCGGGCTCTTCGACAGCGGTGGCACCTTCAGAAGCTGAGGCGGGAACACCGAGACGCAACGTAGCGGTATCCGGCGAGGATTCGGGGGGAGTATCCGTAATAGTAGTTGTGATGGTAGTTGTAGCCATCTTGAAGGGGTAGAGTTATCTGTCAAGCCCGATCAGTTAAGAATCCGCATCCTATTTTCACCAACCAAAAACGCCGCCCAAGAAGACATGCGGAAGCCAAAGTGGGAATAATAAATAACGAGGGGTAGAGTACCAAGCAAGAATCGAATCTTTGCGTTGTCTATGAACCGGGAGCGTCGAGTTTACCCAACTGGTGGGGTGTTGCTTTGTAACGCAAGAATTATTAGAACTCGGTCGGCAAGATCGGCTGCGGCGATCAATAGTGGTATCACAAGAAACAGACGCAGGAGGCGAATGATGAGAAAGGTGGTCTGATAATGATGAAGGAGGTATTTTTCTAGAGATATGAAATCGTCGTAGGGTGAATTGGTTAAAAATTGGCGGTTCTGTAGAGGAGGGAGCAGGGCGCTCTTAAAGTGGGCGGTGCGGAGTATGGGTTGAAGTTGCCAATCATGCGACAGCGATAGCGAGCAGGCTCTCCGATAAGAGGTGTGCTTGGGAAAGAGCGATTATTGGCAACGATGCTGCAAGACATCGACGCCAGCATCCATGTGCATATCTTTTGACTCACCGTCCTTGGGTCAGAAAGAGATTATATACAAGACAAGAAATGGGGCCGCGAAGATGGTTTCGACGTCTCGGCATCAGAACCTAGCCACTACGGCTTGGAACGCCTCCGATTGCATCATCCCGAGTGAATCAGTACTATTGTTCATGTCGTTTTGCACCACCCTATTTATGGTGGACAGCTTGAATAACTTAGGAGACCAAGACATAGTTTTCGACCCATTTTCCCAGAAAAGTGACTGAGCCCTCTCTCTATATATTTAGATTATGCACCGTTGCGGCCTATTTTCAATCTAGTAACTAAGGACATCTGTTTCTCATTCGCTTTAGAATCTCTGGTTCTATAGTGTAATGGTTAGCACTTCGGATTCTGATTCCGGCAATCCCGGTTCGACTCCGGGTAGGACCTCTCAACGCGCGTCCGAGACCGTATCGCGAGCGGTTTCGGTAGCGCGTTGACCCTCATTTTGTTTTCACAATTCCACATCTCTTTATACCCTTCGCAGATCCAAGTGTAAACTGACTAACGTCGCGGGGATGAACCACATACAATCACTCAGGGCGGCTGATTACAAGGCAGTTGCAAATATGACTAGATCATCATCCTTTGTCACATATACGGGCTTTTGGCTTTTGGATACGGGCTTATATGATACGGCTGGAATGGATAAATGAGTGCGTACATATGCTTATAGAAGCTATCGTTGATATACAGCCTTGTCGCTGCGATCGACAGACAATCGTCGATTTAACAATGGGAGTAGTAAGTAGCAATAGTGACATACTGTATTGAATCACTAACCTATACCGCGTAATATAGTTAGCATGTATTAATTACTGTATATGGTAGGTAGTATACTTGAAATAACGCTTGGCAACACCTAGACAACAGTTTTAATTTCCGAATAATTACTATAACTGGTGATAATGCTGGCGCTAACCGTTGAACGGTGTACCTCAAGTGAGTTATTACAGTATCATGTAAGGTTGTTCGGTCGACTCTCAGAGACCGCCCTAGACCTCGTCCTAGACCTAATGGTAACAAGGGACTAGATTTTACCTCCCTTGATCGCGATCATAGAATGAAAATTTCTTCGAATCGTACTCCGTCTGATTTGTGGATGTCCGAAGTATAAGCCCGATACAGTATTTAAGTACATTGTATCATAACATAAATCTTTTATGCAGGTACAGACTGAGATATGTGCCTCATGAAAGTATTTTGGAGTTTCCTGTGCGCAAGATCATCTGAGATATCACAGCACCGATTTGTTCGAGGGAAGTTGAGGGTCCTTGCGATACCTTTTGTTGAGAGCAATCAAAAGAGAATGAAGATGTTGGATTGTCTGCCGTACAAAGAGAGAGAAAAGGCAGGCTTATATAGAGAGAAATAATAGAAGCACTATACTCGAGGATGGTGAGTATCACTACCCTACCGAGGCTAAGCCTCCGCTTCGGCACGGGGCCTGGTGGCATCCGGCGGGGACCGCATCATACCCGAGAGCCTTGTATCATCCAGCTTCGGATGCTAAGGAAGCCATCCGGCCAACCCCGAGTCTACACCTTACCCTTTTAAGTGGACATGGTAGCTCACGTTCGGGGGAGATGACGTAATTGTGGTTATTATGGACTAGCGGTCAGAGCTGCAGGGGATAGCTAGCGGCAACCTTATATTAACATCTGTAGCTGGGATATGACTTATGCGATAATGCACCGTAATACCTACTTCTGAACAGAAGAACATGTAAACTGGTATATAGATATCCAAGCACCAGCCTGCGCTTGAAAACCTTCACTGCGTTATAGGAGGCCTCCAAAACCATGGCCGGGTCCGGCCGGGTTGCAGATAACCGAAGGCCTTGCCGCATAAGAACGCAGCCATGAAGGCGTTGAGGCACGGTAGAATATCGGAGAAGTTACGTTGCGACCACGCTTTGAATAGATGGGTTAATAGTAGAATGCAAATTATGCTTTCTAACACGGATATAATTATGACGCCCAGAATTGGAGAGCGGGTTATGAGGCAGGAATTACTGGAGTCTAAACGGATAGAGAGCGAAACACAAATTTAGTGCGGCAAAAAGACGAATGGGGCGAGAAAATGTTCTAATTGGAATTTAGAAATTACTAACTACACGAATGCAACCTGAATGGGACCGAAATAGGCTATACGCTCGCAAAACTCGCATATATACAGTTTAAGCCTGGTTGTTCATGTATCTACAGGCCTTATATCTTCATATTAAGGGGTTGTATATCTCGGGCAGGGTATTCATAAGCGACTATTCAAATATTTAAAGTTTGATGTGAATTCCGTCGAACAAAGCAGATATCCTTCAGATATATGCCTTAAGATGATATTCATACATAATGTTCGTCCGAAACGTCGCATTTGGATGAGAACTATTGAGACTAATATAAGTAACATGACACGCCTTCACAGATATGAAAACCAAGACGGCTCATAGTAATAGTATAAAGGCGTAGGACACGTGATAATTTAAGCTAATCGTTGCTCAGTGAGCTGTCAATTGCCTAACCTACAATGATAATTAAATACTCAAGTGTGGAATTCCAAACTAATGCAATATTGCTCTTACCTCTGTTGATGCAAAAGATTTTCTGCCCAATATGAATATGACGAGTCCTATATGGAGACAATAAGTTAGGGCACAATTGGTTGCAGCCACACTCTTCCAGTCTACTTGGATAGCTCTCGTCGGCCGGTTCGTAGTCGTCTTTCATTCCCGTCCGTCCGCATACGTTTCGGTACAAACCTTGTAAATCTGTTCTTCACCAGACAAATGGTAGGCCATTATACACCTGGTGCCCAGTATTGGGTCGTGTACCTTGTTGCCATCAATATATCTTTTTGTTTGCAAGCACGCCTTATCGCAATCATACCATTTACTATTTCTCAACCAATATGTAATATATTACTTCTCTTGCCAATGAATTCCCATAGTCATCTGATTTAATTTGCTGTTCGCTGGAGTCTCTTCCATTAATTAGAATTGCGCGAACAAATTAAGACCAACACATGCTGTCCTAGTAATTCTTACCGACAGCTAGGAATCGGAGGTTCGGGTTGTAGTTGGCGTTGAATGTTGACAATTGCGTACAGAGTAAAAACAATAATTCTAAAATTGGAGGCTACGCTGTCCCCAGCTGTCCCGAAGGGACAGCTGAGAACTCGCGTAGACCAGGTCCTACCCGGAGTCGAACCGGGATTGCCGGAATCAGAATCCGAAGTGCTAACCATTACACTATAGAACCGGTTATCTTGAGACAGGGAAATTTTAATCCGAAGCCAAAGTTTTTGACCTTAGCACAATATCGTAATAATCCAAGGACAGAAGTGCAATGCGTATCTCTAAGAATTACCGTCATGCCACAGGAGTGTATTGACCTCAACACTGATAATTTCCTTCATGATCACGTGAGCTAAAGATACACGCTATGATTTCGGTGACGGAGAACGTTATGCCCTAACACATTCTACACCGTTCCCAATTCCCCCAGCATATATCCTGAGTACACTCAATCATATGATTTTCCATATCCCCCCAATCGCAAATGTATTTCAAGTTTACCAGATCATCGGGATTGTACGTTGCCAGGTTCTCCGCCGTCCATCCCGTTAGTGTAGAGCCATGCCCGACCCCGAACAACAACTTTCTGGGCTGAAAATGTCCACCTGCTTTTCCTAAAAGATCCTAAGTTGAGCTCTGCAACAATGCACGGCCTTGCACTCTTCACGCACAAAGTTCTAAGCGTAACGATATTGCAGCGATATGAAAATAAGTTACTTATACTCATCCAAAGACACACGTGTAGGTGGAGCGAACAACAGTGTGGAGACAGCTACTACAAGCATGCTGACCGGATCAGATGGCGCGAAATAAATGGTAAAGAGTCTCCGTTCTTAAAGTACCTCCTCTTTTAGGTTTCGTAACCTGCTCGGCAAGCTCCGGTACAGGATATACCCTGCTTGTCGACTGCAATTATGCACACCAGTATCATCTGTTGGAGCCCTAGAATGTTCTCTAACAGGCCTTAGGGATTCTAGCTTTTACCCAGGACACCCCACGTTAACACAAAGTGCACCCGCCCGGGCGGCAGAGCTGAGCTCCGAAAGACCATAGTCTGAATGGACGGTTGAGAACCCTGTACTTTGCTCAGAATGACGGAAGAATAAATGGTTTGGCTCGCTTTGTAATGGAGTATATACAGCTCCAATAGTCTCGGTAGTGAACTATGAGCAGTGGGAGGGCGTGAAACGCATCGGAAAGGTCAGCAGACGTGGTGATGTGAGTGAGTCAATTTGATTCGTTGCACTCGCATGCGAAAATATGTGAGGTGATTTGTGGTTCTGATATCGAAGTGTTTTAGATAGGATACTTGTCTCAACCGGTAGCACATCGGGAAAGTGAACGGTACCTGCATATGGGATTGGTCGTTTTACCGCCTTGTCACACTCAAGGTATCTTGTCACTCTCAAGGTATCTTGTCACTCTCAAGGTATCTTGTCACTCTCAAGGTATATGTCCCCGTACTTGCTATTTATATATTATTATAGTGATGCATGCCAGCACATGCGTCAACGTGTTGTAGTCGCAACACGGTCGGGATAAATGTTGCGTGTTGTCACAAACTCCTCCTGGATTGCCATCATCATACTCACTATCACCATCAGCATGTCGCAAGCCGGGACACTTCCCATCACTACTACCGATTTTCTTTCTCCACCCGCTGATTTACAGGAAGACGGAAAGGACGAGAGCGCCGATGAATACCTTCCAGATGCCGACGAGACAGCAGCGATGCTACAGATTATAGAGAAGGACGAACTCACAGCTGCCGCCAATACCAACACAAACACCAACCTCGCCGCAGCGGCTACCGAGACCGCCACCTCCGAAGCCCACCGCTCCTCCTTCTTTTCGGCCCTCGACACGTCAATCAACCCAGCCAGATCAACGCGTCCCTTCGCCGCCAACCCCTCGCACGCCCACATCTGCCCAGTCTGTCACCCGCCAGTAACTCTCCGCTCCGGGAAAGTGAGGCGACCACATTTTGCGCACCATGCCTCTTCAAACTGCAACTTCTACTCCTCCAACGGCCAACCGGGAGAATCCGCCGAACATATCTACGCAAAGCAGCTGCTGAAGAGCTATCTCGAGTCACGCCGACACAGTCTCTCGATCGAGTACACGTGTACGTTACAGTCTTCAGATAGACCGCCGTACTGCCATGGTAGTGACGGCGAGTATTTTGGGGACCGGTTGAAGCTGTCACATGGAGATACAGTGGTCGAGGAGTATACTGATCCTGGAACGAAATGGGGATGGAGAGCAGACCTTGCAGTGCTCGGACCAGACGGACGACGGAAGGTTCTGATTGAGGTTTTTCATACTCACCAGACAATTGCGTATCGACCTGAGCCGTGGTATGAAGTTTCTGCCCGAGAGGTGATCGAACAGCAGGACTCGCCGAAAATGAGGCTGGAAGAGAAGCATGAGGGACACACACGGCTATGTGAGTGCTGTTTGAGGGCTAGAGAGCCATGGACGAATAAAATCCCGAGACTGCGGAATGCCCAGGGGAATAAAGGGAAGTGGTTACAAGAGGGGGAGTGTTTAGGAGGGTGTGGGAGGAGGTCTTATAGTGCGATCTGGCTGGCGGGAGCACCGAGGCAGATGTGTAAGATTTGTTTTGGTGGCAATTTTGATCAAATTAAGGCAAGGTATGATCATTAGGGGCGATGAGGTAGGTTAACTTGCGTTTAGTTGACATTTATGGCATAACACGTCTTTTGCTGACAATTCTTGCAGTTAGGCGCTAGCAGTTTCAGGTTGTAGAATGTAAAATGAGAACATTTGGTAGTTGTAACGTTCGTATCAAATAATACTGTCACAGTTCAAAAGTGTTGGTGTAGGCGATATCAGGAGCCATTTTCATCGTTGCGAATTCTGTTGTTGCTGTTTAATCATACTGTATTCACTCTTACTAGAGTATGACAGGGCCTGAATAACCCCCTCCGCCTCCGGGCGAGCCGGCTAGATGGCGGAGCTCCCCCCCCCCGGGTGCGAATTCTGTAGCACTTGACAAGCAGTAGAGAAGGTATGCTTTCTTTATCATAGTCAAAGTGTATTTTCCTTTGATCACACTTTGTACTATTGGCACTAAGAGACTCAAACATTTTGCCTTCTGGGGTTATCTACTTAACCACCATATAAAACTTTCTAATAAACCCGGCATCGATATCTCTTACCACAGACCATGTGATGCAATTTCCAAAGTTTTAGAATTTTCATTCAAGAACTGGTGGGGTTCTAATGGAATTTGTGATGGTAATGCGGAATATCCTAAAAAGGGTTAGTCCTGATACTAATTGCGTGAAAGTGAGTGATCAATCATGACCAACAGATTTTGGTGCCCTTTCTGGTACTACTACACAGTATATTTCTCCAAGACTTGGCATGTACTTTTAAAATATACAAGAGCCCTGAAGAATTTCTTATGACCTCTAGAGCATGGTTGTGGTAGGGGAACTGCTGCTAAAGTGGTGTTTTCGGTTGATTTCGGTAGGGAATGCCAATATCACTCAGACTTTGACCAGTAACTGTAATCGCTTCGAAAAACATTTCAACATGTCACACTTCGGTAATTAGATTACTGCATAGGTCAATAAGGTTAGTACATCTGCTGTCACAGGGTGTACGTACTTGACTATATTATACAATAGGAAGTGTCACGCAGGCTTTGTACTTACAAGGCTAGAGGTCAGCGGTAACTGTATTAAAGAGTAAAATATGTCAGGAGGGCTCGATTGTACAGCAATTGTTGATGAATTGTGGAGCTATCTATAGTCCTCATATACGGTAATGTTCTATTTAACCCTATTTTACTCCAGCCAAGGTTGAACGTTTCCCATTCTATGTCACTCATGTCTGCTGTACCTTTCCCGAATTTGTCATAGCATCACCGTACTTGATAAAATATCAGTTTGACACCTCTTGAACTAATAAAAAAATCGAGTTATGTCAAGGGCGTGTTCCAACCTTATCAACCGGTACAGTATATAGTAGCTGCAAAGAATAATCGCTCAGTTTGTTGCTATAATCCTACCTATAAGTATAGCAACTGGCGGCGTTCCAATCCGTAAAGGCTAGGTGCTCACACCTGTAGCGTTGAAAAGGCACCGTTTCTGTCCTGTACATAAATCAATTCCTGGGTGAGTCATACAACATCCATTGCATATGCAGGGTAGCCTCGCTACTGATAATCATTCATCCCTTATCGGAGTGCATACACATAATTCCTGGCAATTTAATCAATACTCCGCACCTCTCACCTTAATGGCTCCCTTCCTCTTTCGATCTCACGAAATTTCAACCACTCTCCACCTGTAGCGATTTCGCAATAATATATTGTTCTAGTCCATTCACGGAGTCCATACCCCACCTCCATGAACTGACTAGTTCGTTCGCGGAGTCAGTCACAATTTACAAATACTCTGCTCTACACGCATGTGTGTGCATGCACTGGCATGTACGTATCTAGTGGACTCGCTCTTCCCTCGTATGTGCTTGATTCACTTCATATAGAGATATTTTTCCTGCGCTTGAACAGTCATGAAAGCAAAAAAGAAACCAGAACGAAAACAGTAAACGACGCGTAAACAGAGGTGCCGCCGCTCCACCTGGACTCTCCTATTCCTGGCCGGAAGCCATTTCATTGGGTGTAGAGTCGGGAACATACAAAGCTAGCCCCGGCATATGTAGGGAAGCGGGTGGGCGGGTATTTGTGAAGCTGAAGGCGCTGCTTTGCCATAACCACTGCCGCTTCGCTCCTCTTATATACCTCTTTCCATCGCTCCTGGCCTCCTCATTTCCCTTCCGCCCTCGGGCTCTGGCCCTATCCTCGATCTCGTGCTCAGGCTCTAGCCCAGGCTCAAACTCCCGTTCCGCCCTAGCTCTGACTCAAGCTCAAGTTCTAGCCCATGCTCTGGCTCAAGCTCTGGCTCTCGCTCCAGCTCAAACTCTAGCTCGTGCTCGTGCTTGGGTTTCTCGCTCCAGCCCAGGCTCACGCTTTTGCTCCAGCTCACACTGTAGCTCAAGCTGAAGGTTTCGGCCGCCTTCCCCCGTTCCTTCCGTCGGCCAAATTGCTCGCCCCTGCCAGGCGATGGTCTAAGAGGCTCGCCCCTACTAGCCGTCGGTCAATTCCCACCCGCCAATTCGCTTCCACTAGCCCAGTCTGGCTCGACCATACTCAGCTGGTTCTATGCAGCTGAATTCAATCTGCGCAACCGCGTACGTTCAGCGCAACGCAATTGAGTACATTCTTCACAGCGCAACTGAGTACATTGCACGGATTCTATCGTACTAACAATATGGAACGCCTTACATCTACCATCACACATCAAATTCCGCCATTCAAAAAGGGTGGCCATCGAGAACTTACTTTTTGAGAAGCTGCTCGTCTTCAATCCCCTGCTGAGGTCATCCAAGTACGTTGGTGGTGTAAAGGCAACTGCACGACTGTTAGTTGCAAGTGTTTCAAAGCAAAAGCCGAGTGCACACTTCATTGCCATGGCCGAGATGGTGGGGCGCAGTGCATAAATATTGGACCTTCTACTGCGCCATCAGGTACTTTCGATCTCGAACGAAACACAAGATCAGCTCCATCGATAGAGCGCAGTGTAATTGTAGTTGTATCAGGACGTCCAAGAGGCATCTGATTGTAGGGATCACGATGCTGTATAGATTATTTATAATTTTTCATTGACTCCGTGAATGAACTAGTCAGTTCACGGAGGTGGGGTACCGACTCCGTGAATGGACGGTTCGTTCACGGAAGGTGGGCCTCCGTGAACTGACCAGGTACTCCGCGGAGGAACCGCCTCCGTGAATGGACTAGAACATATATTACGCCCTTCGTCGTTCGCACCCTTCGTCGGTTTCTTTGATAACATTGCCTATCCTCCGCCGCTGCCGATCTCGCACGATCACGTTTTCCGAAAGTTCTTGTGTTTCGCGCGAGCAGCAGCCATTCACTGAAGGGAAACTCGATACGCAGTTTAAAAGAACCTTACTTGGTACTCTATTCCTCACTTTCGATTATTACCTCTGTTGTTTCCGTGCGGCCGGCGGGGCTTCATGAGATATGGTGTTAACTGATCATGCTCGACAGACACTCTCGCTTCAACATGGCCACATCTACCGTTACAACCACTGCCGCACCCTCGCCGAATACAGTTACGTACTATCTCCGCATTCCTGCCTCAGCAACTGAGGGTGATACTGCTGTCAAGGAACCAGTCGTCACCGTAGACCCTACTGTGTCCGAACGGCCCCTCGCATCCGAGCAACCCGTCGTTGCTGAAGAGTCCGTCAAGGCGGAGGTCCCCATTGTGTCGAGCAACCAACAGTGACTGAGGAACGTATCAAGGTGGAGAAACCTATCGAGGAAGATGAACTCTTTGAGTCTGAGGACCTTGTCGTAACGGCGGACCTGAAGAAAGAGGCACAGGAAAAGATTTTCCCAAGATTTGACATCAATCACCGACAGTTCGGGAGTCCCACATCCATAACATGCAAGCTAATGGTGACCAGAACTAATTCTTAGCGAGAATACGAGTTTAGAAGACACAGGACGGGAGGATGAGGAATTGAAGTCGCGGAGTGACATCAACCATAGACGAGGGTCGAGGATGCAATTCCCAGGTTGTGAGCAGGTAACTGATGAATGTCAAAATTGTACTGCAAGCTTTTCTCTAACAGCTGTAATTTGTTCACCGGCTGTAATTTGAGCTTCTCAAATTTGACCCGAGTATGTTATCCCTTTGCCGGTAACCGGGTTTGGGCCCACAGATGGGCCAGCTTTTAAAATACACATCACACAACCACAATCCAGCCAAATGCCCCCAGAATAAATAGAAATACTCTACATATGGTGAAATTC
>Ga0307515_10004951_pt1 | contig 27176 bp, 34 predicted proteins | sample 17_EM_MG_FD_194513 | JGI IMG/M metagenome (GOLD analysis project Ga0307515, IMG submission 194513) | Populus trichocarpa ectomycorrhiza microbial communities from riparian zone in the Pacific Northwest, United States - 17_EM | ecosystem: Host-associated > Plants > Roots > Unclassified | place... | reverse complement strand
GTCTTTCATTGCGACCAATCATTTCTTTCTGCTTTGTTGCACCGGATTCGAGCCGTTTAGCTTTCCGATTTCAATAGGAATGCCGGACTTCGTCAACAGATTGACCAACTTGGAGACTTTGATCATGGACAACGTTCACTGTTCAGGTGGTGGCCCAATGGAATCCCTCTTGTGGATTCCCCCAGTGCTCAGATGCGTGACCGCTCCTATCCGGAGGATTGGCATCGAGGTGGTGATAAAAAAACATCGACCATCTCGATTCCATGGAATGGCGCAGGTTGATCATATTTAAACCAACCGGGGATCCCTCCGGTGGGTAACCGAGGTCAACGTCGCTGTCGTGTCAATATCTGCGATTCGCGGAATCATCGACACCAAGGCTCTCAAGACACTCGTCACCCAGAGGTTGTCCATGACCACTTAGCGTGACATCCATCGTTGTACTGTCGGAAAATCCTGGGAAAGCATCATCAGCGGATGCCGACTGCATCAGACATTTAATGTGTGGTGATTACGAGGTGGAAGTAACTATTCATATTCATTCCTCATGCTGCATCTGTTTCTCAAGTTTCTGGTGGCGTTGCGTTTGTGAATGCCCTCGTGCATGCGTTCTGATGGCCCCTACTCCCCTTCGTACACAGCATTTCTTCTCCCGAGTGCGATGCGTCTTCCCCGCTCCACACCCTGACGCTTGCCACATACCCCGCTTTCCGCCCATTCATTCGAAGCGTCTCTCAAGATTCACTCGCATTTTATCCAGGACACTCCAATTGACGATGCGTGGTTGCTTGGTAGCAGACACGCCGTCAGGATAAGCCTCAGGCCTGATCCCCCATCGGCTGCTTGTCTCCAGCTATGTTTTAAGAGGCAGAGGCAAAGTACCGCTTCAGAATTGCCGGCCAATGTTAACGCGTACGATCCATGTTCCGGTCCCTAGGTCAGTTTGATCGGAATGTGCCAACTCCGCGAACCGGCAAATCTGAATACACTGAGGGTACATATCCTTTACCCACCAGCGGGATCTCTAGCCTTGGTTCCTGGGATTGTGACGTCGCTTCCATACATACTGCAAGTAAAACCGATAGTTTCACTTTCCTAGTACGGAACCCCGACTATGGACCGTCTGGGAAAGTCACCATATGCACTGAACCATCCCATATGCGTAATTCATTGGCTGACGGCCAGGGAGCTTCTTGACTCGGACGCCGCCGTTGTAATTCCCACCACTCACGCCATAGGGACCACCAGGCACGATGCTAACCAGTAAAAGTGCGAATTTTCGGGCCTGCCGAGGAGGGATTAGTCGCGAGCCCTTTGCAACCTGACCGTCAACGAATTTTATCCGCAGTTAGATCGAAGTTCGAGATATGGATACATGTAGGGGTGGTTGTACAGGCGCATGCGACTGTTATCGCATATAATACAGATACAGATAGTTATATTTGTTACAGCGGAAAGACATAAACAAATGTTGAATTTGTCCTTTGGGTGGCGTGCAAATGCAACACCAGGGGACGCAAGATATCGTCCGGAGTTTGAATGAAAGTGAAAAACGAGAAAACGAAGGGTTGTGCGGGTGGAGCGGAAAAGCTGCGAGAACTTCGACGTTCAACGTCGGTAAGTCGGGTAGTCGGCTTGGACTGCGTAGGCCAACTCGGAAAACTCTTTGTCCAGTTTCTTCTGTTGTATCTCCCAACGCCTGTCTTCCGCTCTGACCTTGTCTCGGTAATTCTTCAACGTATACTCACTCCCCTCCCCTCCCTTTCCCATCCCAGCCCCGGCAGCGGACTGGCCAGCCATCCCCTGCTCCCCCGTCTCAATCGCAGCTTCTTCATCCTCTCCATGCATATCTCTCTGCCTCCTCATAAACCTCCTCTTCCTCTCCTTCCTCTCCAAATCCTTCTCCCTGCCTTCCCTGTCCCTCCGCAGAAACTCCCTGTAATCTGCTGGCCCAAAGTTTCGTAACCCACGGCCCTTCAGGTTATTTCTCCTCGGACCAAAGACGACGCGTTGCGCGAACACGACGACAAGGACGAACAGGGAGAGCGTGGCGAGGCCACCGACGATTATGGCGATTGCGATCGGAACTGGGAACTGGTCAATCCATGGTGTGGCTGTTCCGTACCCCGTCATCCGATCTACGGTAGGCGCAGGTGGAAGGGAGATCGAGGGAAAGTGAGAATCGCCTTCTCGTATAGTTTCGCAAACGACGTATCTGCGAATCGTTCATTAGTGTGACTAGCACGAAGACAGGAGAGGGAGGAATAGGGGGAACAACGCTCATCGTCCTGGAGAGCGAAAGGGGTTGCCGACGTACGATGAGAATGGTATGAATGAGAAAAGAATGGAGAGTGATAGCCTTCGCATTGCAATGTGCCAGTCAGTAACCTGGAATGAGTGCAAAGTGCGACGCGGCTGTTGGGGGTAAGATGACTGAAGGAAGGAAAAGAAGGCAGTGGCGGTGAAGCTGACGTGAACCGGTCAACTCGGTCGTCATTTTAGCTTTCAGTTGGTTCCGTAAAGTCAAGAACCGTCAGGGGGACGATCGGATCGGCAATCCGTAAAAGAATGCGCTTCGGGTATAGGGGATCATCGTTTCATTCTTGACCGACAACGTAAGGATACACGATTCCGCACCAGATAAGGTCGAGCGTGTCACAAGGCATGGGGTTAGGTCATGGGTGCGTAGCGAGATTAGATTTCGATGTGTTGTAATCTACAAAAATTTCTAGGCCAGATGATCAGTTTTGTACGACATGTCGGGGTGAGAGACATGGAAGGCGTACATATATGATATCCTGAGTGTTCCAAGACCTACTCCACCTTCTGTTTCGCCCGCTTCGCTTTCCGCCGTGCGAGAAGCTCCCTCACGATAGGAGCTATTAACGGCAACGAAACAGGCGCGAACAGCGGGGCGTATATTGCGTATGTATGTTCAGGAGGGAAGTACAAGAGCGCCAACATCCCAGGGTTGAAGAAAGCCCGTGATGACAACGTCAGAGCCCGGGCTGAGTGTTCCAACGCCGATCTAGCCGAGTCGGAAGATTTGTAGGCTAACTCGAGCGAGTCCAGAGCGTTCTGGAGATCTCCTTTGACGTCCTCTTTCACGGGCATGTTCTCGATCTGATCGACCAGTTTGATGATACTACGCAGTGTTTCCTTGGTTGATAGTACATTCTCCAGTGACCTCTGGCGAAGCAGGGAGTCCATTTGCCATTGTGAAAGAGGTGTGCAATCGAGACACACGACTCCTTCCGGCAGCTCTGGGGCCCCAAGGAGCGAGAACAGCTGGAGCCTGAAAGCAGAAAATATGCTCTCCAGATGATCAGAGGTCATGTGGAGATGGGAAGTCATATCCGAGGGGAAGTTGTGGACAACGATCCCACCCCACTGAGGTAAGATGAACGCGTTCGACTTCATGGAATTCCCATAAGAATCCAGAAGGTGTAGTGGCCGGTGGGGGATGGATGGGACGAAAAGGACAAAGTGAAGGACTGGGTCATTTGACGCGCTCGAGGCTGTTAAACCAGTAAGCCCTCAAGCGTCGCGCAAAGAATGAGATACGTACAGAGAGACCATTCAGCAGAGTTCACGAATACAGTAAGATCCTCGTGAGTAAGGCCGTGTCCGCTGTCGTTCGGGTGGGCGATGCGGGGCGGGTCAAACGCGAGTGGGGCGTGGAACTGGACTTGACTTTCGATCGTGAAGTTGTGAAGAAGCTGCAACGATTGTAATGTAGGGATCAGGTAATCTTGAGTGTTCGGTAAATACGGGTCCCTCATAACGCTGGTTCAGACTCACGGGAAAGTGCCTCATTCAAATCCCACCCTTTAGCAGATTTTCCGAATGCCGCGTTCTCATTCAAAAGTGAAAATGCAAGCCGGTAACGTGGGGAGTACTTGGCAATCCTTTGCTGGTTGGCCGCAGTATATCGGGGTGTCAATAGGTCGATGAGCAAGTTTGCGAGCTTGGAGGGTGAGGCTGAAGGTGGGTATGAGATCGAGTTCTTTTATCGAATGGACTCGCACAGACATCCGTCACCAGCAAGGATGAGGTTGCGCCCCTGCACTTTCGAAACTTGAGAACCCGCATCGAACTTGACCACATATGCGTCTGTGCCTGTGTTACTTGTTTGTTGAAGTTTTGGGATGTGTAATACGTCACTGGGAACTCACGCGGAATTGGCTCTGGGTGCACATGCACGTCAAACCATGACCTAACGTCTGGACTCAGGCGAACGTTAACCAGGCTCTGGAGCTTGACAGATAACGTCTTCGTATCGACGCCGGAGGAGGAATCGAGAACGATGTCGACAGGGAAACGCAAGTCCCTCCGGGTAAGATCCTCGACGCGTGGGGTCGGCAACGACAACCGTTGGATGCTCGTCGTCGTCCACCACAACGGCAAGGCGAGGAGAATTACGGCCCAATACGCGGCGAGTATAGACCATCTGACTTTCCTAGACTGAAAGAATACTCGTTCATCGTCCGCATCCTCAGACATGAGCCTCAGAGGTTTCGTTGGAGGTGATACCGAAAAAGGAAACCGGTATTGGCGGAGATTGAAATCCATGGCTGGCCGGTGGCTGAAGGACCTTGCCTCCTCACTTGCCATTTTATTAGCCTCTTGTCCTCCACCGCTGCCTGGTTTCTTGGTTATCCACGTTTCCGCCTCCAGGAAACACACGACTTCCAGGCCCTCCTACATTTTCCTCCTCATTAATTCCAGCCTCCGAGGAGAGCATCCCATTACGCCGTATCATCCACTGCTTGTTGGTATTTCTTTCAGTCTTAATGGCCAGCAGAACAGACGTCCATAGAACGTATCAGGATACGTATCAAGATGTGGGATAATTTTTGTTGTCCAAGAATTGCGTCGGAATTCACCAAATATATTGCAGCACAACTTCCCTCTACCTCGTCCACCACCGCGACCTTACGACCAATACATCCCCTCTCGTCAGAATTCGTCGTACCGAGATGAGCAGAGCTTTCGAGCAAGCTCATGGCGTCCCGATGAAAGATCACTTCCGTACAACACCCGAACGCCTTCACCCCCACGTTACGAACCTACAAGACTGGCGGAAGACTCGTGGAACCGTGCTGGACCTAGTTCGTCCTCTTGGATTGATCGCAGACCCTCTGACCCATGGGGAAACGGACGAAGGCGCGAACCGACTGTGGACAGATTTTTTGAACCGTCAGATGCGTGGAAGCAGAACCACGATGCTCGCAATCGACAAGACGAGTAAGTTAGACATGAGCCTTATTGGTTTATTTTTTTTCGCGCGTGGGGACTCATGTGATTCTGAAACTTAGATACCCTCCGCCTACTTGGGATAGATATTTGCCCCCGAGAGACGCAAGGGATTATGAATCCCCATTGCCAAAGCCTCATTACCCCCCTCCGCCCAGTGATCGGCACCGTTCAATGACTGACCCGTATGATTCCCGTGACCTGTTCCCTCATTCTCGAGCGGATTCATATCGGCCAACTTATGATACCGACGGGCCTTGGGGTACTACGCGTGCACGTTCACCAGCCTTCGCTGGTCGCTCCCTACCGTCAGATGACAGGCACTATTCTCCCCCTGGGGTGACTTCGCCTTCGACGCACTACCGCCCGCATCCTCAGCGGATGAGACATAACAGGAGCCTGCCACAGCGTATACCTTCGACGGAAATGCGGAGGAGTCCGTCGAAGAATGATCTATCTCCGACTGGTTCGAGGTATCCACCAGATTCCCGGAGCACTCCGGACTCTGTGCAGAGCCGAAACCTGTCGGCGAATGCTCCGAACTTTGGGTGGAAGAGATCGATCTCGCCGTTTCGAAAGGAAGACGAGTCGCCTTTCAAGAGACTTCGGTCCCTTTCCCCTGACCGATTCTCGAGCCTTGCTTCATCCAGAAGGTCATCTCCAGCTCCGGTGGTTCTAAAGGATCCACCGACCTCAAGTCCGCCCGAGGATCATCGATCGACACGTGCTTCCACCGAAGGAGTGGATCACGATACAGGTATGGTGATTTGTCACTTCATTCTTATAACGCAATGAACCGCCCCATAGATATGGAAGAGATTCCGGGAATTGCACCAACTGACGTCGCGGTAACTGAGGAACACCCAAAGGACAAGGATGTGCCTTCTTTCAGGGGGGATCAAACCTCGTCTTCGGTTGCGCCGCAAATCCAACATCCTAGCGTTACGTCTCCCCTAGAATACGCGTCACGTAGCCCCACGCCGCCTGCTCTTACCGCCGACCCCGGACCTTCTGCCATCAAGTTCACGTTGCCTGAACCTAGTCCTATACCTGATGTGGTTGAACCACCCGCCATGGAACCACCCGAATTGGGCGTTGATAATAGCGAACCCGCGGTTCCGGACTCGAAATCCGAAGGGCCTAATGAACATGACGAGCGGTCACCACCAGAACAGGCCAGGTCCCCTGGACCACCGTTGGAGGCACTTCGCGTTTCTTCGCCTGCAACTCCGCTGCCGCGTCCTCCGGAGGTGTGGGTGGGTGTCGACGAGGCTGTTGTACTTACAGCAGAACAGGAGGATTCGTCTCCACCCGCGAAAACCACCCTGCGCGACGCCCTTATCCACGTGGTTGCGAGTAGGGCTATTCATGATCAGCACCGCCGAGATGAGAGGGTGGTACCCATACTACTTTCCAATCTTTCCATTACAGAACCTCCGCCGGATGGCGACGGACCCGCCGCTACTCCCATCCAAGAACTCATGGAACCCTCTCGAGTGGAAAAACACAGGAAGCTGCGCAACGAGTTCCTTCCCTCCACCTTTCTTTTCGTGGAGGAACGTGGGGCGGCTGTCGACAAGAAAGCTGCGAGATTGAAGGCTGAGTATCTGGAGTTGCAAACCAAGTGGCTGGAGCATTGTGCGAAGCTAGATGAGGAGGCAAGAGCAAACTTCCCGGAAGATACCATAACGACTTCTGGGAGGACGACTAGAAGGTCTGCCGCCACTCTTGGAGACGCTGTTCGATCGGATCTGGAGATGGAACAGATCATTGCTAGTCTCGGAAATGAGGATCTCACGGATGCAAACCATCTCTCCATGCGGAACGCTGCCACTCTCCCGGACATGATCTCTGTCGCACGTGGCTACGTAGATTTTGTCTACGATGACACAAATAATCTTGTGCCGGACGCTCCCGAGTTTTACAGACAACGGACCGGTATTGAAGACTGGACGGAGGAGGAAAAACAAGTTTTCCTCAAAGCGTACGCTGCTTACCCGAAGCAGTTCGGTATCATTTCCGAGTCCTTGCCTAACAAAACTCCTTCCCAATGCGTCCTGTTCTACTACCTCCACAAGAAGAAACACATCGACTTTCGTAAGGTCATTCAGCACTACGCCCCAAAGACACGCAAGGGTGGCAGGAGGACAGACAAGCAGAGAGGGAATGCATTGTTGGCAGACATCATGCGACATGATGCTGAAGTCTCTCACGATCGTGGGAGTGGTACACCGGAAGCTCCCAAGAAGAGGCGACCTGGAAGGCCTCCGAACCCACGTCGCAGCACACAGGTCGCCGAAACTCCGAACACGACTCCCACTCCGGTTGCTACCCCGGATCCTGAGCCTGTACAGCGCTCCCGGGCCGGGCGTCGTGTCAGTACTCGTGCACCTGTCATTGTGGAGGATGACGCAACTGAAGAAGAGGTATTTTCAGGCATTTTGTCTAGCTGGATAACTTTCTCAACCCACCTGCAGCCGGATGAGCCGAGGCCAGCGAAAAAGCGACGGGGCCGCAAACCGAAGAATCCCACATCGGACGCCGCAGGTCAGCCCCAATCTCAGTCTGAGGTTGGCGGCACGGGAACCGGACGTCGAAGGACTGCCCAGCAAGTGAATTGGTCGGAGGAAGATCAACGTGAGCATCAATTCAACGAAGTTTTATCATCGTCGCTGATCCTATTTTTCAAGGGCTATTTATCGAACTCGTCGCGCAACACGGTGATAATTTCAAGCGAATCGCATCATCTATGCCCAATAAAGTACGGCATGATGTTTCGTAATCTGCGTTTGGACCTAATGTTTGTCCCTTTTCTCCTACTTTGAAGACAACGTCACAAGTCTGCTCGTTTTACAAGGCCAACGCGGACAAGTATGACCTTGCCAATGTTGTCGCCTCGGCTCCTCAACGTACCCCCACGCCGAGGGAGTTCACCGGTGACCGGTCGTCGGTAGTGCCATCCACTCGTGTCCCAACCCCTCCCTCCCCTGGTTCGACGTCCAAACCCCCCTCGACCAGGAAGAGGGGAAATCGTGATCGAGAGCCAAGCAGTAGCCGAACGATCCTCCCCAACTATCAGGGATCCGCGGTCACCCCGCCCTCCATGTCGACCAGCCAACGACCTGGTTTTCCAATCGAGCCTCCCGTAACCTTGCCACCTATTGGTTCCCTTTTACCTCCAATGACGCACCCACCGCCCCCTGGATTTCGTGACGACTACATGATGTCCAACATCATCCCCCCTCCGCCTGTCCACATCCCAAGCGGGTTTATGGGCGCATTCCCATCGGCCCACCACGAAACATACTATAATCCCATCCCGGCTCCCATCCCCTACGGACATCCTGCCCACCCTGGTGCTCCCCCGGTGATCATGATACCGGAGCATACCGGTGATCCACCTGTGGTACATGCGGGAGCAACCCCTGCACAAGGGGAGTCTTTCCTGGTCCGAGATTACCAGCACTCGAGAGCACAGCAACCATCTGTCGGGGTTATTCCCGGGTTGGTCGATATTCCGAGCTACGATCCTCAGTACCACCAGCCTGTCATCCGTGTACAACAGCAGGACTCGAGGCAAGAGCCGCAGCCGTCTCAATTCATGACTGGTCGCGTCCTTTTACAGACCAAAGCTTACAACGTCAAGTAGGGGATCTGGATCTTCCAAGGTTTATTTCATGCACATATAGGGTGGAAGTGATGATACCCGATGTAACCCGATACCCGGCGGATAGCATTAGCGTTACGGTACAAGCATGCGAATCGTGTTGTAACATTGTGCAGGATCTTGGATTCATTTGCGGCCTTCCACCATGATGATGTGGTATCCGAAGTTGGTTTTGACCAAAGAGGAGACGATGGGTTTGTCGACTGTTGATGGCTGCAGTGCAAATGCTGCGTCTTGAAATGCACCCTGTTCACAGCTCGGAATAAAGGCCATAGGACGTCTGATAAGCGACTCTTACCACCATACTTCCCCGTACCATCCACCCTAGACTGCCGCCAGCTGTTTCCATGAATCAGATCGGTGGGGTTGGTAACTGGGAGGAGCGCATACCTTTTGCCTTGTCTTCTGAGTACTCTTGAGCAACTTTGTCGAACCTTTGACCTTCCTGTCATCCGGGACGTGCTCAGTTGGTGATACCGGATATGGATGAGGGTGCGCACCTGGATCTTGGTCAAAGCCTCGGTTGTCTTTGAGTGTTTCTGGAAAATGTTGTGAGGAGCAATGGGGATTGCCTCCTGAGATGGGTTCCTACCTCACAGAGGATGTGTCGAACATTTATTGAAGTTGCGGCCTTGAGTTTTCCTCCACCCTGTGCCACACCATCGAACCGAGATCAACGCCAATGGAGGCGAGGCAGCGTACCTTTGAGTCTTCGGCATCCTTCCCGGCGTTTGGTTTCTTGCCAGTGTCCTTCTTGTCGGCTTTCTTCTTGTCCGTTTTTTTAGCCATCGGACCAATGGGACTGGGGAGATTATGCCACTCGCACCAGCACGTGACCTGATCCTGTGGAGTCGTCACAAATTTCAGTCAAGGGACAAAATCCCACTCAAGAGTCCGATCGCACCGTAAACATCCTCCCCCACCGTTCCGCCTGGACGACCCGTCGCCCGTTGAGCCGATTCCCGACCATGGCCGACAAGATAACCCGTATCGCCATCGTAGACGCTAATCGGTGTAAACCAAAGCGATGCGCTCAAGAATGTAAAAAGGTTGGTCTGTGCCGTTGACGCTTTAGGATCGGCGTGTTTATCGAAATCGTATCTAGTCTTGCCCTGTCGTGAAAATGGGTTCGCGTCTATCCCTGATATTTGCTGGACAGATGGATGACCCATGATGAAATTTGGCCAGGCAAACTGTGTATTGAGGTCAAACCGACCGACAAGATCGCCTACATCTCCGAGTTCCTGTGTATAGGTTGTGGTATCTGCGTCAAGAAGTGAATCATACCCCCCTATTCTGCTTTTTGTCCATTGATCCTTGTGGCAGGTGTCCGTTCGAAGCTATTGCAATCATCAATCTGCCGACCAACTTGGCAACTCAAGTTACGCATCGTTATACCGCCAACGCTTTCAAACTACATCGACTTCCTACCCCACGACCTGGTCAAGTACTTGGTCTCGTGGGAACTAACGGTATCGGAAAGAGCACGGCGTTGAAGGTTCTGGCAGGAAAACTCAAACCCAATCTTGGACGATATGATGTAGGTGACATGCATCTCTGGGGGGTATCCACACACTGAAGTGTGCTTCCCCACATCAAGGATCCACCAGACTGGCAAGAAATTCTCAAATACTTCCGCGGATCGGAGCTCCAGAACTATTTCACCAAGGTTCTGGAGGACAACCTCAAGGCCTTGATCAAACCACAGTACGTGGATCATATACCGAGGATGATCAAAGTCGCCACCACTGTCGAGAAGATGTTGGAGAACAAGGTGGAACAAGACAACATGGAACTGATGTGCAAGGAACTGGAGCTTACCGAAGTTCTGCAACGCGACGTCAGCCAACTTTCCGGTGGAGAGCTTCAGCGGTTCGCGATCGCTATGAGTTGTGTTCAGCGTGCCGACGTGTGAGTGGAAAACACATCATGACTGGTGTATTCGCCGATTGAAAATTTCGCAGATACATGTTCGATGAGCCGTCAAGTTACCTGGACGTAAGGCAGCGATTAAAAGCTGCTGAGGTCATTCGGTCTTTACTGACCCCGGACAACTACGTGATCGCCGTCGAACACGATCTCTCTGTTCTTGATTATCTCTCCGATTTCGTGTGCTGCTTGTATGGCAAACCTTCAATGTATGGCGTCGTGACCATGCCTTACTCAGTGAGAGAAGGTAATGCTCTTTTTCCCTCGCTGCTTGAGGTGTTATTCAGTGTTCGCCCTCGCAGGTATTAATATCTTCCTGGATGGTTTCATTCCAACCGAGAACTTGCGATTCCGAGAGGAGTCGCTCTCATTCAAGATGGTCGAAACCGCTGATGAGTTTATCATTTCAAAATCTCACGAGTACACGTACCCTGCGATGACGAAGACCCTTGGGAGCTTCAAGCTGACGGTATCGCCGGGTGGCTTTACCAACTCGGAAATCATCGTCATGTTGGGAGAAAACGGAACGGGAAAGACAACATTCATTCGCCTCCTGGCTGGAGACACCCCAGATGTGGAGACGGACAGGCAGACTTTCTCGGTTTCACTCAAACCGCAGACCATCTCGCCCAAGTTCCCGGGCACCGTCAGGATGCTCCTAATCAAACAGATCAAGGCTGCTTTCATGCACCCGCAATTCCAGACGGACGTCCTGAAACCGATGAACCTGGAGCCTATCATGGACCAAGAGGTCAAGACCCTGTCAGGTGGAGAGTTGCAACGTGTTGCCATCGTGTTATCCTTGGGTAAGGCCAATGTTGACATCTATCTGCTGGATGAGCCATCCTCGTAAGCGACATATGCATCATACTAACTGTGGGGACCATCTGACGGGACCGCTATTCAGCTTCTTGGACTCCGAGCAACGTATTGTTGCCAGCAAAGTTATCAAGAGGTATCCCAATGCACGACATGCGTCGCGAATACTTTGAAGGCTCATGTCTTTTTATCATGCAGGTACATCCTCCACGCTAAGAAGACGGCGTTCGTCATCGAGCACGACTTCATCATGGCCACATACCTGGCTGACCGTGTCATTGTGTTCGAGGGTAAACCTGCTATTGCTGCTACTGCTGCCCCGTGAGTGCTGGGAGTCGTTCCCGGATCTTTCCCATACTGAAAACAGGGCCAGGCCACAGTCCTTGCTGTCAGGAATGAACAAGTTCTTGGCATCTCTTGAGATCACGTTCAGGCGAGACCCTACAAACTACCGGCCCAGGGTCAACAAGCTGAACAGCGTGAAGGACAAGGAGCAGAAAGGTCAGAATCCCTGTTCTCGGCTGTCAGGAAAAACGTTCTGACACGTTGTGTCGTAGTTTCTGGAAACTACTTTTTCTTGGAAGAGTAGACGAGTCCGCTTGCGTTCTTTCACTGGCATTACATATTTATCCACACGATGTAGCCTGTAGCTGTGATGTCTGTTTGTAACTGAGTTTGAGGGTGGGATGAAAAAATGCGTGATTGACGCGACCAGTGGAATACCAAATGGAGGTGGCGACTCACCCTGGTCTCGATCACGAGTTCCCTCAGGTCGCAATGAAGCGGTCCCAACCCTCGACCACATCACCGACACCGAGCTCACCCGCCCACAAGAGAGTCAAGATGTCCCCAAACCCGTTTGAAGTCCTGGTTGACGATACAGAAGATGGCTGGACGAAGGTGGGGAAGAGGAAGGCGAAGAAGGGGAAGAAGGTCAAAGCGAAAATTGACGTGTGTGTTTCCCGTCTATGTTTCTCCTCATGCCCATCGTAAGCTGACGGACAGAAACCCGTGGTGGAAAAGGCCCAACCTGCTAGGTTTATGTATAATAGCTCGGAGATCATCAAACGCACTCATGCAGTTGGGGTCAATGTACGCGTCCTAACCCTCACATCTTCTGTTCACGGGACATTGGCGACTTATCTCTTCGGTAGGATATACGCGATCTGATTCTACACCTTGTTGCTGACGCGCCCCCACCCAGTTGGGTGAGGGTCGAGGTGAGCACCTCTATCTTTCCACGGACTTGGCCTGTACTGAAAATTTGAACCTAGAATCCACGATCAATCCAAAAGGTCGTCGTCCTTCTTGCAACCGGAATGACGGGAAAATCTATCTCGTTACCCCCGATCTCAACATCTGCCATGAATAACCCCAACCTCCCGGTGGAGATTCCGTTCCCTTCGCCTCCGGATACCTTGCTACCTTTTATCGCGTCCAAGTTCAGTCACGCATGTCCAACCCGTGCCCCTGGTGAGACAACGAGGATGTTCTCAGTTCTCTCTGCGTTTTTCCAAGTCCCCGTAACTGGAGAAGAGAAGAAACGGAGGCAGCAGGAAAGGGTGAATTGTGGGTGTTTTATCTTGCCTCTTGTGGATTACTGCGATGACTGAAGCGCATCTCGCGTAGCAGAACGTTCGCAAGAAAAGTCGGCACTCCGCTATCTCCTTACGCTAGAGCAGATGATCGAACATGAATACCCCATCCCGTCCTATATGGCCGACACTTTCCAAGCGCCTGCAGATTGGATCGAGATACCCTTGGTGGAGGAAGGTGGATTCCCTGATATCTACGGCATCGACTGTGAGATGGTGGGTTTTGGAATGTAATCCGCTCGTCCCTCAATTGACGAGATATTCCAGTGCCAGACGGAAGACGGAAAAGTGCTTGCCAGAGTCTGCCTCATAAATTACATCTCTGGAAAGGTCGTCTACGACCAACTCGTCAAGCCGGAGAAACCAATCACCGATTATCTTACAAGGTGGTCCGGGATAACCGAAGAATCGATGGTTAAAGCTACAACCACGTTCGCAGAAGTTCGGGATAAACTGCGCGAAATCCTTTCTGCGAGACCAACTCCTGTTCTCGCTGGACATTCTCTGGAATCTGACTTGGGCGCTCTAAAGATGTCTCACCCTCGATGCATCGATACCGCCGTGATATACCACCACCCTCGTGGCCGCCCACTAAAGCCTGGTCTTGCGTGGTTGACCAAAAAGTGGTGTCGTCGAGAGATCCAGAATCGTGGGGAGGGCGGCCACGATCCCGAAGAGGATGCTAGGGCGTGTCTGGAGCTCCTCAAAAAAAAGGTTGAGAACGGACCGGGATACGGAGAGTTCAAGACCGACCAGGAGTCGATTTTCGAGAGGATCGCGAGAAGTACGCGTAGTGGGGGGGTAAGAACTGCGGTGGTTGATCATGGCACTCCTGCAAGCTGGCACGGGGCCAAAGCATCTGCTTCTGTGGCCTGCAAGACGGACGAAGACGTCGTAAACGGCGTTCTGGAAATGCTTCCGAACAACCACTTTATCTTTGGAAGGTTCCTGGAACTTTCGGATGCCTGCGGATGTACGCCATCCAGTGTTGATTCTTTCGTGATAGAACGATGCTTACACACAATACAGGGATAACCGGCAAGGCAGCGAGCGATACTATCGTGACTGAATTCGCCGACTCTGATGCCGAGATAACGACTGATCCTGTGAAGGAGGCTGCTGCCGCCGCCGAACTCAACTCGAAGTTATCCCGCATCTACGACGCCTTGCCACCACGAACGGCCTTCATCGTGTTCTCTGGACACTCTGACCCTAGGAAAATGGCGAAGCTGAACAGCCGGAAAGCCGCATTTGAGATTGCATTGAGGATGGGAATGCCTCCTACCTCTGGTCCCACCATGTGGACCACACAGGAGGGACGCGATTTAGAGAGCGAGGTTGAGATGGCGAAGAGGGGCTTTTTGTTCTTGTGCATTAAAGATGCCTAATAGATTGCACCTTTTTTCTTCGTGTTACTGTTTGGTTGCCCGCTCTGGCGTTGGACGTATACAGCGTGCTACAATCGCCGAGGCTCGGAAGCATTTTATACGGAGGTTAGATCATTCATCTCCGTAACCCGTAGTGCCGGTTCTGCTTGGACCTGACGACGAGTGAATGGATGAGAGATCCGACCACTGTATCCAGATCTCTGGGTGCGCGAGACAATAAGGTTCTGCTGGATGTGTCGTGGGGGAAGGTGATCTCCATTTCACCCAGACAATAATCTGCGGCCGGCTCGAAACAGATCAAAGGCGGCCTTGATGTCCTTGCAAACCCGCGCGGGCACTAGCTGTATGAGGCTGGCAAGTATATCACACCGCCAACAGTCCAGGGTCAGGCGCTCGTGTTCGCTCCTCCGCCCCTCCCTGATGACTTCACTCGGCACTAGTCTCTGAACCTTATTAGAAATCGAAGCTACCGGTTCGCCGTCCGAGACCATGGCCACTCTCGCAAACATCCTACCTCTCACCTTCCTCGGCTCCTTCTGCTTTCTCGTTCTCATCTTGCTCACCTTTTACTGTTGGAAACGAACATTCACGCAACAGGCGAATGCCGAACTCGAGAACCCGGATTATGAGGTGGAGGAGATACCGGGTACCACCGATTTTGTGATGGTGGGCAGAAGGGGACAGAGGAAGAAGAAGATTAAGAAGCCCAAGTTGTGGGACGTCTGGGTCTCCAACTTTGGCGGAAGGCCTGTGCCTGAGAGGAAACTGAGCTCGGGAAGCTCGTTTAGTGACCTCTCGTTGAGCGAAGACGTCGGACACTGGGCCGAACTCAAGGTGGGTACCTCCAGTTCAACTATCTCCAAAAGGTGCAGTGTGCTGATTTTCGTGTTCTTAGCCCATGACTGTCACCTACGTCAAAAACCCAAACAAGGCCATACCACTTATTCCTATACCACCTGCTCACCCATCAACAGGCCCAATCCCCGACCCCACAGCGATCACAGTGGACGGCAACGCTCTCATGAGAGACCTACCGAACTCGTCACAATCCTCGCTCTCGCAACCCCCTTCTCGAGATATTCCACCGCGTCCTATACCTGGACCCCCACCAGCCGAAACCCTCGCAGCAGAGATCGCCGCCAGGACATCCAGACACGATAAACGCGTGAGCACGGGTGTATACGACAAATCTACAATCGAGGCGGTCCAGGTGTCCGTCTTGATTTCTATGCCGCAACGGCAGACCCCCACCAATCACCATACCACGGAGTCCGCAGGTCCACTGGAACTGGGTGTCGTTCACATTCCCCTGGGACACTCCGCACCGAAGTGGGCAGCCAGACGGAGCATCCGTCCTCCGCCCCAATAACCCCGCGTCTCCCGTAACCCCCCGGTCTGATACCTCTTTTTTCTTCTTTTTTTTCTCTAGAGGTTTGATGTCTTCCGCACGTTGCGCCCCACGTTATCTTTTTTCATGTAGCTTTTACCACGTCCAGTCCCCGTCTACTATATCTCTTGGCTTTTTTAATGTGTAATTTTAGCTTGTTGGCCCGTTGTCGCGCTTTCTCGTCTTTCTTGCTGTTTTGCCTCTTTCCGCTCATCCCGTCTTCTATATGTTCTCACAAGATACAGTCCTATGGTTTGGTTTCCCCCCGTGACGTATACAAGTACAAATGTAAACCCTATCGTTCCGCTTTCAAGACTTCTAAGACAGCTCTTTGATCCTGAAGTCCCAGTATCTTGGCGAAGCGGGACAGATCAGTCGGCTGAACCTTATTTAGCGTTCATGCAAAGTGGCTCACCGCTTCCGAATTGTGTCGAGTTCATCTTCCAATAGTCGGAACAACTGTAGCGATGTAAGCCCCGATGAGAGCAATAAAAAGGGTTCGCGGGAAATCATACCTCCGTAGCCTCCGAAATTCTACTTTGGCTCTCTCGGATGTCCGCAAGGAATTCCACCGCCGGGACTGCGGGGAGATGGGCCCCCTTGCTTGGTGGCGGGTTATCCAGGTCTACAACAGAGTCGGAACCCTCCTCGGATTTAGTGTAAGGGATGACGAATTCCTCCAGCAACTCGTAGGGTGTTTTTGTGCGATCGAGGATACCTCTCATATAATTCCACGGTGAGAGGTTGTTCGGTGCGAGAGATATCTTCTCCTTAGTGTACCTGGCGTCGGTTTGTTAGTTAGGAAACCGGTGTGACGGGAAGAGGAGCACGGACGAAATCTCGCGCCGCAAAACATCTTCACGGTTTTCATCTCCTTGCCTGACGCCAGAATCAAATACGACAAAGAACCGGTGGTGCCAAGCAGAGTTGTTCCTGATATCCTCATCTATCATCCTCTCAAGGAAAGAAATCTCCACCGCCCAAAGCTCGTTTTGATTGAAATTAGAAAGGAGCCACTGACGATATGACCAGGTGTGATAATTCTTGGAGTCTTCCTCAAACACCTTCTCAATAAATTTCAGTTCCTTGAGAAGCAGGTCGGGGGTTTTTGTTGCGGAATCTTTGGAATAGATGTACGTCAGGAGGAGACGGCGATGGTGCCAGACTTGGTAGTTCTTGAGATAGGCAGTCGCAATCTCGTCCATGAGCAACAACTCAAGATCAAGGGGCGAGTTTATGGCAATAAGGGTCTTGTACCGATACTGCCTGCTCAGCGGTCAGATTCGGACGTTGTCTTGTAACCGGTGTGACGGTACTCGCCATGCAGAATAGTGTGCGGGGTTAAGCCTGATTATATCTTCCGTCAATTCCAAGATGCGGTTGCTCATTTCTCCTGTTTTGACTATCCCACGGAAATAGTCGGTGCAGTCCCTGTCTGCGCGGTGGGATCTACCGTAAATAGGATATTCCGATGTGTGGAGAACAAGCCATACACTCATCGGTGTAGAAGATTGGGGCTAGAGGACTCAGCGACTCGTGTTGCGGAAGCGGCGTGATATCTTGCCACTCTGGACGTTGAGAATACGGTAGAGCACCGCCTGAGGAGAACATGGCGGTCTTGTTGGAAGGAGAGTGAGACAATTGGCAAGCTTTGGATTTGATCTGGAACGCAAGGTGGCGGATGTCCCGGGCGGCTGCCGAGGCACGGGGTCTCCATCTCACTCTTTGCTGTCCCTTTTACACACACACCCGTCGTCACCGGTCGACGCGGCGACCACCGTTCCTTTACACACATCTCATATAGAGGCGGGATGGCGACCATCGAGCGACCGAGAGAAGTCTCCCAGTCACCAAATCCCCTGCTCACCACTGCGATTCCCACACCCTTTCCGCGAGAGCTTCTCCAGTCAGCACGCACCCAACAGGGAGACATTGAAAGACCCACGACCGCACCGGCGACGTCTACTACCAATTCGACCTCTACCGCCGAGCAGCCCGCTCAAAATGTACAATGTGAGCCCATTGAGGAAGATATGGTGAGTGGTTGGCTTGTCATACGCTTCTCTTTTCCAGAAGCTTATTGACGTTAGCAAGATATCGTTCCATCCATTTACAACGTCCAGAACTCGTGTTTTATGATCCTCGATGACCTCCTCTCCTCGCAATTATTCTGTGGAGTCGTGGCGCCCCGGACACACGATGTGACTTCGAGCCAGTCCTCGGCCTCTCTTCTCTACGCACTGATATCAAAACTACGCCAACTCGATTCAGGAGAATCAATGGTCGAAATCGCGCCTGCGCACAACGATGCGGCATTGTTGCGGGAACTGCAGGGTCGTGTTGATCGACTGTTCGAATCTTCTGATGGATCGCCCTCCGTTGACGCACAACTCACGAAGACACTGGTATTCCTGTTAAACTGTTTGCAACGACTCTTATCAACCCGCGCGAGAGATCCCACCACAGCTCCTCCCTTGTCAACAGCCCCTCCAACGTCAACTTCCGCGAATCCAAATGTCTATGACACACTCAGACGTTCTCTCACAGAATTACAGAACGATCGAAACTTACACACACCTCCTCATTCTGGCCCTGTCTCTGCAGTGGAGAACGCACTACTGTGGTCACAAATAGACGTCACGTTAGAACAAGTGATGACATTATGTCGACAACGGCAACGAATTTTAGAACCACTCCTACCTCCGGGCAGTTTCGATGCTTTTCCTCCGGAGTACGACCTTGCCGGTTCCCCTACCGACGATGTCCCTCCCGCATACGACGATCCTCGGTCTTCCCTTGCCTATGAAGCCAATGGTACGAAAAGGCCATCTCTCTCCCAAGAGCGACTTGCCTCCGCAACAATCCAGAGTGAGAAAATGCGACTGGATCTAGATGCAGTCACCATCGCCATCGATAGACTCTACCTCGTCGCACCACAGTTGCTTGACCAACGAGTTGAGCTAAAGGCGTCTAAGATGGCGGAGTTGGAAAAGGCGAGGAAGGCCGGAAAGAGCAAGGGTAAACAAAAACAGGGAGACCTGAGGGAGCTGGAACACATGGTGGAGATGATTGGGAAGGCCTCGGAGAGGAGAATAACCGAACAGACATACGTCATGGGCGGCGATACCAAAGCGAGGCAGGAGAGAGCACGGCGGAGAGAAAGTGAACAGGTTATTGGATCTTACTTTAACGGGGCCATTAGTTGCTAAACCCTTGATTGCACAGCGGCAAGCGTTTGTCGAACAGTTGGCCGGACACTCTGATTCGGGCAGGTTACACGATCAGGAAGCCATCCTCAACAATAGGATGAAAAGTCCGGAAACCCTTCTCACCCTTCCAGAGTTCATACGCGAGTCGGTTCCCCCCGAACTTGTGAAGGCGGATCCACACGCAGTTTTCACACTGCCAGAGTTCATGAAGGAATCCGTCCCTCCTGGCATTGGCCCACCAACGGCGGTGATGAATAAAAGATCTCTCAAGGGCCTCCGAAACAGGAGCCTTTCCGCACCGTCGTTGGATTGGATATTCTCTTCCGGTACGAAGACGCCTCCAGAGCGCAAGGCGCACAAACGGACCAAGAGCCCGTCTCAATCAATCTCTGGAACAGGTATGGCCCTAACTTGTAATTTTCTACCCCATTTCTTTCTCAGTACAATATCGAGCAGGTTCACTTGGGCTTAGTTACGTCGCCGAGCACCACGAAAGCCTCCAGCACGTGATGGTTTTCTTCAACGTCACTGGTGCCATCCCGGGGATAAACCTCGAAGTCGACATCCAATCCAGCGCAGACAATACGGAGCGATTTCTCGTGCTTTCTAGTGTAAAGACCACACTCCCCTCCCCCCTTCCCGCTCGTGTCTGTCCCGGAAAGCCAACGGTCAAGGTCCAGAGCGGACATTTCGAACTCAAACTTCCGACAGTCGACGCACCTGACCTTCCCTCCCCCTCTGCTGTGCAGATGTACGATGCTACGGCTCTATTAAACTCCATGCCCACTACCTTCATCTGCTCCTCATGTTCTTTACCTCTAGTGCAATCAACGAAGGTGAAGGAGTATAAGGACCTTCCCTCGGAACACTGGCAGGAGCTCGTTGATGCGTGGATGTGTCACTCGGACCAGAAGCTACACGAGGAGGTGATGGAGAACGCAAAACGTGGTTTCTGGCCGAAAGAGGGGGAAGCACTCGTGGGAGGAAGTTATATTGTGTTCGAGGATAGTGGTGTTATCAAGGCTCACATTTACCCACTCGAAGCTCGAGAGGTGAGTTTTGCGCCTAAATATCTATACATTTCGGATGCGAAGAAGGCCATCATCGGGATATCATCTACCCGTGGCCTGACACAAGCAGGGTTTCTCCAGCCGTCGGGCCCGTCGAAGCCCTTGTAGGTTTTGGCGGGTTTCGAAGGTTTGGGTGGACTTTGTCGCGTTGACGGCAGGTATAATGTACCTTTGGCTGATACAAGACATCCAAGAGAAACGCCAACCTTGCCAAACAACTCTTGGACGATGAGACCACTGTTCTTGGAGCTACTCGCGAGGGCACATCCCTTATCTTAATTACCTCGTTGATGTGCGGATTGGTGCTGACGGTTGTTTATCTATAGCGGGAGGAGTGGTCCAGTGTCAAGTGTATCTGCGGTGCGACCGTGGGACGCACGCAAAGGCAGCCTTCCTCTGATGGGGACGGTGCTATGTGTTACCGGTTGGTCAAGTATGCGATCAAACCCGTCAGCCCAACAGCAGAGTACGTGTTGGTATCCTCTCGACGATGCGCAACTCATTCGGTGGCTGGTGCAACTCACAGGCCTTTGCGGATACCTTTGTCCTCGTTCATCGTTGAAGACATGATGGAGTACGTCCAGGCCCATGCAACATACAGATTTATTCTGCATGACGACGAAGAGGAACGACCGAGAATTTTGGTACGCCGCCGCCCATCATAAGCCCACCGCCAGAATCTCATACCGTCCATAGATTTGGTTATTTAAGCCGAGCATGCGGATCACGTACTCCACTCCAACTCAGTACCTTTTGTCGAAGGTAGGCAGTATCCGCGGGGCGAAAGTACTGTATAAGATACTGGGTCCAGAAACCGCGTCCGCAGATCTAGACAGGTGGGTGCATATCCCACTCTTTACCAGTTGTAGTGCTGAGAGTTTTATATCCGAAGCATCGTGTCCAGATATCCAGGTTTCCCGCAAGCAGAACATTTATCTTATCCATTAGACATATGTCGTAGGTTGGCTGGCCTCCTAAAGGAGAGTAACTCAGCCTACCCTGAGAGTATGAAGGTAATGACCGGTCTGGACGTCGGTTTCCTCCAAAGGTCATGATCCTCAGCCGTTGCACACCCCCACCCATTTCCTGCGGCCTTTCAGGCCTCCCAAGTACTCTTATTTCCATCCGTGTAACCCGTTCCCGTGTTTTGTTTCCTTCCGCCCCCGTAGTTGTGATGAGTGCCATATAATGTTTATTATTGGATTGCTACCGATTTATTTAAATAAACGATGTACACAGAAAGGAAGGAGAGTCCAGAGGTAGACGGTGCGAATTATTCGAACCACGATTTCAACCCAAACGAACGGTCAATTAACCTGGGCGTGAGACATCCCAAAAATCAACCCAAGTCCTTGCTTTTGCCCTTATCAAGCGATGGTATTGGTGGGAAAGGGGATAGCGGTGACGAGTTCGCGTGGAGGTTTGGCGAGCTCATCGAAGCGCCGAAGGAGGCAAGCCGTCGCATTCCACCTCCAACGATCTTCGGAGAACCAGCGTTTGAGGGTGATGGGAGGTTGTTGAGAGAGTGCGTCGGAGTTCCGGGTAGGGACGCGTTGGTTTTGGAAGGAGATTCACCCGCGGCCGCTTCTGTCAGAAGGAACTCAACCCAGAGGCGAGAGAATGACTAGAGAGGGAGAGTAGCGTGCGTCAAGTGTGCCTGCATCCGAGTCGTGACGGGCGACCACCCACCTCCGTTTCGTCCGTTTTCTCAAGCTCCAAAGCCTTAGATTTTGAGGTGGGCGACAAGGTCGATAGTATAGATGATTTGGTAGCCGGTGGACCCGAACGTTGCAGACCAGCCTTTTCACGCTCGTCGTCTGTCCACTGTAAGATCGAAGACAGTAAAGTGAGCATCTCGAAACGTTTGGCGTCCCCTCTAGGTGTGTTCAGGAACTGCAGGAGAACGTTAGTCACGAGCCTGCGGTCGACATTTGTATTGTTCGACGTCCTGCGCAGCCGGCGTAGCGCTTCAACAAGGTGTTCGTTCATGATGATGGCTTGGGCAATGGTTAGGGGTCTGATGTGGATTCTGGAGGTAGCTACACACCCTCATGTCTCAACTTGCCGATCAGGAGATTCTTCTCTTTCAGCTCCTTCTCTAAATCCTGAGTTTTGGATGAAGTGGATCGGTTCTCCTCGAGTTGCAGCTGTGTGGAGTCAGCACGAACGCGGCCTATCCGATGGTCGATGCAAGTACCTCAGCTGTCAACGCCCTGTGCTTGAATTCTGCCAATGATACTGTCACCTCATTATATCGGGTTTGGATGTCTGAGACCGCCTGGCGGATCTCATGGTCCTTCGCTATATACGCATCAGAGAGAGCAGTGTGTATTCAAAGACGAACAACGCACCGGCCTGGAAATCTTCCAGCACAGACTGAAGATTATTTGCCCTTCCCCGTTCCATCTCCAATGCCTCTACGTCCCTTTGCCTCGCCTCCAGCTCAATCTCGAGATCACGGGAGAGAGAATCGACCGAAACACGAGCTTCGTTCAGCACAACCCGTTCTTGCATCAACGCTCGTTCCCACTCGTCCCGTTCTATTCGACACCGCTCAAGTTCAGATTGGGTTTCCCGAAGTTCTCGTTCTCTGTGCATAGATTCTTGCGCATTTTCATGAAGGGCTCGGGTCCGGAGAGCTTCTAGTTCCCTTGTTGCTCTCTCCGCCTCGTCGTTCGATGAAATGAGTTCCGCTTTGAGGGTTTCGACGGTTGATCGGAGGTCATCACCCTCCACTGTCAACTGCTGAATTAGTTGTTCGCGTCGGTCGAGTTCTTCCTGAATCGTGACTGGTTGGATGCGGAACGAATGGTAGCGTGGGCTGAGGGAGACTCACAGCATCCTGTTGCAACTTATTACCCAATGTTGTGCGCATCGCCGTCAACTTTGAGAGCAATGTCCTGTATTGAGAAGCGAGAACGTCCTTCTCCTCCTTGGTCCGCTCGAGTTCCTTCTGTAATCTCTCGACGGGATTGAGGTCAGCATCTTCTGAGTCCTCAGAGCCGTCCGCAGCGTAGCCATTGGGCTTCCCGTTCGTCAGAGGTGTATTCTGAGCGTCGCGGTCGCTGTCAATTGATAAGCGAAGGGCGGCCGTCGCACGCTCTATGCTGCTGACGGAAGAAGAGGATTGAGAGGACTGTGCATTGGAATGCCCATCCATCTCATGCGTAGATCCAAAGCTTGGCTCGGAATTGGCCGATCACCTCCTAACCGCATCCTTCGTTCACCACGAAATAATTCACCGTTCCACGGTTTGCGTTCGATACGACGACCTCAAACATTTAATGTGCTACGTATTGCCCAAGCGAGTGATAAGGTGATGCCCTCAGCGAAATGCAATCGGGAGCAGCCACGGCTTGCCACAGAAACTGAGATCCAACCATACGCAAGCCGTGTCGACATTCCTCAGCCAACCTCAGCCTCGCCATTGGATGGGCAAACACCTCGACTACTTACTTAGTCATCTGGCAGTCATGCGCCTTTCAACGGGACGCGGCCCCAGCCATGGCATTCAGCGGGAGGGCCTATTACTTTCCCCTCCTGTGCCCAAATCTGTGGGTGTCCCAGTCGTTGCCGTGCTCTGGCCGGTGGCCGGTGACCATGCTCCCACTGAAGACTGCGGTGGGCGATGTGATCCAATGAACTTTATAGGGCCGAAAGTTAAAGCCAGTGACAACCGTTCATTGTCCGTTACCCTCCCCCCATAGCAAACCCATCCGCCGACTGTTACACGATGCAATCCAAGGGCAAAGACATCGTTGAGTCGGAGACATCATACAAGCATTTCATCGAGACGGCTCAAACCGTTGCACTTCGGTTCGTTCTTTTCCTTCCACGACCCTGAACGCGAGTGGCTAAAAGATCTTGCGCCTAGATATGGCGTACGCGCACCCCGCGTCCCCGGCCCAGAGGAACATGCACACGCTTGGGGAGTCCCAGATGAGCTAGCTGTCCCTCTGGTCTCTCGTGCACTTAGGTGCATCTATCCCTTCAGGGATTTGGGTCAGGACTTGGGACTCAGCTGCTACAAATGTCAGCAGTGGAACGCTCGAAAATTGCGGTAATTAATTTATCGTCCATTAGATTTCACGGGAGCCCCGACTTCATGATTAACTGGAAGGCGAAGGAATCGAGGAACATCAGACTCCCAGCCGATGGGATCTCAGGTTCGACCCAGGAAAGAGATGTGGATGACTTGCGGTCGTTCCGCGTGGCTACCTACGAATCCGTCATCGTGACCGCCATGGAAATGGCTCGTCTCCTCTATGGGGCTCCATACGAGGGGTCTTACAGGTATTCAAGGAATTCCGCTGTAAACCTGGTTCGCGACGCCCATTGGGACGTTTTACCGTACGCCCAAACCGGGTCTACGACTAGGCCGAACGGCACCCAGATGTCCCGTGAGCCTGAGGGGCCCGTAAATCCCAGGATGGTCGTCATCTGTATCCCGACCTGGAACTTGGGTAGGCCCGACCTCGAGGATTTCGCCGCCCTGAGGACTATAAGCATGCGACGACCAGCCCAGATAAGCTCCGCTAATAACTATGGTTCTAGCCCGCTGCCGGAGCATTAGATCACATTCCAGGTGAAATGAGGACCTCAAAGGCGCATATTCTGTGGGCGATCGTGAGTGAAAACCCTCGGGTGGTTGACACCCCCATTAATTGACTCCATTCAGGTCTACGAGGCCTGCAAGGAAGCTCATTGCTCGTACTTCATAATCACCACTCACGACTATTGGGTCTTCGGCAACATGAGCAAACACTACACTATAGCTTCCGTGTCCTCGGTGTTTGATTTCTCAGAGAGCAGTTCCAAGTACCAGCAACCTAACCTCCTCCAACTTCTAACCTATTGGGAATTGTCGTCCATTGGTACAACGAGCTGGGACATCCCATTGGTATGGAACTATTCTTCTATGAATTCGGCCTAGAACTAGAGTGATTTTGTGTAGGATGAAGACGTCGTAAACCGGGGTGGATATTGAACCACGTATGGAGCTCATGTAGCGGAATACCCGAGTGTAGTTTCTATTATACAACGCATCGTATGAGATCCTTCCTTGGCCTGACCATTCCTCAAACACCTCAGATATGTCGCGCTACCTCACGATGGGGTTCACACCGCGTGCCGCCAGGTAATCTCGCGCTGCAGCCATGTTCTAACGGGTGGCGAGTTAGCGTCACGATGACGTGTGCTGCCTGTGGACCTACCAAGCCTTTGATCAACTGGTACACGTTCTTGTCGTGATAACGCAACCCGGTGGCAGGGTCCGTATAGTGTGCCTTTGCCTTCATTTCAACATGGAGTAAGACCACGCATGGCGAGGGTACGTGCCTCAAGGCCAGTGATATCACAGTACTTGCGCGCCGGAAGCAGCGAAGGAGGTGCCTCAATGGACGTGTCTGTGTCACCATCAGCAAGGGAACCAACCACAAACAGTCATGGGCAACCCAACTTACACGTCGGGGTGTCCTCCTCGAACGGAGTGCCCGAAGGGGCCGGAGGTGGCACACCATCAACATCCATGGCTTCCTCCTTTTCCAATCTGCGTCGTTCACGGTCTTGCTTTTCCCGTTCACGTTCCTGAGTGAGCACAGTCTTCAGGTTTTTAGCTCTTCTGTTGTGGTTTTTCGTATAACTCGGGTTCTTGAACGGTTTGGGGACATGGAGGTACGAAAACTGCTCGGCAAGGGTCTTTTGGAAGGGTTTCCGATCAGTTGGGACTCGATGCCACGGACAACGAAGATGGTACACACGGGAGTTGATGCTTCGGACCCTTCAGCTTTCTTCCTGAAACCGCCCTTTGGAGGCCTTTTGATAATCGTTAATCAAGGCTTGGTACGCGGGTTGAACGAATGACTTACATGATCGTGGCGGGGAGGACGAGAGCGGAGTCCCGGCCCGCACTCTCCGGAACCCTCAACAACAAACGCACTTGGTGACCAAACACCGTAGTATGGAACCACTACAGGCTACACTCACGAATTACTGCGCCTTTGACATTCCAAACCGATGCCATGCCCGAAATAACGCGAGGGAGAACGATCTGCGACTGTCACGAGAAGCGAGCTTCAGACACTACCGGTTGATAATTCAGTTGGGAACTGGTGTCACTCTCAATGGATCGTAGCGTGATCTATTGGACGCCCATGCCTGGCCCAGGGCTGGTTGTACTGAAGATAGTGATGAATTGTATGCTCAGCGACTAGTAACGGATCACAGTGGGGAAGTCTCTCGCTCGAGCCATTCCAACGCTCGAGCATCATTAGCCAACAACGGGGATACCTTCTCGAAGACCTCCCGATGATACGAGTTCACCCAAGCCTTTTCCGAAGGCTCTAACAGGTTAATGTCGATCAAGTTTTTGTGCATCGGGCACTTTTCGCATGTCAGCATCAGTAACGTTCAAGATACACAGGCCCAGACGAACCATGGTGACGTTCTCGAAACTCATGTATCCCTTCTGACCGAAGTTATTTGGTGTGTTCGCAATGCGAATAATCACGATGTTCTCAATCCTGGAAGGTCGGTATGAGCGTCGTCGGCACCGGACTTTCCCTCACCAACGCCGCTATACCTGATGCCGTACTTCCCGTCTTCATAATATCCCGGCTCTGGAGGGTACAATAGTAACCACGATCAACGACCCACCCGAATCCATTGAGGTCAGGAAGGTGAATACCATTTGAAAGTATCATTCCAGACCGCAGGGGAATATGAGACGCTACAGCGGAAGGTCAGGGCCTGATCAAGATGGTGATATCGGTAAGCAATCCTTACTGAGTCTGTAGCTTATTCCCTGGGGGCCCTCGTGAACGTTTAAAAAGGAGCCAACCCCATGTCCTGGTTACCA
>Ga0307515_10004950_pt1 | contig 27177 bp, 4 predicted proteins | sample 17_EM_MG_FD_194513 | JGI IMG/M metagenome (GOLD analysis project Ga0307515, IMG submission 194513) | Populus trichocarpa ectomycorrhiza microbial communities from riparian zone in the Pacific Northwest, United States - 17_EM | ecosystem: Host-associated > Plants > Roots > Unclassified | place... | reverse complement strand
CATCCCCTATATGCTATCTCTTATTTAACCATTACTATATACGCCATGCCTCCCCCCCCCTAGGGCCTATTAAAGGCGTAAGGGGGATTCATCCATAAACTACCACCACACCATACCATAAGGCAGCGGGACGTGTATGCCTGGGTATCTTTTATGCCTAGGCCCTAGTCACTAGGCCCTCGCCAAGGGTCACCACTCCTTAAGAGGAGACAGGAAAACCGTACGGTGTCATCCAGGCTACTAGGTACTTTCGGTATTCGATAGTTAATGGCGAGTAACCGCATGCTCCGCGGGCGATCGCCCTAGGGGTTAGGAGGGGCCGTATATTTGCTCATTGCTTATTACTCGTTTGCATTCGCTCGTTTATCAATATAAGAGGTTGTCGATACTTTCTATTGGGGGTTGGGGGATGCTATTAAGTACCATGCATCCATGTTAGATCGTACAGGTGCCTTAATAGGAGAATAGTGTTGCTGTTATCGTAAGGGGCACTTAGTGGTGGTTTTCGAGATCTCACCATCCCATGTGAAAATTTTTCACCACCGCCCATAATACTCATAACCACCACCACTAGGTCGTATCGCACGCTATACGACGTCTCTGCGTTGGCTCTGAGTCTGAAACTTAGGTTCGTAGCCGTCACCACGTACAGGTACAGAGTCCGTTTTCGACGGCCTGGCCACTTATATAATATATAGACGATAATGCACTATTATACTATTAAACCTTAGAAGGGCATTATATAACTAATTATAAGGCTAAATCGGAGTAAGGTAATAAGTGGCCACCCGTATAAGCTCTAGGCGATAATATTATTAATAAGCTAAATAACGGGGCTGCGAATATGCACTATAATAATAATTCTGTAATATTTAATAGGGTATATAACCTAGTAATAGTTAAGACTAATTAGTAAACTTTAACTAGAATATCTATAGACATCTTTTAGACTAAAATATTTAAAGAGGCTACTAGCTACGCTGTGGGAAAGCCTTTGGGACGGAACTAAGGAAATCCACAAACTGCGGACGATACTACAGTAGTATGCGATATTATGCCGCGTATTAAGCGTACTAGCAGTATACCAGATAAGATACCTCCCCTATTTTATCTGTTTGGTAATAAGGCAGAATATATATAGGTCTTATAGTAGGTAAGCTACAGGACTTTTAACCGCGCTATTAATAAGTGGTTTAATAATATTAGGCTTTAGGGAGTGTTTACCAACTATTTTTCTTACTAGAGTACTAATAATATTAAAGTAAAACTACTTTTAAAATAGATGTAATCTAAGAGTAATTAACTATAGGGGACTAGTAGCTGCTAGTACGTTACTAAAATGCTTTAGAGATTATATCCTTCCTTATTAGTTACGGCCCTTTTTAAAAAGATATAACTTTCTCGCTACATTAGCATTTTATTGGGGTGCCAAGATCCTAGAGGCCTCCTAACAGGATTTTGATTTTCCTGATCGTCCTGATCGTCCTGACAGGCTCCTGGAGGCTCCTGGCAGGATTTTAATTTTCCTAATCGTCCTGACAGGCTCCTGACAGGAATCTACTATCCTGATGCGATCCTGACAGGGCCCTACCATCCTGATGCGATCCTGACAGGACCCTATCATCCTGATGTGATCCTGACAGGACCCTACCATCCTGATGCGTTCCTGATGCGTTCCTGACAGGAACGCCCCCCCTAAGCGACGCCCCCCACGAAGCTCTGCACGAAGCTCTGCACGAAGCTTTGCACGAAGCTTTGCACGAAGCTCTGCACGAAGCTCTGCACGAAGCTCTGCACGAAGCTCTACACGAAGCTCTACACGAAGCTCTACGCATAGAGGCTCTGCACGAGGCTCTGCGTGAAGCTCTGCGTACGGAGGCTCTACACGAAGCTCTGCACAAAGGTCTACACGAAGCGACACATTACTATCGGGTCCCCGCTATATTCCCGATAGCGTCTACACGTGCCTCTGCCAAGTATGTCCCCTATGTAGCTACAGTCGAAACTCTTTATAACGATGCGGGTCGTACGGTCAGGCGTATCGTTATAACAAAGGTATCGTTATATTTAATATTTATACGTTAAATGCACCAAAGGTCAAAATTATATAATGATATCATATATCTACATAGACGACGGTAAAATCGAGCAATTGGCTACACCAAAATAAGCCGTAATCGAATTTTGCTTGGTGTTGCGAATTCGTCATCCTTGAATTTGGCGATCGTGCCTTATAAGAGCCGTAACCAAGTCTGTATTACTATCTTCCTATTATTCCTTATAGAGACGAAGCTTTTGTAAGGCTTATAAGGCCTTATTAACCTTAATTTAAGGTTATACAAAGTCATCCTTATTCGTTTCTATATCGCGATTGGGCCCCGCGTAGAGCTCTACTACGTACTTAATAAGATCCTTAGCTAAATCCTCTACTTCCTTACCTGGAAGCTTAATAAAATTGCGAATATTCGTAACGTTATAAAATCTTCCTGCCGTATATAACTATTCTGCTATCTACTAAATCTTATCTAGAATGGGAGGATCTATATAATTATAAGGGCGATTTAGTAGGCCCTCCCTTATACTAAATAAGGTAGATTTAATAAAGCAGCTCTTAATTATCTGTAGTGTTACCTCCTTCTAAGTAGTAATTGTCCATTGAATTGCCTAAAGGACGTATATCTGCTTAATTAGATCTTAATTCTCTAGCAAGTGTTCTACTATAAACTGCAGCTAATATCGTTGGTAGAGAGCTTTAAAGTTTATAATTATACCCTAATTAAGTGGCTGGTAAACGGAGGTGTAATTAGGAGGAAGGAACTCAACTCTTATATTCTTTAAAGATCTATTCTTAAGAGCTGTTTAAATAGCTGCTTAGTGGGTACTAAAGCTATTAATTAATAGAAGAACCTTCCTATTCTGCATCCTTTTATTAAACTAAGTAAGCCACTTAAGTATAATTACTGTTGTTATTTAGGCCTTCTTATTATACCTCTAATGTATATTTAATAAGCTAATATTAATTTAAGCTTAAGTAAAGCAATGTAGCTGGTTTAATATACTAATAATCTAGAGAGGGATCTTATTAGAGCTATCTATATTAGAGTAATTAGCGAGAGAGATTCTTGCCTTTTGCTTCTTGGTCCCTAATTATAACTTAGTAGCCAATATAGTATCTAGTATAGCCTTTTAAAATAGCCTAGTTTCGTCTATATTATAAACGTCCTTTAAAGAATAAGGCGCGATAATTGCACAAAGCTCTATTATGCGATCTTTGGCGCCTTCTATATTAACCGACGCAGCCTTACCGTGTTACTTTCTCTTGCGAATTTTGTTGCGAGATTTAAAGCCTTTTAACTAGCCAATTGACCACTTAGGCTCTAGTAACTCTGCTAATATAGGTATATAATTCTATAATTAAGTCGTAGTAGCACGAATAAGGTTACCTATAATAGGAATGCGAGAGTTTTATAGGCGTTAGTGCCACTTAAAAAGAGCTTCCTCTAAGAGAGGCTGCTTAGCATCTCTTCTGCGCTTGTGTATACCTTACCTATAACAAATTTTAATTAAATTTAGGTGGCTAAACTTATTGCTAAGTATTTCAGATATTATAGATTAATTAAACTTATAGCGGAAGATGTCGGTGGCCTATATTGCAAGGTGTTTTTGCATAAGGTAAGGGTGCTCGCGTTAGTGGCTACGAATCTTCTGGCGCTCGTAGTTAGAAATACCGTAGCGACAACGCCTTTTAGGATTTTAGCTTCTTGCCATATTAAAGAAATAGAATTAAGTATAGAGAGTAAGATTTAAAGGTTATTTTAATGAAATTTAATTATTATATAATGAGTATTAATGGCTAAACTAGCGGTAAGGAATTACTAGATTAGCTCTATAAAATACTAGCTATACCAATTTTAGTAGAGAAAACTTAACGATATTATTAATAGTCAGTATATCGTAATATTACACCAAATTTTTTTTAATTAAGGGGTGCAGATTATAATATAGAGTATATCGTTGTAAGCAAATATCGTACTAAAGAGTTTTAACTGTATCCCTAATATTAACCTAACCCGTAATTTAATTAATCTTTAAATTATATTCCTGTAACTAAGGCATTCCTAATACTGCCTTATTATTCCCTAATAGTAATATATTAAAAGACATCTTAACTTATCTCCCTTTAATAGTTAACTAAATAGGTCTTGTTTTAAGGTTAATAATGCCTCCTCTATAGGCTATTAGATCCCCTAAAATTGTTACTAATAGGTAAAGGTACTCCTTTTTCCTATATAGTAATCCTATTTTTTTTTAACTACTACTAGTAATATATAGTTCCTTATTACTCTACTATCTACTAATACTTTAAACTATTAATCTTACTAATTAACCTATAAATTTAAGTATTGTCCTTAAATTCCTTTAAAGGTCTAAGGCTCTACTACTAATTCCCTCTAGTTCTATAGGCCTCTACTTTTCCTAATTATTAGCTACTAGATCTTATTTATACTTAGTCTAACTTAGGCCAATACTTAGTTCGCTTTTTATCTTTAATATACTATAGACATATATTTTTAGGACATTTCCACCACTATCGTCCATTTAGGTATTCTTCCGTAAGGAATCTTCCTAGTTAAAGTATTAAGTCCCCTTATTCTTAAACTTCCATTAGGTGCTAACTATATATATACTTAACATTTTAATATTTCGCCTTATCCGGTACCTAATATATCCTTATTAAGTACTTCCGGTTCTTATCCTTTAGTACTCTATATATATTACACGTATTATCTATATATATAATCTATACCAATATATAATATACTTAGTGTCTTAAGTTAACTCTTAGCTCGTCTTTATCTTTAAGTTTAAACCTTTCTTATATTAATCTAAGCGTCGTGACTTCGTTTATAGGTACTAAGATTTACATTTTACTTTTCTAGTCCTCTAATTACTCCTCTAGATCCTTTAATATTATAATTAAGGCTCCTTTAATATAAGTTATAGCCTTCTCTATAATTAGGTAATCCTAAATAATATTCTTATCTAACTATATATAGAAATCTTCCTACTTGTTATTATATTGTTATCTATACCACTTTTAGTATAACCCTTTAAGTATATACAGCGTATCCATAAAGAAGTATCTCTTTATTACTGTATCGTAATAGCCTTTTATATGTTATTCTTTAAACCTAGTTAGGATCCCTAGATCCTCTTCTTCTTCTAGTTTAATAAGCTATTTAGCTCTTAATATGCTTACCTTAGGCCTATTAGTAATTCTTTATATAGGTGCTCTGTCCCTTATACATCTTAGTATACTAAATCTCTTATCTAGTTTCTACTCTTACTATAAGGTAATTCTTACTCTAAATTCCTCTATAGTTTCTTTCTTTTCGCGTCTTACAAGTAGATCCTTAAAGTCCTCTTATTTCTTAATCTTATTAGTAGTCCTTATTTATATATCGAAATCTTAGTTTTATAAGATTCTTAATCCTAAGCTTACTTCTATCTTAAGCTTAGCTCCTACCTTAGTCTAACTAGGCTTAGATATTCTTATCTTATCTTAAGAGTCTTATATCCCTAGGAATCTCTATCCCAAGCTTATTTATATATCTTTAAACTAAGCTACTGCTCTACTTTATTAGTTTTCGTCCATTATAGGTTCTTAAGCTATCCTTATCCTATCTTTAAAATCTTAGATTTCTCTTATCTTATTTTAAGAATCTTAAGCCTTTAGCCTTTTACCTTTATTAAGTGGTAAATTAGCACTAGTAGTTGTCTGCTTACTTAATTTCTATAAGATACTCTTCCTTCCGTCTTATAAAGCGATAGATACCGTATCTAACGGTATTATAATGCCCGTTACTAAACCTTGCTCTATAATAGTCTTAGTTTCTACTTCTATAATTGCGTTATTAAGGTTTAAATACTCCTAGTTAGTTCCTTTATCTTCCTTATCGCTATTAATTAATAAATACTCTAATTCCATTATTATTATTACTAATTATTATCCATATATTACTATAACATCCTAATCTAGCTTATAGAGTTAATTTTATTCTTTATCTAACTCTCTAGTTCCTTTAAGTCTACTTAACTCTAGCTCTTATAGCTAATAGCTTACGCTATACTTAGCGTTTTTATAAATTTAGTATATATTGTTATAATAAAACGCGAAACTTTTAATTAAACACTCTTTTATTCCTTATAGTATACTATTATCCCTCTATATATATACCTTCTACTAGTCTAGTTCCCTTTATTATATAGTAACTCTAACTATCTTTACAATCCCTTATAAAGTAATATTATTTTCTATAATTTATATAAGCTCCGTCTTTAAACTACTAACTTTACTATAGAGTCCGCCTAAACGTCTTCTGCTACTAAGATCCCTAGTTTAGCCTTTACTTCTTAGTCCTATAATTACTAAATCCTTAACCTCTAGGTTTCTATAGTTTCTTACTCCGTCTCTTATAGGTTTCTTTAGTACTACTTAGGTCTATTAGCTTTGCGCTATACTATAGTTTTTAACTTAGCTTTAGTTATTGCGTGCTTTACGTCTTATATAACTATAGAACTCCATCCTAACCTCTCTTAGCCTATTTTCTTTAGTAGATCTAATTATTAATCTTAATCGCTTAATCTATTAAATTCCTTAAAGTATCTACATCTTCTATTAGGATAATTACGTCCTAGACTTTAGCCTTAAGTCCCTATTTATACTATACTATAAGCGCCTTATTATTCCACTTAACTTATATAGCTAGCGTTTAGAACTATATTGTATACTTAATTACTAAAGTTTATTACGTAATATCTTAGAGTTTTCTTTCCGCTATAGTCACTGCCTTTAGATCTCCGAACATTTATATAAGTCGCTCTATAAACCCCTCCTAACTTAAAAATATAAACCGCACCTCTTAGTTAGTAGTTATTATTCTATTTACCTATATTTCTATAAGGTAAAGCTTAAACTATTTAAGTGCCCTTTCTAATAGGAATAGTCCTGCATATACTATTCAATCTATAGGTATTAGCAGTTTCGCTCCTTCTTATATAACTTTAAAGTACATTTACGTAAGAAATCCTTTAAGCTTTAACCTCTCTCCTAAAAATCTCTTAATTAAAGGTAACTTAATCTTTACTACCCCTATTCGTTAATTTTTTATTTAAGTATCGCATTATTCTCTATTAACTAGTTAACTATCTTTTTATAGTTATCTAACCGTTATAGGTTATTATAAGTTAGTATCTGCTATACTAGTGTTATCTCCTAACCTTAAAGTACTTGCCGCCATTAATAGCGTTATAGTGGCTGCTTTTAGTAGTATGTTATTTAACTTATTAAAACCGTAACTAGGTAGTAATTATATAACGGAACCTTATAGTAAGTACTACGATAGGTTCTATTAATAGGCTAGGTGTATAGGTAATATAAGTAAGTTAACAACATAATAATAACTAGTGGAGTAGTTACCTAATAGATTAACTCTAATTATATTCTAAAAATCACTATAAGGAAGGAACTATCTAGGTAGGGATTAAGGGTCCTTAAATACATAACTATACTCTTATAAAATCCTTCTTATACGTAATATACATATTATACGTAAAGTACGTAAATTCCTCTTATTCCTCTCGTTTAATACGTAGTATGTTATATAACTCGCTTACTATTCTTTATTATATAGTTCTACCGGCTCCATCCTAGACCGTACTTATATTAACCAACTAGCTTCTTCTAACTCCTCTTTAAGTAGTTATAATATTGTACTTAAAGCGTCTATAACATAGACTGTTAAACAAATTATTAACTCTAAATACTTTAGCAAAGGTAGAGGATAATAGCTCTACTATAGAGCTATATACATAGGATTTAATATAGATTAGCTAGAATAGCAACTATAGGAAGACTTTATATTAGGAATATAGGCAAGTTGCCATCACGCGAGGCAAGTTGCCGTCACGTGTCGCCGCGGCACTAGCGTAGCGAGAAGCCCTAAGCTCCTCGCCCTTCCTTAAGCAAGAGGAATATAGAACAACCATTATACTACCTACAACTTATAGATATATAATATTACCTTATATTACCAACACTAATTAGTAGTTAACTTTACTATTATACTATAGAATAGTTAGGTATTCCACCAAAAAGAGACAAGCTACTATACCAGTACTACTTATACTAGAGGAAGCTGTTTTTTGAGGTTAAAACTGGTCCTAAACCTTAAATAAAACTCTTCTATAAATCTAAGGATCTAAAAGGCCAGAACTGGTCCTAAGCCTTTCCTAAATTATAGATTCTTACATCTATTACGCAAAACAACACGCTTTATAAGTCCTTATAATTTAAGGCCAGAACTAGTCCTAAGCCCTATAATCGCAGATTCTTATCACAAACGCGTACTAAATAATAATCCCTATACCGATAATATATCCCTTCTTCTAAAAATATAGCTACTCTAAACGACTAGAAAGACTCCTTACTACTAGGGGTAGCTAAGCACGCGAAACTTATTAATAAAGATTAGGACGAATTCGCCTTTAATATAACAACTTATACCGCAAAACAGGTTAACGGCTTTCTCCTACGCTATATTATATTTTACCAAAATAGATACTATACCGATTTACAACTATAGGAGTATTTTAGGGAGTATTTTATAGGATAAACTGCTAATACCTAGGCACTTAGCAACATTAATATTATTTAGGATTTTTAAGACTTCCTCTATAGAAATAGGGTATATATTACTAAGAATAGTAACCTAATTACTAGTAATATTCGGGCCGTTATTATTAATATAGAAGAACTAGTATAGACGGGAGCTAAGATTATATATTAACTACGGAAACCTAAAACTAACCTATATTCTTTAAAAGGCAACTTTAATTTATATTAAAACCCCCAGAACGCTAATCCCCTACCTAGAGGTACTCTCCCACTAGAAGGTGCCCTCCTACCTAAAGGTACTCTTCCTTTACCTCCTCCGCTACCTTTAACTCCTCTATCCTAGTTAACTAGTAAGCCTCTACTATAAGAAGTCACGAATCTAATAAAGGTATATTTAGACAAAGAGAAGAAGTTTAGAGGAAAACTATACAATATACTCGGAATAAAACTATAGGTCTTTTATAACTGTTATAATAAAGTTAGAATTTAAGGCCACTAGTACTATTACGCTTTCTCTATTATATTAAAAGGACAGGCGGCGATATTTTATTATAACTATATTACGGGTAGAAACTATAGCTTTAATATAATACTTTAGCTTACTAAAGCCCACTTTAAAACTAATAAAAATCGCTAGCTTTATATATCTAAATAGCGGAAGACTATATTCTAAAGAGTTATTACTTTTAACTTAATAAAGACTTATTTAGAGTGCCTTTAACTACTCTTTAATAAACTCTAAAAAATCTAACGTAGCCTTACCAAAACTTACTAAAATAAGAACAGCCTAAGGGACTAGGTTATCTTAGCCTACTATAGCATTCTTAAGTGTAATTTAGCGCTATATAAACCTATAGATATATTTAAAGGAGTATATACTAAGCTACGCTTTACTATAGGTACTATAATATAAATATAAAAATCTTAACAGTTCTATACCGAAAACCCTACCTAACTAAGTTGTTTGTATCAACTTAATAATACAATTAAGTTATATCCCGGGGCACGAAATACGTATAGTATCGTATACTCTTTAGGATGGTAGTGACTATCTCTTATATTAAAGCAGACTACGTAGTCTATATACTGATACGACCTCCCCCTAATTAGTTAGTGCTTTAGGAGTGCACCAGACGCGTAAGTGGGTGGTTGGTGCACCGAACGCGTAAACGCGTAGTTGGTGTACCGAACGCGTAAGCACGCGGTTGGTACAACAGGTGCTGTAATTATATACTGGCGGTACTTAAAAAATGAAACCACCTATATACAGCCTCTGTAATTGTTTTAATAAAACCGTAAAGCATAAAAGAAATATATAGGAAATCCCTCCCAAGGTGCCTTCTAGGCTGCCTTCCAGACGGTGCTTTGAGCTGGCCGTAAGTCCTGCTTACGGTCTGTAAAGTAAACTGTACGGCCTTCTAACGGGCCGTAAATAAACCGTACGGCCTTCTAATGGGCCGCAAATGAACCGTAAGTGCTCCGTTAGTTACGTTCCACCCATTTTATAACCTTTAGATTGAGCTTATTTGTGTTAATTGGGGTTTTTAGAGCTTAATATGGCTTTGCCTTAGTTATGGCGTCCGCTAGGTTGTCTCCGCTGCTAATTTATTTAACCTTTATAATTTCACGTTGTTTGTAGGCCTAATATAAGCACATTAGGTCGACCATAAGCCTCTTCTCTTGTGTCGTACCTAGTTTAACTAGGTAGTTATAGAGGGACTTTAAATCGGTGTATAAAACCAGGGGTAACTGCTCCAGTTATAGAATCTTCTGGACCGTTAATTTAATTGCGGCTGTTATATTAAATCTATAAGCTAGTGCATATAGTTTAGAAGCTAGTACACTACGGGTTACTTATTTGCACTTAATTAAAGACTAATGCAGTATATTTGCGTCCTAATTACGGTCCGTAAGTATAATCACAAAGCCGATTTGTAATAATAGGTCTTTGTTATTGGTAAAGGAGGCGTCCGTAAATGCCAGTAAGCTAAGGGAACTTAGGTCTAGTGGTACGAAAGTAAGTCCCCTTGCTATATTGTTAATTTGCCACTAAATGCGCTTATTAAGCTACTTAATATTTTCTTCTTATAGATCTACTACCTAGGCCGCAAAGGATAAATTATAGGTAGATTTGGGTTGGCAGACTGTGGCAATATAGGCGCCTCTTGCACGCTGTGCAGCGTATTAGTCCTTTATATTTATAGTCTTGCGGGTTTCTCTATAGGAGCTAGTAAGGTCCGTAGGCTTTGCTATAATGGGCTTTAGGTTTTAAGCCTGGCGTTCCTAAGTTAGCTTAATTAGGTTGCCCTTTTATATAATTAAACCTTTATTAAACTTAATTAGAGTCTACTTAGTTAACTGCTCTTACGGCTTTGCCAAGAACTTTACCTTTTATAGTTTAGTTTCTTTAGTATTTATAAAGGTTTGGTCTGCTAGGAAGAGGGTATTATCTATTTAAAGTCTAATAATACTAAGGCCGTTTAATGGGCTATATAGGAGGCAGGGGTCGTAGGTTAACTGTTCCATTTTAAGTTTACTAACGTAGTGCTAGTGGTATATCTTAAACTAATGGTTTCTAGCTTCTGGTACTCTATAAAGAGGTTTTATAACCCGTAAAATTGTTCCTAGTTATAGGTTAAGCTCGCGGGGTGGTCGTATAAAGATGTCCCTACTTAGGTAGGTGTTGGATTGCACGTAGGCTTGTAAAATGTCCCGTAAGTAGAGGGCTACGGGTTTGGTTTGCTGTAGTCCCGGCGTAAGTGTAAGTATAATCCGTTAACTAACCCGTTAAATTATAGGCGATTGGGTAAGGACAAGGTCTTTTCCCTAGTTGTTATAAGCTTATATAACGAGCCTTAACTTTTTAAAGGCTTTGTTAGTACTAGGGTGCTTAATTTTGTTAATAAAGCGCGAGTTAAATATACGGACGCCTTGCGGAATGTCTCTCTCCGTTATAATCGCAAAGACACCCTTTTTAAGTAGTCCGTTGATCTCTTTACGTCGTAAGTCCGTAAATGGGGTTTTTTGTACTAGAACTGATATATCCGTAGGCGGAGGTTGCCTTGCGGATATATCTGTGGAGGTTAGGTAATTCTTTATTGCGAGGCTCTTAGTTACGGGGTGCTTTTAGGGGCGTCCTCGGCTACGCTTTACGGTAGGTTTAGCTGGTTTAGTAGGTTTGCGGGGGACTTTTGGGGTAGGTAAGGGTGCTTTTAGTTTATCTAGTTTAGCGGGTGCTTCTAGTTCGTTTAGTTTAACGTTATGGGTATTTTTAGACCGAAAATAGGGTTTTATGGACGTGCTTCTAAAGCTTATTAGTCCGCTAGGGAGCTATATATAGTAGGTCTTGTCTTCTACGGCCAGTAGACGGTAAGGTCTAGTCTAATTACCGCTTTCACGCCATATAAGGACTTTAGAATTAAGCGGGAGGTTATGTACTAAGGTCGTATTAGGTTCGTTGCGGTAGTGTAGGGCGTTATTAACAGTTTGTTTAGCCTGTAATTTGACTATTTTAGCTATTACCTTCTGTATTGTAGCTGCTTAATCCATAACAGACGGGGTAGGAGGGTCTAGTTTGCTCATTCTTAGGTAGGCTCCGTAGACTAAAAGGGTAGGTACTAGTCCGTTAGGGCTAGCGGTGTCGTTGACGGCTTTTACGGCCATCTGTAAAGCTAGTTCTTTTTAAATATTCTTATACTCGTCCGTAATAATCTAGTAAGCTCTCCGTAGAGCTAGGTAAGCTCGCTTAATAAGCCTAACGGACTAGTACGCCTTAACTGGAACGGCTTTTATTAAAATAGCTATGGCCGTAGCGTACTGTTGGAATTCCTTATTGATAAAGTTCCTACCGGCGTTGTGGGTAATATACTTAGGAGGTCTAAGGTATGTGTTAATCTAGTAGGTCCGTAAAATGTCCTAAGTATATTTTATGGATATATTTTGCAACTAACGGGCGGCTTAATAGCGGGTTGCCTTGTTAATTATATGTAATACTAGGCTACCGTTAATGTATATAATGTCTACGTATACTAAGTGGTTAAAATTAAGGTCTTTATAAAGAGTAAACTTAAATCGGCCTAGGGAACGTCTGTATTTCTAGCAGAAGGAGCAGTATTTAGTTAGGTGGTTAACTGCCTTCCTATTAATGTTGTTATGTCTAGAGCGTTTAAGGACTCTATATAGCTTTTTAGCTAACGGGTGGCCGAAACGGCAGTGTAGGCGGTGGATTTCCGTACTGGTTAGGTAGCACGGGTTATAGTTAAAAGATTCCTAAATATAGGTCCGTAAAGTCTCTCCCTATATAAGGAACGGGTGTCTAAATTGTCGTGTAATTAGTAAGGTAATATGCTTACTTTTTGGGGTAGTTGCGGGGCTAATTAGGGTGTCCGTAACATTATTGTAGTATACCTATAACCTGTCCATATCTACAAGACAGAGTAGGAAGGGGGTGTCCGCTTTTACTACGTGGAAGTTAACTAGGCTAATTAGAGTCTTAACTTTAACTGATCTAATTAATATAGTTGAGCCGATGCCAAATTGGACGTTTATGGCCCTAGTTTGCGTAATATCAATATCCGTATTATTATTTGTGGTGGTCCTATATGCGAGGTATTGTCTATAGCCTGCGGTAGACTTCTTAGAGGCACCTGTGTCAATTATAATACCGTAGAATTCCTTAGGGGTATAGCGCTCTGTGGTGATATATGTGAATAGGTCCTGCTTATAATCTATAACGTCTATAACGGGGGTGCTTATAGAATAGTTTTTGGGCGTAACTGAGTGTATAAAGGAACGGTTGGCTAATACGGTCGTAATATTAAAGGCTTAGCTGTCCGTAAAAGGTTTAAAAGTGGTTAAGAATGTTTCTAAGGTCTCTTATTCTTAAGCGTTTAAGTTAAAGTTAATTATAAGTGCTTCTATTGACTTATTAGGGGGCTCTTTTGCTTCCTCTCCTTTGTATTCCAAAATGAACTGGTTAATACGGCTATTAAGTCTCTTCCTGGACTTATTACGTTCTTCCTAGGTATGCCTTATAGACTAATATCCTTCTTTACCACACACGAAGCACTTCTAGCTGGTTTATCTGCGGGGGTATATTTTTATATAGGGGTTGCTGTGGGGGTTACGGGTAGGACTTAGTCGGTATAGGTGCTGCTGGCGGTAGCGGCGGTCTGTAAAGTAGACGTCTAAGTCTATTTACGGATATTGAATATCCGTAACAAAGGCTTAAGTGCTGCCTAGTGGGTTTGAAACTTCGTACATTATAATAGAGGAGTGTAGATTATTAATGAGGCCAGCTAAGGTATCTGTAGGCTTATAGTAGGCGTACTTACAGGGCTCTACTTCCTGGCAGGCCGTAATAAGTTTATTGTGTAGGAAGTCGTCCGTTTGAAGCTTGATATTAAGACTGTGCTATAGGTGGCGGAGGTCTTTAATAAGGATTTGCAGGCACTCTATGGTCGATTTTTTAGTGTTCTTATCCATTACGGTCCGTAGCTTGGTCGCATTCCATTAGGTAAGGATATCACGCTTATATTCCGGTCCTTTAAAGTAGTTATATATAGCTTTGTATAGCTTATTAAAGGGAACACCAAGAGGGTTGCTCTTAAGGTTAGTGTAATAGTGGTTAAGTGCTAGGCCGCGCAGCATGGTAGAGTAGGCTTAGCTAAACTTTTGTTTAGGAATATTAGCCTTCTAGCAAAGGTCCGTAAAGATAGTTAGTTTAAAGTTGAAGTTGTCGTTTTCACCGCTATACTTAGATTCGTTAGTGTAAAGCTTAGCTAGGTTAGCTAGCTCCTTACCGTAGGTCTTTACTTAGGTGGGTTGCGGATCTGTAACTTATGGATCTGCGGCTTGTAGATATATAGCTTGCGGATCTATAACTTGAATAATAGGGGTAATTTGGTCCGTATTTTGGTTTATAGGGGTATTATAGTCCGTATTTTAGGTTACGGGGGTATTATGGTCCGTAGCGTGGTCCGTAACTTAAGAGTAGGGTATATTTTAGCCAGTGAGGTTAGCTCTAAAGCCGCTTAGGTCTGTGGGATGAATTTAGTTAAGTGGGTTAGGTATAAGGCCGGCGATCCCATTAAGTTTGGAAGAAGTAAAGAGTTCTTTAGTAGTTTTAACCTGGTCTAGGATTTCCTCTTTAGTCTATTCTGTTTGGTCTTTTTTATGTATTATATTATACAAAGACTATATAATAGTGGCTCGTTTGTCCCTTTTAACCTATACACCTTGGTTACGTAAAATGGTTTGTAGTTTATGGATGGTAATAGGGTTACAGGCCTTAAAAATAGTTTCCGTAAAGTCCGTAAAGTCTTCCTGGTATTGCTCCCATAGGTCATTATTTATAAGCTTAAAGTATTTGTATTTAAGGATTTTGAAACTAATGTAGTTGTTAACGTCGTTTATAGACATAACGTTGACTCCTTATCTCCACTTCTTTTAACCTTCGCTAACTTGCTTACTAATGTCTGCTATACTATATAGTGTAGTGTGGTGCGTAGCGGGTGGCAGCAGCTTATAACGGGTGGGGGAGGTCTTGTAACGGTCCGTAAAATTAATTAACGGGTCCGTAATAGTTTGTAGGAGGGTAAGGGGTTTCCGTAAAAGGTCTAAAGAGGTTTAAGGTTTGAGGGGGTTGAGGATAGGGGTTCCGTATAGGTCTGTATTCGCGTCTATAACTTCCGGTAAACCGTACTAAGACTTAAATAAGTATATAGAGTTGGTGATAAGTCCGTAATCCCCGACTTCCGACCTTCTAGTAGGTCGTACTAGGAGTCTAAACGGGTGGTTACTGTCGTGATCGCTTAGTGGGAGGTGTTAAGTAATTGCTAATCTATGCGCGCTCACTAATTAGTGTTTGTATTAACTTAATAATATAATTAAGTTATATCCCGGGGCACGAAATACGTATAGTATCGTATGCTCTTTAGGATGGTGGTGACTGTCTCTTGTATTAAAGCAGACTATGTGGTCTATATACTGATGCGACCTCCCCCTAATTAGTTAGTGCTTTAGGAGTGCACCAGACGCGTAAGCGGGTGGTTGGTGCACCAAACGCGTAAACGCGTAGTTGGTGTACCGAACGCGTAAGCACGCGGTTGGTATAATAGGTGCTGTAATTATACATAAGTATTCCTAACTAATATAATTATAACTGGACTAACTAAATATATAGTGGCCGTAGTAGGGAATATAGTAAAGGTTATAATTAACGTTAACTATAAGGCAATTATGGAGGTCCTTATAGAGGTTTATTCTAAAGTAATTACTAAAAGAAGTACTACGTTTATAAGAAACCGAATTGCTAGTTAACTAGGTATTCTTTTAATAAATAAAAGGAGGCATATAATAAGTTTCGCCAGAATATAAGAAACGTTAGAAATTATAAGGTTATTATAGCCTACTTTTAAAGCTTCCTAGTTTAATATAAAGGCGTAAAAGATCTTAAGGGTAAGGTTAATAAGGCCAAATAGCTCTTTATAGATATGGAAATTAAGGATTACTTATTTAACTAATACTTTACTAAGTATAGTAAGGTAGATAGTATACAAACCGTTACTGTTCTTAATAACCAATTTACACTCTATTCTATTACGAAGTTAAATATCTTTAATAAGCTAAAGGAGAGCTCCGTATTCTCCTTTAATAATAGATACTCGGCGAATATCTTCTATAGTATTATGCCAGATACTAGAGCCGCAGGAGTATTTATAGTAGGAGAACCTTAAGTTTAAGCTCTCTAGCAGCTTAATAGCTCTATTTAGATTAACTAATTAACGGCAGGCTAATATATAATTTGCTTTAGTAAAGGTACTATAATTTTTCTTAGCACAATTAGAGTCCAAACCCCCTTAGGGTATATCACTTTTTATATTGTTCCCACAAACACCCTATTTCTATTTTGCATTAAAAATATAAATTAATTAGGCGTTAAGCTTAATAACCTTAAGAATATACTTATTTAGGGAGATAATTAGGTACCTGTTATATGCAAGTAGGGTTACCCTTAGTTGCTCCTTTATTAACTAGAAAAGAGTATTACTTAAAGCTATTTAACTAAGTTAGAGTTACGTTAACTATACTATTAATTTAGCCACCTATCTATTTATTAATTGCTTAGGGTTCTTTAGCGAGTAGGCTATAAAGTTAAGGTTAAGGCAATTAAGTATTTTATAAAGTACTACTATTACTACTAAATAAACCAGAAGTCCCCTAGCCGATTTAAGTTTACCCTTAAAGATAACTATAACTTTAACTTCTGTATTATTGTTAACGTTATATATCTTAGCGGCAAGCTAGTACTCTAAGTTATTAACTTCTTAACCTCCTTCTAAGCCGCACGTTTCTTAAAGGATATATTAGCTAGAAACGCATAGGATACCCTTTAATTATACTAGATTAATATCTACCTAAAACCCCCTAATTAAATCGTCTATAATATAGGAAAGAACTTCTTATCTATAGAGTTTTAATAATAGATAAAGGTAATGGCAATTAAGGTTAAGGAAGTCCCTATTAAGGTATATAATAGTATTAGAAAAGTAGAGTAATATTATACGCTATTACGCCGCGTATATAAAATTATCTCTTTAAAACTAAAGGACGCTAGTAAAGAACTTACCTTATAAATAGCTGTTAAAGCCATTAATAATTCCACTAGTCTTTAGTACCTACCCTTAAATAACCAATAATTTTCTACTATCTCCCTCTATTATATAATAAGCTAAGGCTATTTATAAGGCAATAAAGGAGGTTTAATATCTCTACGTTACGCGCTAGGTTAACAACGTATTAGGAATAAGAAATGGCCTAAATACCTTAACTACGCTTAATCTACTACTCTAGTCTAAGGTACGCGTATAGCGTAAAAAGGGAGAATAGTTAGGCCCACATTAACTTATTATAATTAATAGTTAAACTTATACTATTTAGATGCCTTATAGACCCACTTAATTCCATTTAACTATTATTAAGCCTTACTATAAAGATAATAGTTCTAAGCCTTTACAGGATACCCTAAAAGATGCTCTAAAGAAGAACCACAATTAACGTGCTCTAAAAGGCGACTATAATTCTAATATAATTATAGTAGAGGTTCCGCAACCATAACGTAATAAAGGTCACCTAAAGGGATTACAAAATCGCTAATATCTTATTAATTTTAAAAAGCAATTTATTACCGCTATTAAGAATAAAGTTAAGTTATTAATAGCCTTTATAATAGCTAAGGAGAAGGCTAACTTTAAGCTCGCAAAACAGCTCTAAAAGGAAGATTATATTATAACTCCTAAAGCTCCTTTCTAAGTATCTAATAAGTAGAAGATCAATAGTCTTATTATAAGAGAAGTCTTTAAATTTAAGAAGTATAACCCTACTAAGTTTAATAGAGTTTGCATCTTTAAATTAAGAATAGTTAACAAGATTAAGGGTAAAGCTACTAATACCCTATTTAAGAAATTAAGGCTTATTATCTAAGGTTACAATAATAATAGTAAAGAGGTAATTCTTACGCAATCTCCTATAATCCAATAAGCTAGTTAGTAAGTTATTATTACACTAGCTCCCTCCTTAATAAAGAATAAAATAGTGGTTTATTTATAAGATATTACTTAGGCCTATACCCAATTAGAGACGTACCTTTAGCGCTTAATATTAGCATATCTTTTAAAGCAAATTCGCTACTAATATCCTAAAGATATAATTATGGTTATACTTAAACCATTATACGGAATCGCAGAGGCAGGAACTTATTAGTGGGCTACCTATAGCAAGCACTATAAAGAGAAGCTTTTAATAACTACTTTTACATTTAATCCTTGCTTCCTTATTATAACTATAGGAACTCTATTTAGAATTATTAGCATATAAACTAATAATATAATTATTTTAGGAGACGACAAGTTTTTAGCTCTTAAAGAAGATAAGCTAATAAAGGTAAATCTTATAATAAAGCTAAAGGAAAAGCTTAATTTAATAATACCATTACTCTTTAATAGATATATCCTCGCCCTAAATAAGGATTCTATTACTTTAAGCTAGAAGGGTTAAGGCAAGAAGATTAACGTTATTAACGTTAATTCCCTAAAGTAAGGATATATAGAGTAATATGCTTACGGAGCTTATATTACTTCTATTTATTAACCTAAGGCTTTATTTAATCTCTTTGTTACTGCCTAATACTAGGAATTAACTAAGAATAACGTTTTAGCCCTAAATAAACGTCTTTCCTAGCAAATAAACTATCTTAATTAGGGACTACTTTATGTGCCTATTAACCTTCCTACCGCTAAGCTCTTTATATTTGTTAATAGATCGTTTATAAATAATAAAGATTTTAGCTCTTAGTTAGAATATAAGATTATTATTATAAACAAGTTTACTAGAGAGAATAACTTTATAATCCACGGTAATTTTATCTATTAGAGCTTAACTAAGAGTAAGTATATTACTTAAAGCGTTCTAGTATTAGAGATATGTAGAATAGTTAACGGAGTTAATATAGTAATTATAATTAAAACTACCCTAAAGATAATTATAGATTAACTTAAACTTCTTATTATCTCTATAATTATATACACCGACTTATATTCCCTCTATAAGTGTTTAGTTAAGCTTAGTACTATAAAAGAGAAGCGCCTTATAATTAATATTATAGCACTTTAGTAATCCTATAAGCGTTAAGAACTTTTTAAGATTTAATAGATTAATAGCTAAGATAACTTAGTAGATATAATAATAAAGGCGAACCTAAATAAGGTACTAAAGACGTTTATTAATATAAATACTCTACGTATATAAGTTAAAGGTTAGGTTAAAAGGGAGTAGAAGTATAACATTTTATAAACCCTAACTTAAACTAGCTAATTAGGATTTTCTATCCCTAGAATAGAAAATCGCTATTAGCTTGCTTACTACTAGCGCCTTAGTAACCCTCCTAATAAGATATCTATCTGTAACTTCTAAGTAAAAAAGCACTATATACTAAGAGGCATATTTTAGAACAGTAAGACTTATATTATAATAGCAATAGTAAGTAAGAAGGAGTAATATTTATTATGCTAGTTAAGCGGTATATATATATAGATAGCAACCGCAAAAGAAAAGTTGCTAGTGTTGGGAATATAGGCAAGTTGCCGTTACGCGAGGCAAGTTGCCGTTATGTATTGCCGCGGCATTAGTATAGCGAGAAGCCCTAAGCTCCTCGCCCTTCCTTAAGCAAGAGGAATATAAAATAACTATTATACTACCTATAACTTATAGATATGTAATATCACCTTATATTACTAACACTTTAAAAATGCAAAGGATTTAATTAGCGACTTTTACTATACAAACCTATAAAAACTAGGCCTAAGTAGAGACTTTATACCTAATCCTCTATAGGAGCCTTTATAAAGTTAAACCGTTATATATTACTATATAAGGGCAAATTGCCGTTAAATTACTATTAAATTGCGGTAAAGTATAATTACGTAACTAGAATATCGTTAAGATATCTAGGAACTTTAACTAGCGGTTAAAGTTATCTAATTAGTCGGATTCTTAGATGCTAAGCCCTATTACATAACGTTGTTTTAAGCCTTTAGCAATACCCCCCTTTTCTTTTTTTTTTTATACCTTAAGTGTCCCTTTTATATATATATAGTAACCACAACGTCACTAGAGCTCCGCCTCTATAAAAGGGGGGGTAGTATTATAGAACCCCACCGTAGGGGCCTCTATAAGAGAGCCCTGTGCTCTTATATACACCTTATATATAGCTTATATCAGCTACGCGTAGGTATATTACCTCCTTACGCCCTTAACCCTTACAATCGATCGCATAACGTCTTATAAACTCCTTAAATACATACACTTTATAGCCACTACCCCCGTCCCATAATAAAAATTTAGAAAAAGGTAAATAAGAAGATTGCTAATATAACGCCTAAAATTAAGGCTTATATTAAGCAAATTAAAAAGGACAATTAAGCCAATAAGAAGGATAATTAAGCTAATAAAAAGCTAAAGGACGGCATTAGTTAGAGCTTATAAGGGCCTACTAGAGTCTTTATAGTTTATTAAAGAGAAACCTATAATTTAGCTTCTAACTATAAGCTTTATAATAGTATTCTTCTTAACTTAAAAATAAATAAATAAATCTTTAATAATAGAGCTAGATTTATTAGCAATATTAAGCCTACCTTAAACCACCTCTATACTAGATTATATATAGAAGAGATTATAAGATATAGAATAGTAGCAGTTATAATTAACCACCCTAAGGGTAAGAGGTAGATACTGCTTATAGGAGTAGCCTTTATACTAAGCTTTTATACTAGCCTAGTATATATCTAGAAGCTTAATAATAAGGACATCTACTAAAACAATAAAAAGAATACTCTATTCTATAATAATAATAAAATATACGCCCGCTATAAATACCACTTTAGTTAGATTATAATTAAATATAATAAGCTAAAGAGAGACTTACTAGAGGCCTTATTTGCGACTTAATTAAAGCCAATAAAGCACTTATTAAAGCCTCTACTAAATTACGTAGAAGGCCACATATAGCACTAGCAATTAGGCTATGCTAGAAAAGATATAATTAAGTAACTACCTTAGTTAGTAACGGGCGCGATTCTAAAGGGCCTAATAATAGTAAAATATAAATCGTATAGAGTAAGTAAAGCTTATAAGGTGGTATCTAAAAGACCTCTAACTTAATTACTAGTTCCTTTTTATAGAATCTACCTTAATTTAATACTTGGAATAGTTATATTTAATAGCAATAAGTATATAGTTGTCAGATAACTCATATAGAGCTATTCATTAATGAAATAGGTTGATTGATTGATGATCTTAATTGTGTCTTGATCGTTGCTTAACCTAGGGCCCCTAGGCTTAGACGAAGATATTTATAATACACGTGACCCGTGCACGTAACTCGTGCACGTCCTACGCCTCCAAGAATATAGATTATCTGACACACCCCCTTAGCTTCAACCTAGTCGAGGACGAAGCTAGCCACCTTCTTGTGTCCGTCCATGCATTAAATAAACCGTAATCTTATCTAAATCTTTCCGTCTCGCCCTAACCTTCTCCCTTAGGTCCTTTAGTTGCTTCTCCTTATCCAGCCACTCCTTAATATCCACTATTCCGATTATATTAACGAAGCTCTTAAACCTCTACTTGGGCAGGGCCTTCGTAAAACCATTAGTAATTATCTCCTTTATCGCTTTCCATTGTAATAGCACTCATCTCATTACGTATTCTTAACGCAACTAGTATTAATAGATATCGACGTGTCGGAGCTTCGTAATTAGTTTTGCTGTGTCTTCTATAATTAGTTAGAGTGTCTAGATATTGTCGCAGTTAATAATTAAGGGCTCGTTTAGGTGTAACGTTATTACTTTAAACAGCCTGCTAATAAAGATAGCTTCCTTTACTATCCTGCTTGTTTGCTCTCTAGGCGATTAGTCCCCTAAATAGCTTTATAATATATCTTTACGAGCTCTTTCTGTTGACGGAGTTGTCCGTAAATAATGCATCGCTAGCATAGATAAATGATTGCGTTTTACTTCTACCATCTCTTCCGTCGTCTCGTCCTTTGTCGCGTATTCCTTTATCTCTCCCTCTACCGTTTATTCCTTCCTTATCTCCTCTATAGTAGATTGCTCTGCTCCTCGTGCTATATAGGTACTAGTCTCTAATATAGCATCGTAGAAGCTGCTTCTTTTAGTAGGGATATAGGACGGACTAGTAGGTCTATATCGGGGACGGACGCGTTAGACGGATTAATTGGTAAGCGGTAGGGAGGAGTTCTAATTCTGCTATAGGAGTATCTAGAAGACGCCCTTTAAGATCTATCTTATACTAGTTAGCTATCTTCTTAATATAGGCTTCCTAGGATAGCTATAGGAGCCTCTAGCTATAATTGCGTAGTACATAGATTCCTAGGAACCATTTTAGCTCTCCAAGGGTACTCATCTAGTATTCCTTACTTAGCTCCTTAAGTGCTTCTTAAGCTTTCTTTAAGGTCTTTTATATACGCTTCCTTAAGGTCAGTCTAGTCAATATAGACGTTAAGATAGGGTTTATTAATATTTTAATTTAAGAACCTTCGTAAGACCTAACGCTTAATTTTAGCGAGGCTGCAGTGTTAATATTCCGTTATCTTAGGGCCTTAAAGCTTAACTCCTAGAGCGTTAATACCTAGATAAAGGCTTATAGGTCCTAAGTAACCTAGACGCAGATACTATAGCTATACATCACCTTTCGAGTCTAGACAAACGTCTCTTAACGATATTCTACGCTTCCGTTAGCGGCGTAGTAGTCGGTTTAAATTAAAAGCTAATAAACTTCCTAGCCGGACGTATTTAATAGTCTATTATCTATAACGTTCTTCCATTTAAGTCCGTATAGAAGGTAACGTCTTTAAGACATAGGACTCCCTTACTCTCGTTTTATCGTTATTAAGCTTTGTCTTCTTATTTAAGTCTAATTTTGGTAACTAGATTAGCAAGATCCTTATTCTATTCTACCTTCCTTAGTACCCTTTTAATACGATTATCTCTAATTATAACTTCTATAGGTCTCTTATCTTTAAATAAACACTAATAGTCCTAAAGTAAATATCCTTATCTTTCGCACGCTAAGCACTTAGGTATTAGCTTTTTTTAGGACGTCTCCTTAACTAGTAACCCGGCTCTCTTTAAGCGGCTAGTATATGCTAAGGTATTTCCTCTCCATAAACCTTTAGTAGTATTAGAGTAATCCTTAATAGCTTGCTCTGTAAAGTCTATATTAAAGGTACTCCCTCTTATAGTAGTATTGGCTTTCTCTAAGGGTCTTCTAAGCCCTTCTTATAGCTCCTTTACTACTCTGCGGTATTTAGAAGATCTTAACTTCTGTAGGTTATTTAACTTAGTAGTATACTTTATATAGTAGGCGTCGCTAAAAGGTTAAATAACTTCTGCTAAATCTTAAAGCTAGATTCTATTAGATATTTAGGGTATTTTATACTTCTCTCCTAGTACTATTACGTATTCCTATTAATCTAGCCACTAATTTAATTTTAATAAGTGTGTAAACCCTTTAAGGGCTTCTATATACTAGTGTTGTACCTTTTTCCTAATAAACGACGAGGTAGGTTTTATGTTCTCCTTTAACTAAGATAGCTATTCTTTAATAGTCAAGGAAGGGTTAAGTAGTAGCTTCTTCTAAATTAATACTATAGACGTAATCTGGGTGCGGATCTGTTAAAGATGATCTTCCTATCTTAGGAAATACTTCATATCCTGGTTGTAGTATCGTCTGCTGTTCTTATACGCTCTCTGTTAATTCGTTAAGAGCTATACATATAAGGTTACATTCTCATTAAAATCTATAACTATTAGATGAGGTGGTTTTTCAAGTAGACCTTCTTAAGGTGCTTCTGTAGCTGGGTTAACGTAGGCCTATATTTGCTGATCCACGAGGGCTCGGAGTTGCTATAGCTATTATTCCCAGTCTTCTGGCTTATTAAGGATAATCGTGGTTAACGAACTTAATGTCGGTAGAGTCATTTAACTAATAGGCAGATGGGAATTAAGATAGAATTTGTCGTCAGGATCGTCCTTATCGTTAGGATCGTCCTTATCGTTAGGATCGTCCTTTAACGATTAAGGTGGAGTCTCGTGGAATCTCGTGGAATCTCGTGGAATCTCGTCCTGTGACAATTGAGGTAGGATTTCAATCAGGGTTGTCTTGTTACGATAAGGTGTCAGAGTCTAATAATAAGGTAGAATTTCTTTAAATAATTAAGTAATAGCTGAATAGCTTCTTGTGTTGGCGGACCGGGCTTATAACTGTTAGATAACTTATATAGAGCTATTTATTAATAAAATGGGTTGATTAATTGATAATCTTAATTATGTCTTGATCATTGCTTGACCTAGGGCCCCTGGGCTTAGACGAAGATATTTATAATGCACGTGACCCGTGCACGTGACCCGTGCACGTCCTACGCCTCCGAGAATACAGATTATCTGACAATAGTATACTTTCTTAATAACGTAACGCGAATAAATAAGGTAAAGATAATAGCTAAGAAGTTGTCCCTTACCTAAATTATTATTAATTATTATTAATTATTAAATAATAATACGGCTTTAAGGTAGCCATTATCCATATAAATAGGGAGATATCTCTTATAGGCGAATTTAAGGAATAGGCAGCTAAATAAGGAATTACTCTTAAAAGATTAGCACCTAATACTTAATTATAAAACAGTCCAGCGGAACGATCTAGGGGGGTAATTATATAGAAGGCTTAGTACATAAAAATTAAGGCCTATTTACTAGAGAAGCTATATCCTAAAGTTTATAAAGTAGCTACCTATTTACTTAATTAAACGCCTAGTAAAAGACTTAGGTAGAAGATACCTTTTAAGAGAATCTAGTCAGCTATAGGTATATTACCACTAAAACTAAATATAGGCCACCTATAAATCTATAGCTATAGGGCTTACCCTCTTAAATATAATATTCTACGCCTAAATAAGCTCGTGCTAAGGGCCCATATAGAATATCTAGTAGGGTATAATTTAATAAATATATTCCAAATCTATATTCCTAGTTAAAAAAAGGTTATTAAAATAAGAGATATAAAGTTTAATAAGAGGTTACTTTATAATAACTTATAGCTAGATCTAGTAAATATACTCTAAGTAAGAACTAACTAAATATTAGAATTTATTAATATTTATTTAAATATAGGGTCTTTAAGACAAATTAGAATTATTATTTAATAAAAGCAATAAGATTTAAGTTAATACTAAAGGGAGATAATAGATGGAATCTGGTGGAAATAAGAAAAAGCCTAATATTAAGAGCAGTAAGTAATAAGGTTTAAGCTCTAAAAATAACTTAGCTCTAGGGCTTCCTACCCTAAATAAGATACTAGAACCTAACTTATTAGAGCCTCTACTATTATCTTTAAATACCTTAGTAAAGAAGCTGCACTATATTATAGTTCTAACTAATAAAGCTAAGCTAAAAAAGAAGATTAATAGCGATATAGGAGAGTAAAACATGGTTAAAGGAAAGAGACTTAAAGGATAATTAAATATCTATATAGGCTTTCTTACTAATATCACTAACTAGAGCTTTCTAGCTTAAAGATTAGCCTTTAATATAGGGCTTATATTTTATAAAAAGCTACACTATAATTAGCTCCTACTATTACCTAGGAATTAGAAGGAGCTTTAAAAATATTAATATAAGGAAAAGTTTGCAGCTACTACCTAAAAGGAATATAAAGACCTTTAAAATTAAGGAACGTTTTAAATTATTAATAAGATAATCTATACTAAAACAGTACCTATTATCTAGGTATTTATATATAAGACTAATATTAATAGATATCTAATAAGATTTAAAGCTCGTCTTTATATATAAGGTAATCTATAAGAGTTAGTTTATAAAAATACCTATACCACAACTTTAGTAGCAAGATCGTTTAGAGTCTTAATAGTAATAGTTATAGAATTTAACCTAAACCGCTAATAAGGTAATTGTTGGGAATATAGGCAAGTTGCCATCACGCGAGGCAAGTTGCCGTCATATATCGCCGCGGCACTAGCGTGACGAGAAGCCCTAAGCTCCTCGCCCTTCCTTAAATAAGAGGAATATAGAACAACTATTATACTACCTATAACTTATAGATACGTAATATTACCTTATATTACTAACACTAATTAGTAGTTAACTTTACTATTATACTATAGAACAGTTAGGTATTCTATTAAGAAGAGATAAGCTACTATACTAGTACTACTCATGCTAGAGGAAGCTATCTTTTAAGGTTAGAACTAGTTCTAAACCTTAAATAAAACTCTTTTACAAATTTAAGGATTTAAAAGGCTAGAACTAGTCCTAAGCCTTTCTTAGATTATAGATTCTTATATCTATTACATAGAATAATATACTTTATAAGTCCTTATAATTTAAGGCCAAAACTAGTCCTAAGCCCTATAATTGCAGATTCTTATTACAAACGCGTACTAAATAATAATCCCTACACTAACAATATATCCCTTTCTTTAAAAATATAGCTACTCTAAATAACTAGAAAGACTCCTTATTATTAGGGGTAGCTAAGCACGCGAAACTTATTAATAAAGATTAGGACAAATTCGCCTTTAATATAATAACTTATATCGCAAAACAGGTTAACGGCTTTCTCCTATACTATATTATATTCTGCCAAAATAGATATTATACCGATTTATAACTATAGGAGGATTTTAGGGAGGATTTTATAGGATGGACTGCTAATTTTATATATATATATATTTTTTATATCCGTTGTATTATACTACGTACAATACTGCGCATGCAGCCTCTAGGCTATGGCGCTATAGTTCTATATACATGAATCCTTTCTAGGCAGCTTAATATATACTAGTGGCTATATCCTAATAGTTTATAAACCCCTAAGGGTTTATAGCTCCTCAGTAAAATACTAAG
>Ga0307515_10004949_pt1 | contig 27183 bp, 32 predicted proteins | sample 17_EM_MG_FD_194513 | JGI IMG/M metagenome (GOLD analysis project Ga0307515, IMG submission 194513) | Populus trichocarpa ectomycorrhiza microbial communities from riparian zone in the Pacific Northwest, United States - 17_EM | ecosystem: Host-associated > Plants > Roots > Unclassified | place... | reverse complement strand
CAAGACGAGCACTAAGACGTCTAGCATCAAGACAAGCACTAAGACATCCAGCAGCAAGACGAGCATCAGGACATCTAGTAGCAAGACAAACACCAAGACGTCCAGTATCAAAACAAACACCAAGACCAGCAGTGTGGTCAAGAATACTCAGACGTCTAGTATCAAGACGAACACCAAGACTAGCTCCAGCAGTGTCAATACGATAACCAGCTCCGTCAGCAAAGTAAAAACCAACACCCGGGTTAGCACTAACACCAAGAACACCAAGACGAGCTCAACCGGTATGTATTTATCGGTCCCTAGTTCTGGTGCTCTAACTAAGCGATCGCGGTCTTAGGATTTCCCACCGCATCTCCTCCCGTCTCGACTACCGACAGTTCACTCGTCATCTCGTCCTCTTCCACGGCTGCACCCCCTGCCAGCACTGACACCGGAAACCCCTCCACCAGTCTTAGTAAGCGGTTTCTCTGACGGTAAAGAATACCTGAGCTGATTGGGTGGTATATTAGCATTGGATCCCTCTGTCATCCAGAACGTTAATGGTAAGGGACAAGCGGCCGGTGAGACCGACTCCCTCATTAGCCCGTGAGTTCTACCGTCTCCTTCGAGAAAGAACTCGCGGTTTAAAATCCCCCAGGAACAACTTCATCGGCTTCTGTGTTGGCAAGACCCTTACGAATGGTAAACAGGTCCAGGCAGGTTCTTGCAACCCTACCCCCATAGGTGACATTCCTTCCGTCGATAACATGGTAAGTTCTCGTTCTGCTCTTCTGAGAATCAATCTGACGTGCCACCGGCAGCCTTCCGCCAAGTTCAACTTCCCAAAGAACTTTGATACCATCGCTGCCGACACCAAATTCACCATCTCCATTGAAATCCGCAACATGGTTCTTGGAACTTTCACGAACGCGGCCAACACCTACTACGCCGCTCCGCAACAGCTGGTCGGTGGTGTGATCCAGGGCCACAGTCATGTTACTGTTCAAAAGATGACATCTCTCGACTCGCCTGAACCTTTGAACCCCAAGGTTTTCGCTTTCTTCAAGGGCCTCAACGCTGGTACGGGAAATGGTGTTTTGACCGCTGATCTTCCAAAGGGTCTCCCAGCTGGTGTCTACCGTATCTCCTCCATCAACTCTGCCGGCAATCATCAAGAGGTTCTCGGTCCTGTCGCCCAGCGCGGTAGCTTCAACGACGCGATTTACGTGAGAAATAATTCATACCCATACAACAGTCAGGAGTGTACTGACACATCTCTCCAGATTACCGTTACTGAAGGCGGAGTGGTCCCTGTCTCAACTTCCGCTGTCCCCCCTCTCTCAAGCGATATCTCGTCTAGTTCAGTTGTCAACCCCATTTCATCCTCCGTCGTTGATCCCACTGCCACGGATCTCCCTGCTCCCTCCCCCACTGATGGGGACGGAGGTGACGTTGTGTCATCCTCTGCCACCCTCCCCGAGATTACTACCCCCGCCGCTGGGAATGGTGAGACGGACACAAAAGTTTCATCTCCCACCGTGCTCCCAGACCCAACCCCAACCCAGGGAGCTGATGGCCAGGGAGGCGAGACTCCCGGGGGTGGCAACAGACAAAACTTGAAGCGTGTGCACAGGCGTTCACGCCATGCTTAAGCTGTAATTCGTACTGCCTTCAGCAATACTCTCATTGCGTTCCTCACCGCGCCCCGTTTCGTTGGATTTGGCTTGATTTGAATTATTCTCAACTTCACCTTCCTTGTGCCCTGTTACCGACTTTCTTTGACCCCCCCCCCTCGCTTGATGCGTCATAATTCCTCCCTCGACTTCCAGTTATCGGCCTCTTCCGAGCGTGTAACATATGTAGCACGGTGTATCTGGTGGTACTTGCCAAATTTGATGGAGAGAAATTCTCGTGGACGAATAATCGATACTTGGATTTCGGAATCAGAAAAGGTGTTGTTGTGGTCGGCTTACCCGATCATCTTCCCTCCGTAACGGGTCGAGACCGAACGTACCCACACACACGCATCCCCCCTACGCGTCTCTCCGTCTCAATCCTCCTTAAATGCCCCCCGGACGCAGCAATTCGCCGGCTGAGACACTCGGCGATTACTCGCGGACCGATGCAGGGCCGCTCACACCACAGATCAGCAACGCCTCCAGCATGTCTGCCCCGTATTTCAGTCCCAGACAGACTCTAGGAGTGGCCAGTGGGAGCAACAACAGTTTACGGTCTCTCAGTGCGAACCATGGGGATCGGGTTGATCAAGTTCCCCATGGGCATACACCATCGACATCGAGCACTGGGACCGTGGGCGGAAGCACGACTGGCCAAACCACGACGAGACCGTCTGGACCGAGGCATATCGCATCTGCTACTCTTCGGCCGGAAAGACAACTGCGTTCTGCGAGCGATACCACTCCCGTGCGTGGGGAAGGGAGTAATGGAGGGGGAAATGGGAACGGGGATGCAGAGCGGGAACAGGTGAGGGATGGAAAGATAACCAACTCGTTAACGCACAGGACGAGTCGATCTGGATTATCAGCCCGAACCTCACGCAGCGGTCGCGCTACCCCGCACACGCCCGGACACAGTTCGACCCATCCAAATGGAACAACCCCGCATCTACCGTCGAGTTCTGCGCGTGTTAGGTTGTTGCCGTACCTGCCACACTCCAAAGATTCCGATATTGCACCTACGGTGCAGATGCACTGGAGCAAGGCACCGGTATGGGGTACGATGCCGAACCATGGGATGAGAGCGCATAGTGTCACCCTTGTGGACTCTGTGGCGTGGATATTTGGAGGGTGTGACGAGCGGGGATGCTGGAAGGACCTTTGGCTCTTTAACACAGGTGTATATGCGTCGGAACTCGTTCGAATTTTTTTTCCGGGCTGACCAGCGTTTTATTATTATAGAGACGATGCAATGGTCCCACCCAGAAGTGCAAGGTGACGTCCCTCCCCCGTGTCGAGCACACACCGCAACGCTCGTGGATCGGAAGATCGTTATTTTTGGTGGTGGTGAAGGGTCGGCATACTACGACACCGTCTACGTACTGGATACCGTTCATCGTCGGTGGCAGAAAGTCGAATTCCCCGACGATGCGCCACATCCTACTACGAGACGCGCTCACACTGCCGTTTATTACGATGGAAAGATCTGGGTGTTCGGAGGAGGGAACGGATCGCAAGCGCTGAATGATGTGTGGACGTTGACGGTGAATTGTCTGGTTGAAAAGATGAGATGGAGCAAGGTGGAAATCCGGGGGAGCAAACAACCCAGCGCACGAGGGTATCATACAGCAAACCTGGTGGGGAACATCATGGTCGTAGTCGGAGGGAGTGACGGGCGAGAGTGCTTCTCGGATATATGGTGCCTGAACCTGGGTAAGATATGCCTCATGCCGTTGCAAACGTTGGAACTCATGGGTCACCTCTCATTCTAGATTCACTTCGTTGGGACCAGGTCCGACTAGAGACGGCGCATCGTCGACTTTCTCACAGCGTCACACAAGTGGGATCGTATCTGTTCATCATCGGCGGTCACGATGGTAATTCCTACAGTTCCGATACCCTGTTCTTCAACCTAGGTAAGCCGGGGTCGGCGTGTTTTCCATCCCGAACGCTGATTTTTTTGTCCCAGTCTCGTTGGCGTATGAGACCAAACCGGTGGCGGGCCAGCCGTTATCGGCCAGAGGATATCATGTGTCCATTCTGGCTGATAGCCGGATATTTGTTTTCGGAGGGTTTAACGGCCAGGATGTCTACGAGGACGTGCACGTCTTGGATTTGGCTGGTTCTGGTTATCTTGCGCAGGTACGATCCCTTGATATTTTTGCATGCCGATTCGCGCTGATTCGTATGGTGCCTCAGGTCACAAGCTTTCAAATTGACCTTGACCAGTAGAAAGTTTAAAGTTATCGTATCGTGTGTTGCATATTATTTCGCGTTCTGAATGTAGTACATGCACCTTTATGAGGGTTTTCGATCGCGCATCACATCTTTGTGGCAACGGAAAGTCGGCCACACAAGTGCCCCATAGATAACCTGATCTGACAGATCGTCTCTTTTTTCTGTAGAAGAAACCTGCCAGGCAGAATTTCTTATCTGCCAAATCCATAAAAGGTAGATATTCCCACGATAAGCGCCCCGCCGTCCTTGGTGAAGGGGTCCCGCAACACACAAAAAGTATAAAATATCAGAGTTTGTACCCCACCTAGAGGCGCTACCCCCTCAGGAGCGGCGGCGGGGCAAATTTGGCGCTCACATCGTCCTCCGGCTCAATTTTGTCGCTGGCACAAAGTTGTCGTGACTAAGTGACGCGCACTAAATCGTATATCATAATAGGTTAGCGTGCGATACAGGTAGCGACTCTGATCCTCCCCAGTCCCCCCCCTCCGGCGCCGCTCTCCCCGAGGCAGGGTGGATAGAACGCCCTCACTGTCTCCGGCCCCTCTACCCATGGACGTCCCACTATCCCAGGTGAACAACGCCCGCGTGTACAAGCTCTACAAACGCCGGTTTGTGGGGTTGGTCGGTATGGTATGTCACTGCGGTGTCCCACTCCAGCGACCAGGTCAATTGACGATCGGCTCCATCGTCCGCTTGTTAGTGCATCCTGAACCTCGTCGGCGGCATGGCCTGGCCCTGGTTCGGTCCAATTGCAAATCCAAGTGCGCTGGTTAGCCCCAAACGCCTCGTTGGAACGGTTTTATTGAACACGGTTTCACAGCGGCCCAGGAGTTTGACATTAGTTTGAATCGTGTCAATTGGCTGGGAAACATCATGGCGTGCACGTACATCCCCGCGGCCGCCTTAACGCCTTGGCTGGTGTCGCGTTACGGATTGAGAAGGGCGGTGCGTCCATGAAAGCCTTCATTCGTTTCCCCAGACAGTTTGTGACGGTCATTTTTTGCTCCAGTGCGATCTTGGCTCTATCTGCTTGATTCTCGCCGCCTGGATTCGGTATGCTGGCACTGCAAACTCGCTCTCTAGCAACGGAGCCTACGCTCTCCTCATCATCGGCCAAGTGCGTCGTGTGACGTTCCTTGATCTACCGTGAACCGGTATAGCTCACACGTGTCATCTAAAAAGTTCGTCGCGAGCATTTCACAAGCGGTTTTCCAAGTGCTTCCTACAAAGTACAGCGAATTATGGTTCAACCTACAGGGAAGGACAACGGCGACTATGGCCATGGCAGTCATGAATCCGATTGGTGGCGCTCTAGCACAAGTGATTGCACCGCTGACAAGCGGACCGAAACAAGCTGTGAGAACCCCCATGACCGCGCGCGGTCCTCCCCGGAAAGGCTAACCCCATCCGCGTAGATCTTGGTCCTTGGTATCATTGAGACGGCGGCAGCTCCGTTCGTCTTCCTCATCTTGAACCGACCGCCAACTCCTCCGAGTATATTACGGTTCAACGCTTTGTTTTCAGTGTACTGACGGCTCTGTAGCGTACGCGGCTACACAAGAAAGATCACATCGCGCACTCTTGAAAGGGTTGGCCGGACTCCCGACTGGCGATGAAGCCGAGCATGGTCGTATGTCCGCACGTGAGAAGCTGGACTTTGGAATCGCTGTTCTAGTGTTCGGCGTCCAATCTGGAGCGTAGGTGGAATCTTTCTCCTCATGAACCCGTATTTCTCAGCACTCTCCGTAGGGTAAACACGTTTTCGATCCTTACATCCCAGTACTTCTCTCCACACGGATACTCTGATGATATTTCGGGGTTCATGGGTGCCACACTACTCCTCTCGGGCATTGTCGCCTCAGCGATCACTTCCCCGATATTTGATAGGGTGCTCACAAGACACCTGGGCCTTACGATCCAAATCATCGTTCCCATACTTTCAGCGACCTGGGTTTCCCTGATCTGGGCTGGTAAGTCCCTCTAAAATCCCGCGATTTCGCATAATGTTTAAACCTAACCTCCTATCGATACAGTTCGCCCAAACAACACCGCCGCTCTGTTTGCCCTTTCTGCGCTCATAGGGATCTGTGGAATCACTCTACTTCCCGTATCCCTTGAGCTTGGCGTTGAACTCACTAGGGCACCAGACGCTAGCTCGGCAATCCTTTGGGGCTCTTGCAACATTTTCGCGATCGTGATGATCCTCTGTGCGTATGCTCTTTTCTCGTATGGTGTGGGAAACGTAACCTAGATATCCCAACAGCCGAGTCAGCCGTAAGAGCCGGACCGGATGCAAACCCTCCTCTTAACATGCGCAACGCATTGATATTCCATGGTGTAATTATCTGCGCGGTATCGCTCCTGGTCTTTGCTCTGAAAGGCAAACAAACCCGAAGAGAACGAGACGAGATGGAGATGGGACGTGCGGAACAGGACCAAACTGTCATGGAGGTATTCACTCCGCGTGATGGGGCTGAAGATTCTAAGGGGTTCTCGTAGCGGTTGTCGACACCGGGTTAACCTCCCTCCCATATGCCTTTCATTTTTACCCTCGTCTGTCCTTATATTTATACATAGCAGCCTACATGATTAATCTTTGGATCTGTCGCCTTTCGGACGGGAATCCGAGAACATTCTCATCGCTTCGACGGCTGCCCAAACGACCAAAGCCAAAACACACAACACGACAGCGAGTCCCGCGAACGCCCACGCCAGCCAAGTCTCGACCTTGTCCCTATTCGTCGTAAACTGGACGAGGAAGTCACGTTCTCCGTCGTCCAGTTTCCTCCATATCGCGAAAACAACCCACCACGAATATAGAGCCACCGCTGGCGGGGTTATTCTCGACCATATCATCCATTCCACCTCGACTCCGTTCACGAGTGACGAAAGCCCAGAATCCAAAGCAGAATCTTTCCTTTCCTTATCCCTCCTCAAACTCTCCTCAACGACCTCCACACCCCTCTCCAAAACGACCCCATGCTCCCTAATCGTCGGCAAATACGGTTCCATGTACCTCCCCACGACAGCCTTGGCCAACAAATATTTCGCGTCCTCTCCTCCCGAAGATCTCGCCAACACCGGTTCTTCGTCTCTCGCGAGCCGTTTGGCGAATTCCTGACGACGGTTTTCCGAGTCCGTTCGTGGGAGTGGGGCTCGGAGGTGTGCGTTTGAGGGTAGGAATTCGGTGAGATCGGAGGTTTGGGATGGTCGTTGAGGAGAAGGGGATGGAGGAGGAGAGAGGTAACGCTGGTAACGTGAGATGATTGCCATTCCTCTGTTGTTGTCGTCGTCGTCGTCGACGTTGACGTTGAAGTGAGAGGTTCAAGTTCGAGAAATCACAGGGGCTCTCAATGTTGAAAAAAAGGGAACCCTTTCACATTTAGAGTTTTGGAACCGTCAGAGTTTCCGCCGCGCATACAGGCGGTTCATCGCAGATCGATCATGGAGCACTAACCACAAAACCTCCGATAGGAATGGAACCTCGGTTGATCGAGGTGTGAGCGAGATGTATTAGAATTAAGGTGCGGGTAATTACGGTATTCTGGGAAATAACGCGTAAGCACCGTATACGAGCCAGGGGGGGGGGACGGTAGAAACTCACAGACGACGGTACAAGGTGAGCTCTACTCATTTTTTGATTCATGAGATTTCTTCAATTCCTCCCTCGCATCTTCCACATACCCCCTCATCATCCCCACAACCTTCGTAAGGTTGTTCGAAAACTTGGCCGAGACTGGAACTAGGTCCAACGGGCCAAGCTCGTCCTCGGCGAACTCGATGAGCTTTTGAAGTTTTTGTCTGGCGTCCTCGACCAGTTGGGGATCCTGACCGTCGCCGGCCAAAAGGTCAGCCTTGTTAGCGATGACCATTCGAGCGCGTGCGCTCATTCCGTGTTGGTTAGCCTCCAACTCGTCACGGAGTACCCTAAGCTCGTCCCAAGGCGCTGAACTGGATAGATCGACGACGTAAACAAGAGCAAGAGATCTTTCCATTGAACGGAGGAAGGAGTGACCCAACCCAATGTCCTCTGATGCACGAGAAATGAGACCAGGATTATCGGCGACGGTGAAGCGGAATTCCTCGATGAGATCAAAATCATGGCCGCTGTGCGGGGCCTCGTCACCAGCCCCGGTCGGCTTTTGGTTGCGGGTTAATGAGTCGGCGAAGGCACCCTGTTCTAGTAGTTCGAGATGACGTTCTTCCTCGATATGAGTCTCGTCGTGAACGACACCCTCTCCCCTCCAACCCTCAAAAATACCACCGTTCGCAACCCGAATGACACCAACGACCGGATTGAGGGTAGTGAAAGCGTAACTTGCAACCTCGCTCTTTGCGCGGCCACCCGTCAAAGCCCGAAGAAGGGTGCTCTTTCCCGCGTTGGGCATACCAACAAGTCCTATGTCGGCCAAGATCTTGAGTTCCAGCGAGAGAGTGACAAGCTCGCCTTCGTGTCCCCGCGTGGCGAACTTTGGTGAACGGTGGTTTGTACTGAGGAAGTTGGGATTACCCAGGCCACCAGTACCCCCAGAGGCGATTAAATGGCCTAGGTTTTCACGGTTTCCGAGACCCAAGGGTGAATCGTCCGGAAGGGCGGTGTCCTCTGCGGTATCGAGGTCGAGAAATAAGGGGTCAAGGGCTCGTCTCCTCCTCTCTATCCTCCTGGCTCGTTCCTCTTTCCAGAGGATCCTCTCAGCTTCCTTGAATTCGGCTCGCTTAATGTTGTCGTCTTGATAGCGGGGATAGTGAACCCATCTCTTGGCGCGTAACCTGTCCAGCCTATCCTCGGGGGACAGGTCAGCAAGGGCCTCTTCTTCAGCTTGCCACTCGTCCTTGAAGTTGTATTTGGCTGCTTCCTCTCTTGTCAACTCGCGCACGACGGTACCAAGGGGAACTTTGACCACGAGGGGGGCACCATTTCGACCACCTTGCCACGTTCCTTGACCGTGAGATCCGGGGTTCCCGCGTATTCGCGGAGTTACTGAAGAGAGAGTTGTAAGGTGGGGTGTTGGCAGGAAATAGACGCTGCCCCCGCGTCCGCCATTTCCGCCGGACGGTGGACCAAAGGGTTTGTAGAGTTCGCGGTGGAACGCGACGCAACCGTCACCGCCTTTTCCCGCGCGTACGTGGACAATCAGATGGTCGAGGAATGTTTGTCCCTGTGCAGAAGAGTAAAAATGTGAAGAGGTGGGGGTGAGGAGTTGGGTTGAACGTGACGCACGCCTTGCCTGCGTTTCCACTCTGTCTTCCGTTTTCGACGAGCGACTTCCCTCAAGTCGTACGTGGGTTCCTCTACGGCGGGTGCGGTGGATACGTTGGCTGGGAGAGATGAGAAATTGCGAGTGAAGGAGTGACATCTCCGTTGGAGAGACTGTCTGAGCATTGGATCGGGCTTTGTGATAAAACGCTTTGGGATAATTTACGCGCGTCACTGGGTCACTACGACCGGTCAACTTGAAAGTCGAATCAGTTTCAAGATTTCTGAAATAACGCGTCGTTGAATGAAACAGTGTTCTCGTGTCGGTCGCATTCTTTACAATACGATCCGATTCAAGGCATGTGGGACCACACCTGTTTCTAAACAGTTTCGGAGCGGTCGTTCGCAGCAAAAGGAGCATACAGTAGTATCACCAAGATGCTGAAACACTTGTGCAACGGATGTGGACGCTTCAGGCCGCACTGGACGACAGATGCGCCACCGCCATTCGACAGAAGGCATCCCATAACGAGCACACCGTGTGGGAGGGAAGATGGGCGGTGACAAACGAATGATTGATCTACATAGACACCATGGTTTCGGGCGCTGCCACTCAGAGGGAGATTGAACGTCGCACGACGCACAGCGCAGGTACGTTTTGTTACCTCGAGGCGTATGGAGATAAAAGGGAAGCTTCATTCAGGGGGAACCGGGAGAAACCTTGATTTCCTCAAGCTTGGGCGTTGCAGTCGGGGGGATTACAGCGGGCCGGAAGCAGTAAGCAAGCGAGTACATAGGACCGTGATTTCTCAGGTGGCTCCAGTCAACCATGTCCTCCTCCAACGCCCAGCTACCAGCGATCCCCCTTCCTCATCCTCAAGTTCTCCTCCCAGTCGGCAGCGTCTCTATCCTCGTCTCTCGCAGCATTGGAGACCACCTCTTGTCTCTCGTCGAGGAATCAAGCGACCCAACGATCGTAGCTGCTATCCCGATCGTCACTCCCCCCACCGGGGCTTCAGACCCAGTTCTCTCAGAATATGGCGTCGCAGCCAAGGTTGTACGTCTCGGTCCGTCATCAAACAAGCAGAACGAACATGCCTACCACCTCACAATAACTGGTCTCACAAGAATTCACCTCCCACACGGCCTCCACCTGCCAACGAACCAACTCAGCACACTAACTTATTGCACTGTCCAATATCCCCTCAGCGGCACGACCCCTGCTCGCCCAATTCTCGAAGCTACCAAAGTCGCCGCTCTAAACCTGCTCGACAAACTTGCAAGGTCCGGTCACCGGAAGGATTACTGGTCTAGGATGCTGCACTTCGTCGAGGGGATTGACGATTCCAGGATCGTCTGGCTGGCAGATGCCATGGCCTCGGCTGTCGATGCAGAGTTCAACGACAAGCTCGGTGAGCCCCCTTCCAGTTGCTTCTATTGAAATGTCACACGAACTGGTCTGCCGCGTTGCGCAGAAATCCTGGTTACAACCGATGCCGAGGCCCGGCTCAAACTTGTCACCCAACTATTCGTCAAACTCGCCTCCATCTTCGAGGTCAGCATCAAGATCGCCTCCGTCGTCGATGAATCTCACTCCAAGCAGCAACAAGAGTACATTCTCCGACAAAAGCTAGGGGCCATTCAAAGAGAATTGCAAAACCTTAACCGCCAATCCAAGGCCCCGATCGGCGCTAGCGGGAGCGCCCCGTCTGAACTGGATGATGATGACCAATCCGACGCGGATGACATGGCCCAGCTACGGAAGAAGATAGAGGCCATGGCCAAGGATTCAGAAGAACGCAAGGTGGCAGTCTCCGAGTGGAGAAGGCTCAAGCGCATTCCCCCCGGTAGCGCAGAGAATGCAGTGATTCGGACATATGTGAGTGATTTCCCCGTGTCCGACTGTCAAACTTGGCTCATGACATCCCGTAGCTCGAATGGCTGACTTCCATCCCATGGCCATCATCTTCATCCCATTTGACGGCCCTCGAAGTACTCAAGGATCGTCAGTTCCTATCCAAGGCCCGAAAGCAGCTCGACGCAGATCACTACGGCCTGGCCAAGATCAAGAGGAGGCTCATCGAGTATCTCGCTATCGTGAGGCTCAAGGAACTCGCCGCATATGCCGAAAACGAGAAGACCCTGGTTCCCAGGATGGACAACAATACGTCATCTTCCTCCCCCCCTCCCACAGCTCGTGTCAAAGGGCCGATTCTTTTGTAAGCTGGCTGATCCGAAACGTCGCACCCCACACCTCATTGACATCCCAAATAGGTTCGTTGGCCCACCGGGGACCGGGAAGACTTCAATCACGGCGTCTTTGGCTCGAGCACTCGGTCGCCCCTTTGAACGCGTTTCACTCGGAGGAGTCCGCGACGAGGCAGAGATCCGAGGGCACCGCCGCACTTATGTCGCCAGTGGCCCTGGTTCGATCGTTCAAGCTCTCAAGAAAGCCGGCCGGCCGGATCCTATCATTCTCCTGTAGGGTATACCCCCCACGTCCATATTAGTCTTGCTCACCCTCTCATAGCGACGAGATCGACAAAGTTGGCCACAACAACTTTCACGGAGATCCATCTGCCGCATTGTTGGAGGTCCTGGACCCCGAACAGAATCATACATTCCGAGACCACTACCTGAACGTTCCAGTTGATCTGAGTCAAGTGTTGTTCATTTGCACGGCCAACTCGTTGGATTCCATCTCTCCGCCACTCTTGGACCGCTGCGAAGTGGTGCATTTATCTGGTAAGAACCACCCGAGCTTCCCCCGACGGTCACCTCATTCGTCGACTTGCGCGCAGGTTATACTTATGATGAAAAGTTGCACATTGCTTCGCGATTCTTGTTGCCAAAGCAGTTCAGGGCGAACGGGCTGGACCCATCGCAAGTTGTATTAACAGAACCTGCATTACTACAGATCGTGACGGGTTACACGCGCGAGGCCGGTGTTCGTTCGTTGGAGCGTGCCATAGGCTCCGTTGTACGATATAAAGCTGTGGAGTGGGCCGAACGCAACGATCAAGATGGGGATAAATTACCCGCTTACCAGAAAGAGGTCAGGGAGGAGGATTTGGAGGGGATACTCGGTATTCCAAGGTACGATAGCGAGAGGGAGCGAACACCGAAGAGGGGCGTCGTTTATGGTTTGGTCGTGAGCGGACTGGGCGAAGGCGGTGTGCTTCCCGTCGAGACGTGCACTATCCCCGGCAAGGGTGATCTACGGTTAACCGGAAGCCTCGGAGACGTAAGATCCATTTCCAAGTATCCCCGTCATACCCAGAACGCGACTCAAGCCCAACTACACAGGTCATCAAGGAGAGCAGTTCGTTGGCCCTGAGTTGGGTAAAGACGCACGCCTACGATTTACGGATCACTTCGGATCGCAGCCAAGACCCGCTCAAGGTTCCAAACGCGGTAGACGTTCATCTTCACTTACCGGCTGGTGCCCAGAAGAAGGTTCGTTCGGTGCGGTGATCTCGTAGAGCGAACCGAGACTCATCGGCTATCCATATAGGACGGTCCGAGCGCTGGTATAGCCATGGCTTGCGCTCTCGTATCACTGTTTACGGGTTTATCCGTACCCGTTGATGTCGCCATGACCGGAGAGGTAAGCAGCACACACCCACCCATCACGTGTGTCATTAACAAACAAACTCATCCATCTCCAGATCACACTCCGCGGTCGCGTCGAACCTGTAGGTGGAATCAAAGAGAAAGTCTTGGGTGCCCACAGAGCTGGTATGAAGAAGGTGATCCTTCCTTGGGCGAACAGGAAAGACGTCGATCACGACGTCCCGCGAGAAGTCAAGGACAGCATTCAGTTTTTCTTCGTCAAGACTGTTTCGGAGGGGTTGGAAGCGGCGTTTGGGAAGGGGAACGTTCCGTGGCGCAGACCTGGAACGGTATTTTTGGTCGAGAGTAGGTTGTGAACACTCGGTCGTTCAAGCACCCCCCCTCTCTCTTTTTTTCGGTTGTATAACACATTTGGACTATTCCCTCCACCACGACGACATCCACGCACAACATCACACGGGCTTGTTTTGTTTCACGATCTTCTCTCTTCCTGCTTAACTCAAACTTATACAACAAACACGTCTCGGACATCACACGCGCACAAACTGTTTGTATGTACATGTATAACTCACCCCCCACCACTACCCTCCTTCTCCTCCCTATCATTTATCAGACACATGGGAATCGCGCGCACATTGTTATACAAATGGTTTCTCAATGGGAAGTTTTTTATTTAAAGCCCCGATCGTAACAACCCTTGGACCCTGTATACTTGCGGTTTGGTGTGTATAACATGAAATGGGCGACTATACTTAGCACACATGACGGATACGTAACATTTACTTTTCATTGTATCTCAAACACAAGGTTGTGCCGTGGTTGTGGATCCAGGGTATGAAGACCCCACCCCCGTTCGACCTTTGTCGTTGTCCAAACATCCCGCCAGTTTCATTTCCCGTTCATAACGACCACCCAAAAGTCTCCACTCATTGTGTGTCCAACTCCTTTCGTTACGAGAAAAACGGCATGTCAATTGTTTTGTTATGTTACGAAGGTGTATGTAAATACAAAAAATTGGTCAACGACGAAACGGGTTTACATGGAAAGCGTTCAAAGGAAAACGTTCGACAACGTGAGGGGCATCAGAAAACATCCAAAACTCGTTCCGAAACAACTCTCGTTATTTTCGTAACCTTTTGGAGTGCGGGCGTATGTTTCCCAAGTTTAAGTACAAACCAACCCGGCGACCTGGTTACTGGGTTCCGGATAGTACCAGAAACAGATAGCGATAAGAACGTACACAGCTGTAGGAAAGAGAGAAAGGACTGAGTGGCGATGATCAAGTGGGGTGGAGAGATTACACATACCGACAAGAGCGGTTCCACTCATCCAGTGGGTCCTCCCATCTTCGATAGCAAACTTGACTATAAGTACAGATAAAAACAAACACTAAAGGGGAGAGAAAATATAAGAATCGATTGTATCAAAGCGAGGACGAGAGAGGAGACATACCAAAGTCTCAAGCGGGTCGAAGAACAGCGTCAAGGGTTTACCCAACCCCCAAGCGACAATTACCAAAACGGGAATGACGAACAACGCAATCTGGATACAAGATCCGACGGCAACGCTCATCGCCAAATCGAATTTTCCTTTGCTGGCAACCACGACCGCGGTGGTGTGTTCCGCAGCGTTGGAAATGATGGGGATGACAATGAGGGTGATCCATTCCTTATTGACCGAAGAGTGCTCCACGAGACCGTTGACACTCTCGACAAGATTCTCAGCGGTAAGGTAGGTGACAACCGTGACGGCAACCAAAAGGACCAAGGCGGAAATAGTGTTCATGCGGGGATACTCAATGTGTTCCAAGGAAGATCCGCTTGTGTTGGTCTCGATGGATGAAATACGCTGGACGTCTTGCATGGTAATAGGCAGGACGTTGGCCGGGGACAGACGAGCCGGAGCCGGTTCACGGACGGTCTCAAAACCTGACCTAGAACTGGACCTAGATCTGGAGGACCTAGAAGACCTGGTAGACGGGGTAGGAGGAGAGTTGGGGACAATATCGATGAAGAGGTGGTTGTGGGAGTAAAATTGGAAGAAGAGGTAGGCAATGTAAATGAGGATGAGGATAATCGAAGTACCGCGGCTGAGCTGGAGGAGATAAGGTGCTTCAAGACCGCTATCGATTCGACCGTCCAACCATTCGTGCTAAGCGAGACGTCAGGGGCTGTAACGTAAAATGAGCAAAGGACGCTTACGAATGCGGCAGGGATGACCAAAGCGATGACGGAGACTGTCATCAGGGAAGAATTGAGTTGAGCAGCCATGGGCTGGAATTCCTGAGTGCGGAACCTGAATCCACCGACTGCAAGGAAGGACGGAAATTGAGTGGCGATGCGCGGAGAGCCGAAATCAACGACTTACCGATGAAAGCCATACCCAAGACGAGCAAAAGATTACTGAGCAAACCACCAAGAAGAGAGCTCTGGACTAGGGCAAGGTCACATTTGCCCAGGGCGATTCCGGCGATGATAAGCTCGACGACGTTTCCCAAAGTTGCGTTCAACAATCCGCCGACGGCTTGGCTAGTCCTCATCGCGATTTGTTCGGTTCCGAGACCCAGGAGGGCGGCGAGAGGAACTATAGCAAGAGCGGAGATGACAAAGATGACGGTGTCAGATTGGTGAGTCCAATGTAGAGCCCAAGAGACGGGGATACACAAGAGGAGTACGTTGAGTGGCGAGTAGAGGAGAGCATTCTTCATGGACACCAGATAGCCAGGGCTGGGGCCGAGCTCATGGGTGGGGGTGAAGAGGATGCGGAGGCGATTGGCCGGTGTAATATTTGCGATACCTCTCTCCTTGTCGACGAAGACGGGGGTGGTAGTAGTCACTACGGTGCTAGACACCATGGTGGCTCGTCTGGAGGGGAGAGACTTCTCCGGATTGGAGGAAGTAGCAATGACATGCTTGTTGGGAGGAACCTCGTCGGGGATCACGGTGGCGGTGTGGGGGGCAGGGGTTGACCCACTACAAGGGGGTTCGTCGTCATCGTCGTTCGGAACGGGTGTGTTTGGGATATTGGAGCGATGGGGGGCGTTAGAAGCATTGGTCGAAGAGTCGGGGGAGTCTACCATTCAAGAACGCAGGCGACCAGTTGAGGCGTGGACAAGAAAGAGGAGAGAGACTCTAGCCTAATCTCGGCTCTTTATATCCTCTTCCCCCCCTGTTCATGGCCGTGACTCTTGGCATAGCTTTCACACGTGACATGTTACGCACGCCAAGTAATCTTAACCTCGGCACAATCCGAACTTGTACCCGCCGAGGAGAATGCCGGATCTCGGCACGGACGGGTGGGTTCACCCCGCTAGAGCCTAGAGTAGAGAGAGGGTAGACGCTCTCAAAATAGGACGGGAGTGAAGATGCGACCGGCGTCTAAACTCAAACTCCCGGGACCGTCCTTCCCTCACTTTCTTCGAGTTTTAGACGTACAACCGCCAGGGCTGGACTTTTACTGCCAGTTAGACTTTTTTTCATTGCAGTTTTTGGCTCAGGCTCTTGGAAATTCTTGGCGGAAAGCCAGCAACTTCTCGGCTCGTGGATCACAAGCACAGTCGAGGTACGTAACTCCTTATTGTGAGTTACTCGTCCTCGTCCGTCCGCTTTGGCTAAACGTTCAACGCTACTCCTCCCTTTGTGTCTACAAAGGACTTGGAAGCATCGTCCTTACTCGTTGTGGCGGTAGACCAGGACGCACCGCCACACCGTAAGTGGGCTGTTCGGTACCAATGGTCATGGTCAGAATGGGTACAACACGTAATCGAGGTCTCCCACGGCCCCACATCGCACCTTGAGCTTGCAAGTTCCTAGGGCTTACTTATTTCCGGTTCAATTGCGACCACAACGTTAACCTGACCGCCGGGTCCCATCATGGACGAGTCGGTCTCTGATCTATCGATTCAGCAAATCTTATCCATCCTACAACAAAAGGTCACCAAAGAGATATCTCGTTCCCGTCCCCCATCTGGCGCCCCAGCTCCAACGGACGAAACATGCGCCGCAGTGGTGAGATCATGTCCCATCGGGTTGACCAAACTTTGCTGACCGCATGATTAGATTGAGGACCTCGAACGGAACATAACACTGATTACTGCCGAGGCCCACACAACACGGAACTCGATTCAGCCATTCAACCTCCTTCCACCGCACATCATCACCCACGTTGCCAGCTTCCTACTTCCGGACTATCCTTTGTTACTCAAAGCGAGTGGTCTCTGTAGGACCTGGAGAAGGACCCTCATATCTTCCCCGGTTTTGTGGACCCGGATCAGGGGTCCTTCGTCCTTTGTCGATCTTTGTCTCTCACGTTCTGCATCTCTTCCCCTCCACCTCGTTCTCTCAGGGGATGGATCACTGCACACGATCACATCCATCAAACCCCATTTATCTCGCGTTCGGTCTTTGCGGATCTGTCTTCCAGCATCCAGAATACACTCTGTATTGGACAAACTTTCCACACCTTCCCCCGTACTTGAATCTTTCGACATCGAAATCCCGCTCATAAAAGTAGGGAAACCGTTTGCAGCGCGCAAAAATAGCTTGAACCAATGGTTGACACAACACTTACCCCGCATCTTCCCCGAAAATTCATCCCTGACAGAATTGTGTTTACGTAACATTTCTTTGACCCCTGCCTTTCTGAACCTTTCCTCTGTCACCGCCGCGATCTTACATCACTCAAATTGGTCCCCTGACCACATCCTGAACTTCATCTCCACCAACCCCCACTTGGAGAACCTTACATAGCGTCGCCGGCGAGATGGACCTTACATCCGAACACGACCCTTCGTCTCCCATCATTTCGCTCCCCCACCTCAAGTTGCTCGTATTATCAAATATGGATCCGAATCACGTCCTTCGCCATCTCAGGGTACCGCGAGGCGCACACTTGGAACTCAGCTGCGACGCAAATCTCCCTTTCCCAAACCCCAACTTGGAAAACCTGTCAAGGCTTGAATATTGGCGCTTTACGCACAGGAAGATCGCGGGGGTGAAAGAGAAGACACTTACGGGATTGGGGCCGTCTGGATCCGTCAGGATAAAGTGGGTCCAGCATATGCCATGGGTAGACTTCTTTTCCCCGTTCTCTCTTTCGTGCGTGCGGAAACTCCACCTGCACAACGTTGATGATATCCACTCTCGGTCGTCTGATACGCTTGAAACCATGCTCGGTGGCATGGACCACCTCGAGACGGTCATCCTCGATGGTTCCAACTTCAAGTTCTTCTGTAGCGCACTGGCAAGGCGGGAACCAACTCCTTTGTGTCCATCCCTCCACACCTTTGTCTACTGCGAAACGTGGGACGCTTTTGTCTGTCATTTCGTAGAGTCCGTGGCGAAGTGCAGACACGAGGAACCTCGAGTCCCATCACTCAAACGCCTAATCATCGCGACCAACATCCACTTACCAACGACTGAGGAGCTACACCAATTAAGCTTCTTCGTCGACTCTCTGGAACTCCGGATGACCACCCAAGTCCCGGAAACCTGGGAAGAACGATCGTCAGAGTGGTGAGATGTCTGGTTTTTTTTTTTGGTCATGTTCCGCTGATTATTCTTAAAGGGGGAGCGCTCCGCGATTGGTTGAGAACGTCCTGGAGATCTGACAAGATATGGGGTGCTTTCTTGTGTACTCTGCATCCCTCCCTCCTGTATTACAAACAATTCCAGATTCGGGTTCAATGAATTGATTTGGTACATAGCCCCCCCTGCCCCCAGATACCCACATGCAGGAGGCCATGACCACGGGTCAGTGATGAGGTTGTCGAGATCAAAATGAAAGTTGTGCTTGCACAAAAGCGTCCTGGATCCGCGATGGCTTTGGCGCCCCGCCCGCCTTTGAAACGAGAACCGTCTCCCCCCAACGAACACAGCACCTTCGGGTTGACCCTGCTCTTCACGAGCGTAAAACAAATTCATATCGTGTCCTACGCGAATCGACAGATTTCGGGACAGTATCCATTGCAAGGGCCACATATGTAGTAACACATCGATCCTACTAGAACGACCCCAATCGAACCATATAGATTGATAGAAATTGACTTCAGATTTGGGCAACCTAAGCAAGACATAATAGTGCATTTTCCATTTACTCTGACTACGTGTCCCCGAAAGTTGGACGTGAAACCACCACAGCGACTACGACAAATCCGGGAGCTTGTCATCCACCCTGATCTCTACGCATGGAACGGACTCCCGGAGTTGCCGAATCGACGCGACATCTAGCGGTGTCCCGGTGGTGTTGACAATCACTACCCGATGCAATCGTGCGGCCGCCGAATCCCTCCTCTTCGCTATCGCCTCTCCCAACTGCTTGACGGTGTCTGAATCAATGTTGCAATCGAAGAAAGCGATGGTTTTGAGAGCCGGGCACAAAACCGGTTCCACGGTTAGCGCAGGAAGTAACCCAACAGGAAACTTGGTTTGGGAGATCGCGAGAACTTCCAACGCAGGTAGTCGTTTCATCACCTCGGACAGGCCGGTGAACAGGTATCCATGGGGGCGAACATCTGTGTGGAATTCACGAACGGCAGTGGTGGGAAACAAAGCCCAATCCAAGAGTCCGCCAAACGCGGATTGGGTGGTACGGAAAGTGAACGCTGAGCCGTTGCCGAAAAGGTGGAGTTCCTGCGGCGACACCTGGTTTCTAATGGTGGTTATCGGAGCCAGGAGTTCCCGGATAGGCGTCAGGGGTGAAGGCAGGAATGAGCTGGGCTCGGCGGGCTGGTCCGGGCGGGTGCATATGACCTCAATGTGAGCGCCGCGGGGAAGAGATATATACGAAAGCAATCCCTTTGAGCAGGTCGCTTTGGAGCAGGTGATGGATAGATGTCGGAGGCGAGAAAGGGGGACCATTATTCTACCTCGTGGTACCTTCACTGAACCCGCAACGAACTGAATGTCCAGTACGACACGTTCGAGGTCGAGGTTCGAGCGCAAGAGCCCAATGAATGTTCCAAACTCGAATGGGCTTGTGTAACCAGTCAGCTTCAGCTCTACGAGGGACGCGATGTTGAATAGTGCGGGATAGATGGGTGTTTGAGTTAAGTGAAGTGACTTGAGGGTCCGGACGTTGCTGAAAACAGGAGGGGTGTGGATTTCATTCGATGGGAATGGTTGGGCGGGTGCTACGGATTGTTGAAGCTCCAAGGAGACGAGGTTGAGAATTGGCGAATCGAAGAAGCCGGGAAGATCGTCTGCCACGGCTTCGACGGACGAGTATCCGGTCAGGCGGAGAGAGCCAGTCCTGGGGATATTGGGAATCAATGCCTTGAGAAATTTCTCATCGCCCTTGCCATCCGGCACTGCGATGTCGACGACTAGGGGAACTGCTCCTGCGCGCTCCAGGCACAACGGGACCAGTCGTTTCCAGCTGGTGCTTATCGACCTCCAATTCCTGGGGTTAGAACCGATAGCTTCGCGCCAGTACCGGCAGACGTGGGTCAAGGCGACTATTGGCCGCGGATCGCCATCGGAGACGAGTGTGGCGCAGAACGTGAGGACTTCCGGAGGGAGACGGTTGACGGGTCGCAGTGAGTTCCTCAGAGTACCAACTACTCGTAGAACTTCTTGTGCATGTCTCTCGAGAATATCGACCTGTAAAACATCTCGTTAATAAGGACTTCCTTTCAGTTCCTGGGACCGTACCTGATTTGCAAACGTGGCCACGAGAGCACAGGACATGGGGGGCATCACAGATCGCATTTGCCCACATTCCATGAGGAGTTTTCTGTCCAACGCGCTGATGAGCTGCTCAATTGAGGGGCCGGGAGTAGCATCGGGCGCCATGGCGGTTGTGGTCAACATTCAGTCGGGAGGGTTCCGTGAGAAACTCTATAATGTCCGGTACGTTACTATCTGTGAAGAAGGCGGGGACTCAAACGGGCTGTTAGTAGCTATTGGCCGTCTCTACCGCCCGATGCCACCCACATTGGACTAGTTGAGGATCGCAAGGTTGCAACCACAATCTACAAGGAATGGGAGCAACGGATGGCAGTCTGGGGTACGATCATCCACCTAACGCAAGGTTGCACACACAAAAACTACGACAGGTGTCAAGACTACGGTTCCATCTTGAAAGCACTTCTGAGTCCATGTCCCTACAAAAGGCGTCAAGCAAAGAGGAGGGGTCGAAGGACCCAGGGACCGTATGCCGGTTATCGAGGCGATCGAAGGGAGGGAACTACCGACAGATCCGTCTTGAACAGTGCTTTCGCAAGCCTGGAACCGCTTGTCCACCGCCACGCCCCACCATCATGTCCATAGAAGCTGCTCGAAAGCTCTCTATGTCAGAACTACTCCGTGTGCTGGGCGAGGGGCTTGACATAGAACACTCCAGAGTGTGACAAACTCCAACTCCCCTCGCAGCACTCGAGGTCGAGGTGCGTACACGTTACGGCTTGCAGGCCGTAGCTGTGGAACATGACAGCGAGCCCCTTAGATCGAGAGCATTGAAACCCGTGTCCAAGATATCCTCAAGTCCCTACGCTCCTTGCGGAACATGTCGTTGCCGGTAAACAGGTTGCCTCCGGAGATCATTTCCTACATCGCACGATGCACGGTCGATTGTTCCGCTCACTCGCGTATGCCGGTACTGTCGCAATTCTATCACATCGACACCTGAAAATTGGGCGTTAATATCCTCCGAATGGAAGGGGTTGGCGGCGTTGAGCCTGGAGCGCGTTAAGGCGGCCTCTCTTGCCATTGAACTCCAAGTCGCTGCCTTAGTAAATAGCCCCAAGCTCGTTGGGTTCATCGACCTTCTACTTCCTCACATCCAGAACATCACATCCCTGTTTGTCGGCACCTTCTATACCATCGGGGAGCTGACCAAGGCTCTCCCGAATTTCCCCAATTCGATGCCTAATCTCCGATCGTTGACACTCAGGGGGGGTGGGATACCCGACTGGAGCCAACGTACTGATCCCCCTCGACTTTTCTGCAGCTCATACGTTAAAGGACCTTTCGCTACACAACTTCCCCCTATACCCTTCGACCCTCAACCTCAGAAGTTCTCTCTAGTCGATTATCACTTCAATCTCCACCTGGACGCTCTTTTGGATTTTCTGGAGCAGAATCGCTCGCTTGAGAACGCAAGGTTATGGATTGGATTTGTGAAACCATCACTCCGCCATTCGCAGCGCCAAACTCCGATCGAGAACTGACTTCTACACTTATCAATCATCTGCGATGAGATTGCGGACGGTCGAGCACTGATCTCCAACATAGCACTCCGGAGTGGTGCGGCTCTGGAAATCCATTATAGTTATCCAGGCGTGACCCTGACCCCCATGTTCGGGGTTTCCATGGGGCACCTTCGGAATCTATCGTCCTCCACCTTCATGGAATATCAAACCTTCCCAAGGACCATTCGATTGGTCGGGCAAGATGGAGGTTTCTCCTACAATGGCACCTATAGTTCAGAGGGCATTTTCCGGGAGTTCCCTGTACTCCCACTTGGTAACATTCGAGACCTTTGCGTCAAATACGGCGCATCATCTATCCTTGAGGAGTCATCGACGGTGGTTTCTGCAACTCACTCACTGTGTTGCCGGATCCTACATCTGCTTCCTCGCTGAAAACCCTCGCCCTCCTGGATTGCTCTGTCACCGAAGGTTATATGGCCGAATTGGCACAGTCTACTTCCAATCGCAGGGACACTACCTCAGCCTCGCTACGTCGTGTTGTCATCGTCAACTTGTCAAACAACAAGCTTCCTAGTGTGGCTTCGATTGCGAGGCTTAGGAAGTATGTGCCAGTCGTTGAAGTTATGGAGGGAGAGGAGCTACCAAAAGATCTGTCACGAAGAGGGTCTGGCAGTCTGGCAGAGTAGTACACGCCGACTCGCACATATCGGATCTCCTTTTTATCTGTACCACTTTGCACCCAACGCGATCGGAACGAAAATAAATCAGCCTTTCAAGTCAAGGGTCCAATGCACACGTGTAGATCGATAAAATTTGACTTCGGATTTAGGCAACCTAAGCAAGGCAAAATAGTGCATTTGCCATTTGCTCTGACCACATGTCCCCGAAAGTCGGACGTGAAACCACCACAACGACTACGATAAATCCGGGAGCTTGTCATCCACCCTGATCTCTACATTTGGAACAGACTCCCGGAGCTGTCGAATCGACGCGACATCTAGCGGTGTCCCAGTGCTATTGACAATGACCACCCGATGCAACCGGGCGGCCATTAAATCCCTCCTCTTCGCTATCGCCTCTCACAACTGCTTAACGATGTCCGAATCAACCTCGCAATCGAGGAAAGCGATGGTTTTGAGAGCTGGGCACAAAACCGGCTCCTCGGTCAGCGCAGAAAGTAACCCAACAGGGAACACGTTTTGGGAGATCGCGAGAACTTCCAACGCAGGTAGTCGCCCCATCACCTTGGACAGGTCCTTGGACGGGTATCCATGGGGGCGAACATCGGTGTGGAATTCGCGAACGGCAGTGGTGGGAAATGTAGCCCACTCAAAGTGTGCGTCAATTGCGGGTTGGGTGGAACGGAAAGTGAACGCTGAACTGTTGCCAAAAAGGTGGAGCTCCCGCGGCATTACCCGGATTTTAACAGTAGTAATCGGAGCCAACAGATTCAGGATAGGTGTTGGGGGTGAAGGTAGAAACGAACGAACCACGGCGGACCGGTCCGACGGATTGGATGTGACCTCAATGCGAGCGCCGCGAGGGATATATATATATGAAAGCAGTCCCTTTGAGTCAATCGATTTGGAGCAGGTGATAGATAGGTGTCGAAGGCGAGAAAGGGGGGCCATTGTTCGAGCACGCGGTATCTTCACAGAATCCACAACGAACTGAATGTCCAGTACGACACGTTCGAGGTTGACATTCGGGCGCAAGAATCTAATGAATGTTCCAAAATTGAACGGGTTTGTGTATCCGAGGAGTTTTAATTCCCTGAGGGATGGGATGCTGAATAGTGTGGGATAAAGAGGTGTTCGAGTCAAGCAAAGTGACTCTAACTTCGCAACGTTCTGAAAAACGGGGGGCATGGGGGCATTGCTTGATGGGAATAATTCGGTGGGTTCTGTGGTCTGCTGAAGTTCCAAAGAGGTGAGATTGGGCATCGGTGAGTCGAAGAAACCGGGAAGATCGTTCGTCACGGCCTCAACGGACGGGTACCCGGCGAGGCGAAGGCGACCAATCCTCGAAGTGTGAGGAAGCAATAACTCGAGGAAGTCTTCGCCGGTCTTGATATCGGATACGGTGATGTCGACGGCCAGCGGGACTGCCCCTGCGCGTATGAGACATAGAGGTGCCAGTCGCTTCCATCCAGTTGCCATCAACGCCCAACTCATCGGATTGGAGCTGATGGATCCGCGCCAGTATCGACAGACATGGGTCAAGGAGATAATTGGTCTCGGATCGGTGTCGGAGACGAAGGTGGCGCAGGACGCGAGGACCTCGGGAGGGAGACGATTCACGGGTCGTAGTGAATTTCTCAAAGAAATCACCTCGCGTAGAACGTCTCCGGCTCGTTTCTCAAGAGCATCGACCTGTGAGACAGATCGTTAGCGTCTGAGGTTTCCTCTCGGTTCCTGAGAGTGTACTTCAGCGGTCAACGTAGCCACCTGGGCGCGAGACATCGGCGGCATCGCCGACTGTACTCGCGCACATTCCATGAAAAGTTTCTTGTTCAACGCTCCAACGAGTTGTTCGATGGAGAGTTCGAGCGTGGCATCGGGCACTATCATGGTGGCGGGTATCCTTGGAAGGCTCGTGTCCCTGCGTGACTTTCCCCAGTGACAGTCAACCCTCTCCGATCACTCACCGGTCCACGTCGCGTCTTATGGGATTCGAATAGATCTTTGCAATGTGTATCCACAGGGTGGCGGGATGCATCCGGCGTTCATGAACGGGGAAAACAACTCCCTCCAATAGTCAGCGGATTGCACTACGATGACCATACAGGAAGGACACAGGCGAATGCGTTCAGACATAGGGATACATTGATTGTCTGGCAAACCTAGATATGCATAGTACATCTGTTGATAGAAAATGGGTTGTATGAGAGTGCCCCTCATGGCAGAGTTGAGCTCGCCCATTCCGAACATTTTTCGGCTGGTTTTTCCTGTTCCTCCTCCTCATATTTTCGTGCGGTGAGAATTTTGCTAACGGCGTGCTAGCCGAGTCGCGGAAATTAGATAAGCAAATGTATTACCACAAAAGGAAATACGTTTGCTGACAAATCTACGACTTTTACCCCCTCCTCCCCCTATCACTGTAGAAAATATTTTGGTCGACTTTCGACCAGACATCTCGATCGGATCTCCAGCCAGGGCTTTGGGGAGGGTGGGTCGAAAAATGACCGATCGGGGCCGGTCAAGATTCGACCAAATGACCCGTTTCGTCGTTCGGTCGAAAAACGACCGGAATCGTACAGTTCGACCAATCGATCTGGGTCGAGTTTCGACCGACCTATCCTAATCAAGCGGCGCAACCGCCCTATCGCGCGCCGCCATTCTCGACCAATCACCCTGGTTCAAACCTCGTAAACGTACAGATATATTAAAATGCATACTCGTATCATACACAGAATCACTACAGTAAGGGTAGAAAGAGAACACACCTCAGAGCCCGAGGCCAATCCGGCATGGTGGAGCGGAGGGTGCAAGTTGGATAAGGAAGCGCATTAGTGTCTGACCAGCATGAATCAGTGTCCGTAACCGGCAGGCGATGTACGACGCGCAAACTCACAATCAGTTTTGAGGTCTACAAGGAGACTTGGGTCGTTCATCACTAATGTCAAAAGAGTGGAGGCGATCCTTGAACCAAGGGGGAGGTTTAGCAATGGAAAGTTGTAGAAATCGATGTAGGCAACGTACCAGCAACTGCACGACCTAAACCCAGAGAAGGAGAGGGGAGGCAGCATATTGTGTTCGTGGTTGATGCCGAGACTGAATGTGTCTAATGCTGTAATGGGGGGCAGAAGTGTCAACAAGGTGAGCATGTGACGAAGCTTCACACACCAAATGGTTTCATAAGGACCCCATGCCCGGGTACCTGGTTAGGGATGCTGGTCATAACCAACAACTGGGTGAACGGTGACAGCTGGCCGGTGTGATATCTTACCGGGTTCGGCAGTGTGCTCAACCGACGCGCACAAGTGTGGCAGCCGAGGCCGACAAACCTAGACGTACCCGAATGAACAAACGCACGCTGCCACAAGCTGGGGTGGGGGACCGCTACTTACCCGTTCGTGTATCCTGCAACGAATCCGAGCACGAAAAGATCATCGGTTGCCGGTCAAACTTCAAGGCTCGGGAGGGGAATAGGGGCGTTGGCGTCAGGATGTACCATAGCTAGAACAAGTGAGCGCATGAGAGGTTCGAGTGTTCCTAGGAAGTGGTGTATTTTCTTCGTCGTCAGCTGCGGACATGAGAGACCTACATCCTGGTCTGCATTAGTGGCGTTCCCAGCGGGAAGGGGGAATTGAGCGGCCCTGACTGGCCATCGAATCTCAGTTCATGACGTCGAGAGCTACATTCCATGGAAGGAGCACAGAATACAGTCGCTTCTGGCCGTCGTCGTGGCCGTCCAGAGTCAAGGGAGACAGGAGATTGGACTTAGCAAATTTTCTCGCTTTATGCCCCAGCCACTGTGACGTCACTCTCCCACCACCCTGCTCACTCAACTCAAACTCTACCTCGACAGGGTACTCGCTGGTTAGGAAAGTGAAGCGAGAGGCCAATGGGTTCTCGTTATTGAAGTCCCGTTGTTAAGCTGGCCCTCGATGTATTTCCCCGACGTACAAACAAAGCCATTATACGACGCGCTGAATGACATGCGATTACTGGTTGATGTCCTGGATCCTCCAATTACAGGCAGTCTCCGCAACATATCCCGGGTCAGTCCTCTACCGACTATTGATTGAACGGCAGGTCTTGAGTGCGGGGAAGCTGAGGCAGACTTGCCCACTGGAGAGATTGTTGGGTCGTCCAAATTGGGCGGGGCACACGTGAGTCACATGACTGATTGCTCGCTCAATTTGGACCGACCCCCCATTTTGGCCTGGGCCAACGTCTTCCGGTTTCAAATTTTCCAGATTTAACCAGGCTTCGGTCGATTATTGACCAAAGCGGTCGAGGTTCAACCGAATTATTTTCTACAGTGTATAGTCTCGCAAGCTCGACTAATAACCTCTACCATACACACCAAACGGCTGGCTGGACATCGAACGTAACATTCATTTCCTACGATAAATCCGGGAGCTTGTCATCCACCCTGGCCTCCACACATGGAACACACTTTCGAAGCTGTTGGATCGCCGTGAAATCCGGTAGCGTCCAAGTGTTCTTGACAATCACTACCCGATGCAACCAGGCGGCCTTCGAATCCCTCCTCTTCGCTATCGCCCCTCCCAACTGCGTAACGACGTTCGAATCAATGCTGCAATCAAAGAAAGCGATGGTTTTGAGAGCTGGGCACAAAACCGGCTCCTCGGTCAACGCAGAAAGTAACCCGACAGGGAATGTGGTTTGGGAGATCGCGAGAAT
>Ga0307515_10004948_pt1 | contig 27192 bp, 10 predicted proteins | sample 17_EM_MG_FD_194513 | JGI IMG/M metagenome (GOLD analysis project Ga0307515, IMG submission 194513) | Populus trichocarpa ectomycorrhiza microbial communities from riparian zone in the Pacific Northwest, United States - 17_EM | ecosystem: Host-associated > Plants > Roots > Unclassified | place... | reverse complement strand
GTAACTTAATAATAAAGTCCTATAATATAACCTCCTATAGTCTTTCTAGTATTTTAATAGGTTGTAGCCCTCTATACAGCTTATGCCTTACTAATTTATTTTTTTTAGTAATTTAGATACTTCTTAGTAACCTTTCTAGCTAACCTCTAGATTCCGTTAATAATGTACTCCTCTTAGAGTCTCGCTACTAAGCCTATAGCTCCATTATGTCCTTAAGTTAATCCCCTATAGAATTCTTCTATAAAGTGCTCTGCTATACTTTTTAGGATGTACTTTACTTCTTAGTTTTTGTATATATCTGACTATGGATCTTCTAGTTATATTTTTAGAATTCTTTATGCCTAAAAGCTCTCTAGTATCTTATAAACCTTATTTAGTTCTTTCTAAGTTATTATAATTTTTAGATAATTGTATCTAATTAACCTATCTATATCTCTTTATAGTAAAGCCCCTAATGGCTTCTTATTATTTTGCAGTTTAGCTTTTTAACTTAGAGCATCTACTTATGTATTATCTGTACCCTTAGTATACTAAATCTTAAAATAGTACTTTATAAGTATCTCTACCCATCTAACCTATTTTTAGTTAAGTTCCTTTATTATTAAGAATCTTATTAGGTTTTTATAATCTGTCTTAACTATAAATAATTTCTCTATACCTTATAAGAATGTTCTCTATTTTTTTAATGCTGTAACTATACCTAACAACTCCTTATTTTAGATGTTATAGTTTAGTTTTAGTAGTGTTATTTTTTAACTGTAATATGCCACTAGGTGCTATTCGTCTAGATACTTTTATATAAAGTATACCCCTAGTATAAAGTCTAATACATCTGTCTTAATAACCGTCTCTAGTTTTAGTTAATAGATCTTAAGAACTGGCTCTTAGGTAAATAACCTTTTGACTTCTTTAAATAGTTCTTATTATTTTTTTCCCTATGCCTATAGTTCTTCTTTCTTTATTAACCGTGTAAATGGTTTAATATCCTTTAACTATTACGCTATAAACCTTCTATAGTAATTACAAAACCCTAGAAACAACCTTAACTGCGTAACGTTCTCTAGTTCTTACTAATTTACTATAGCCTCGATCTTCTTCGGATCTATACTAAGTTAGCCTAGTTTAATAATAAATTTAATAAAATCTGTCTTCCTAGTAAAGAACTCGCATTTTTTAATTACTACTAGCATCTGTTCTTCTTATAGTCTCTTTAAGACCTATTTAACATATTCTCCGTATTCTTCCTTAGTTATTAAGTAGATAATAATATTGTTAAGGTATACTATAATAAATTTATCTAAGTATTCTTCTAATATATTATTAATACGCTTCTAGAACGTTACTGGTGCGTTTATAAGCCTAAATTATATAACTAGTGGTTTATATAGTCCTTCCTTTAACCTAAAGGCTGCCTTTTATTTATCGCCTTCCTTAATTCTAATCTAATAGTACGCCCATCTTAGATCTATCTTTATAAAGATTTGCGCATTACCTATCCTATCTTAGATTTCGCTAATTAAGGGTAAAGGATACCTATCCTTTCTGGTAATACTGTTTAACTATCTATAGTTAATACACAGCCTTAGTTTGCTATTCTTTTTTGGTACAAATAGTACTAGATAACCCGCTGATAACTGCGATAGTCTAATATATCCCTTTTATAGGTTTTCTTAGATAAACTCTTTTAATGCTCTACCTTCTTCTTTAGTAAGCTTATAGATTGGAAAGAACCTTAGACTTATTTCTGGTTCTAATTCTATCTTATAATCCCATACTATATACTCTAATAGCTTTTTACTTTCTAGCGACTATAGTTTTTTACTATATTTATAGTATCTCTTTAGTATATAATCTAACTCTTTTTTAGTTTCTTTATACGTCGCTCTAACTTAGTACTATACTATCTTAGTTTATTATTGCATCTTACGGCGTTAAATATCTCTAATATTAACCTAACCTATAACCCAATCGATTTTTAGATTATACTCCTATAACTAAGGTATCCCTAGTATTGCCTCGTCCTTTCCTAATAGTAGGATATTAAAAGACATTTGGATTTATCTTCCTTTAATAGTTAGCTAAATAGGTCCTGTTTTAAGATTGATAATACTATCTCTATAGGCTATTAGATCTTCTAAAATTGTTACTAATAAATATAGGTACTCCTTTCTCCTATATAGTAGTCCTATTTTTTTAACTGCTACTAGTAAGATATAGTTCCTTATTACTCCACTATCTATTAGTGCCTTAAACTATTAATCTTACTATTTAACTTATAAATTTAGGTGTCGTCCTTAAATTCCTTTAAGGGTTTAAGGTTCTACTACTAGTTCCCTCTAGTTCTATAGGCCTCTACTTTTCCTAACTATTAGCTACTAGATCCTGTTTATACTTAGTTTACTTTTAGCCAATACTTAGTTCGCTTCTTCTCTTTAATATACTATAGATAGGTGTTCTCTAAATATTCCCACTATTATTATCTATCTAGGCATTCTTCCGTAAGGAATCTTCCTAGTTAAAGTATTAAGTCCCCTTATTCTTAAACTTCTACTAGGTGCTAACTATATATATACTTAGCGTTTCTATACTTTACCTCGTCCGTTATCTAATATATTCTTATTAGATATTTCCAATTTTTATCTTTTAGTGCCTTATATATATTGCACGTATTATCTATATACGCTATCTATAATAGTATATAGTGTGCTTAGTGTCTTAGGTTAACTCTTAGCTTATCTTTACTCTTAAGTTTAAACCTATTTTATATTAATCTAAGCATTATAACTTTATTCGCAGGTACTAAGATTCGCCTTTTACTTCTTTAGTCCTCTAATTACTCCTTTAGATCCTTTAATATTATAATTAAGGCTCCTTTAATATATGTTATAGCCTTTTCGGTAATTAGATGGTCTTAGACAACTTTTTCGTCTAACTATATATAGAAATCTTTCCACTTATTATTATATCGCTGTCTATACCACTTTTAGTACAGCTCCTTAAGTATATACGCTTTATCTATAAGAAAGTATCTTTTTATTACTGCGTTATAACAGCCCTTTATATATTGTTCTTTAAACCTAGTTAGAATTCCTAGATCCTCTTCTTATTCTAGTTTAGTAAGCCACTTAGCTCTTAGTGTGCCTATTCTTAGCCTATTAGTGATTTTTCGTATAGGTGCTCTGTCCCTTATATATCCTAATATACTAGATCTTTTATCTAGTTTCTGTTCTTGCTATAAGGTAATCCTCGCTCTAAATTTCTCTATAGTTTCTTTTCGTTTACATCTTATAAGTAGATCCTTAAAGTTGTCTTACTTTTTAATCTTATTAATAGTCCTTATTTATGTGTTAAAGTCTTAGTCCTATAGAATTCTTAATCCTAAGCTTACTTCTAACTTAAGCTATACTCCTACCTTAGTTTAACTAGGCTTAGGTGTTCTTATCTCTTCTTAAAAGTCTTAAATCTTACTTATTTTATTTTAAGAGTCTTGTGCCTTTAAGAACTTCTATCCCAAGCTTATTTATATATTCCTAAACTAAGCTACTACCCTACTCCATTGGTTTTTATTTGTTGTGGGTCCTTAGGTATACCTTATCTTATTTTAAAAATCTTAGTCGTCTCTTATCTTATCTTAAGAATTTTAAGCCTTTAGCCTTTTACCTTTATTAAGTAGTAAATTAGCACTAGTAGTTGTTTACTTACTTAATTTTTATAAAATACTTTTCCTACCGTCTTATAAAGCGATAAATGCCGTATCTAATGGTGTTATAATGCCTGTTACTAAACCTTACTCTATAGCGGTCTTAGTCTCTACTTCTAATACTAATGTCTTAAAATCTTCTTTCTTAATATTACTGAATGGATTTTTCCTAAAGTCCTTTTCTAAGTACTACCCTATTAACACTATACTAAAAGTTACTGCTAAATCTTTATTATATTTGTAGAGCCTATCTTACTCTTTATAGTTTTAAATAGCTCTTAGTTTCTCTAAACTAGGTTCCTATAGTTAATAGCTTACGCTATACTTAGCGTCTTTATAAATTCGGCACGCGTTATTATAGTAAAACATAAAGTGGTTAATTAAATAATCCTTTATTCCTTGTAGTGTATTATTATTCCTCTATATATATATACCGTCTACTAGTCCGGTTCCCTTTATTATATAGTAACTCTAGCCATCTTTATAATCTCTAGTAAAATAACCCTATTTTCTATAATTTATATAAGCTCCCTCTTTAAACCATCTTTCTTATTATAGAGTCCGCCTAAATATCTTCTGCTACTAAGATCCCTAATTTAGCCTTTACTCCCTAGACCTTTAATTACCTAATCCTTATCCTCTTAGTTTCTATGGTTTCTTACTCTATCTCTTATAGGTTTCTTTAGTACTACTTAGGTCTATTAGCTCTGCGCTATACCATAATTTCTAACTTAGCTTTAGTTAATACGTACTCTGCGCCTTATATAACTATAGAACTCTATCTTAACCTCTCTTAGTCTGCTCCCTTTAGTAGATCCTATTATTAATCTTTATTACTTAATCTATTAAATCCCTTAGGGTTTCCGCATCTTCTATTAGGATAATTATATCTTAGACTTTAGCCTTAAGTCCTTGCTTATACTATGCTATAAGCGCCTTATTATTCCACTTAACTTATATTACTAGCGCCTAAAACTGCGTTATATACTTAATTACTAAGGTTTACTGTATAATATCTTAAAGCTTTCTCTCTGCCGTAGTTATTGCCTCCGGATCTCTAAATATCTATATTAGCTATTCCGCGAATTCGTCCTAACTTAAGAATATAAACCGCACTTCTTAATTTATGGTTGTTATTCTATTAGCTTATATCTCTATAAGGTAAAATTTAAACTATTTAAGCGCCCTTCCTGTTAAGAATAACCCTGTATACGCTATTTAATCTATAAGTATTGCCAGCTTTACTCCTTCCTATATTACCTTAAAGTGTATTTATATAAGGAATCCCTTAAGCTTTAATCGTTCTCCTAAGAATTGTTTAATTAATAGTAACTTAACCTTTACTACGCCTATCTCGTTAACCCTATATTCCAGTACTACGCTATTCGCCGTTAACTAGTTAATTATTTTCTACAACTGTCTAACTATTACGGGTTGCTATAAGTTAGTGTCTGCTATACTAGTGTCCCCTTCTAACCTTAAAGTAGTTACCGCCGTTAATAGCGTCGTGGTGGCTACTTTTAGTTGTATATTGTTTAACTTTTAATACCGTAACTAGGTAGTAATTGTGTAACGGAACCTTATAGCAAGTACTACGGTAGGTCCTATTAATGGGCTAGGTATGTAGGTAATGCGTAAAGTTAACAACGTAATAATAACTAGTGGAGTGGTTGCCTAATAGATTAACTCTAATTATATTCTAAGAATTACTATAAGGAAAGAACTATCTAGAGTAGGGACTATAGTCCTTTAAATACACAACCGTACTCCTAGGAAATCCTCCCTATATATAAGGTACGTATGCTCTATCTACTCTATTATAGATCTTATAGATTATATAGATTATATAGATTATATTATATAACTTGGCTACTATTCCTTATTACATAGTTCTACCGGCTCTATTCTGGACCGTGCCTATATTAGCCAACTAGCTTCTTCCAACTCTTCTCCAAGTAGTTGTAATATTGTACTTAAAGCGTCCGTAACATTAGCTATAATATTTGGACGTTTATAAATGGAATGTTACTACTTAGTATAGTGGCTCATTTTATTAATAAAGACGGTAAGCTTTAGTTAGTACTTTTAGGGCTTTTATAACTACGAGAATTATATACTGCTAAGAATATTATAACGGCTTTAGCAGAGGTAATTAAAAAGTATTAATTTAATTATAAGCTTGGTTACTTAATAACCGATAGTACCTATAATAATAACAACCTCTATAATTACCCCTTATAAAGCCTCTTAGTGCGTAAAAAGGAACAGCTTTAATACGTTAGTTATATTATTAACCTTATTATTAAGGCTCTAATATATAGTAAAGGCGTAAGCAAGCTTAAACGCCTTTTAATTAGTGCGAGCGACTAAGCCAAATTTAACCTTATATGGTAGAAAGGCTTCATTAGCAAGATTTATAATATTATTAAATACATTATGCAATTACTAGGACGCCGCGAAGACTTTGCTAAGAATTAGCTTAAGGCCTATATAGAGAACGAGCTATTTAATTATATAGAGCTTCTACTTATTAAGGACGGAGGCGTTTAGTGAAATTCTACCTACTTTATGCTCCGCCGCGCATTACTTCTTTAAAAGGCGATTAATAAATATTTACTTGCTTAGAGGAAGCCAGCTAATAATAGCTATAATTTAACGCAGGACTCGCTTACTAATAATAATTAGAAGTAGGTAAAGTAGCTTATTAAAATTCTAAAGCCTTTTATATTAGCCACTAAGCGTATAAAAGGCGACGCTAATAGCCCTAGTGTTAAAGGCTTATATGGCGCTCTATAGAAATCAATTACTAATATAAAACTCTTTTATTAAATCCTCTAGTAAACTTAGTAGAGCCTTAAAAACAAAAGCGACCCCTTCTTTAAATTAGGTGTTGATATAGCTATCTAAAAGATTAATAAATATTTCGATAAAATAAAGGACGAGAGCCCTTACTACTTTGCCACAGTAATCCTTTATCCGTCTCTTAAACGCGCCTACTTTTACAATAAGTGGAAACGGTAGCCTTAATAGTAAAAGCACGCTAAGCGGTGTATGGAAACTATATTTATTAACTATATTAATAATTAAGAAGATAAGGAAGATAAAGAACTAATTAAGCTATAATATAGGAAGTTCCTTATATATCTAATACCGATTTAGCTAATAAATATATATAGTTGTTGGTTATAGACAAGAGTCTTACTTCCTCTAAGCGTAGTTAAAAGCGTATTAAGCTCGCTAGTGCGCTTAATTACTACTATAACGCAGGCCTTAAGTTTATTAAGATCCGTACTAATAACGGCGATAAGGTAAACAATATTGTTCCTAACCCTTTTACCTAATAGCTTAAAGTTGGTTAAATCCTCTATTTAATGCTTACTAAAATTTCTCTTAATATATTTTCTATACTAGCTATAAGCTCTATATACAAATGAGTTTTTAGTTAAGCTAAAAAGATTGTTACTAATAAGCGTAATAGACTATTAGCTGATATAATTAAAGCAGATTAATGTTAGAAATGGTGGCTGCTTAAAGGCCTTTTATTAAGCAGTTTAATTAACTATATTAACACTAATAGAGCCTTAACTACGCCCTGGTTAATAAGCTTTAATATTAATTTTACTGGCTATAAGTTAAATATAAAGGTAGAAACACCAGCTTGGTAAGCTTCTTTGACTAAAGCTTCGCATTAAATTAAAATTTAATACTAAAATAGAGCCTCCGGAGCTCTTACTACCTTATTTAAACCTCCGTGTACGCACCCAGCGCTTTCCACTGTATTTAAATACTATACTAGATAAATTAAGGCTGGTTTTTAATTGGGTAATGTTAATATTTTATATATAAAGGTGCTGCCAAAAATCTAGTATAAAACACTATTACATCCCTACAATTTGCCTAATTAGGAAATTAGGCTGACAGCGAACAGCAAGCGAACTTATCTTGACGCAGCGAACAGCGAGCGATTTGATTGGTGGCAGCGAGAGAGAGGTAAGGCCTCAAAGCCAGAGTTGGTAATAAGCAAGCAAGCCAAGCTGAGAGGCCTCAGCTTGCTGGCTTGCAATTTTTGACACCTTGAGCTTGCTTGCTTGGCTTGTTTGGGTTAAATCGTTCGGCTTGCTTGCTTGCTTAGCCGCTTGATTGATTTTGTGTAGAAATATTTAGTGTATATAAAATTAAGGCTGGAGTTACCTTAAAGCTCCTTTATAGCTATAACTTATAGTAATAATACGGTGCAGATAGTTATTACGAGGCTTAGTGTGGTGTTAAGGACGGCTTCGACGGAGGCTTCAACAGAGGCTTCGACGGAGGCTCCAAGGGAGGCTCTAAAAGGATGCGAGAGGCACGTGCTGTTGCACGTGACGCGTCACGTGAAAGTACATGTGCGAAGCATATATACGCTCGGCACGGAAAAATGAATAAACGGTGTTTGTTTACAGTATTTACATTCAAAAATATATCATCAGATTCAACTCTCAACCCAAAATTTTATATATATATTTCCTATCAAGCGGGCAAGCAAGCAAGCAAGCAAGCTGGGGCTCATTTAGCTTGCTTGCTTGCCCAAATCGGGCCTTTCAGCTTGCTGGCTTGCTTGATTAATAATCAAGCAAGCAAGCCAAGCTAGCAAGCTAGCTTGCTTGTTACCAACTCTGCTCAAAGCTCGCTGGACGCTGGCTGTTGGACACACTGTACTGGCACCGATGAAAGTAGGGCGGGTTAGATCAAGGGTTGAGAACGTTAATAGGGATTCTATAGATTTTGATAAGAGAAAGATGTTGCTAGTTGCACAGCCGCATATAGATGCTAAACATGTATGAAGGTGGGTGGGGTTTTCTTTCCTTCTTTGCCCTTCCGCTACCTTTATGAAGTTGTTGCAGGGCTCTCGGTACCGTTTGACACTTTTTCGAGACTTCCGCTATCTTTATCTTTCAAGACGTCATCACTCTTCTCCCTCTTCCCCTTTGGCACCCTAGCAAGCCAATACAGCCCTATAGCCATTGCAATATTAAATACCACATAAACTAAAGAGATCCCAAAATTCCTCCACCGATCCCCATACTCTGAACTCACGCCCTTCAAAAAAATATTTGTCTCGCTGCCGGTGCAAAACACACATTCAGTGGTTGAGTTCATGCTATCAGGTACGAGGTAGCCACCATGCACTTCGATGTAGGGTGTGAGGTAGTTGGAGCAGGTTGAGAGCGGGGGAGGGGAGAAACGCAGGAACTCTTCTGTGGAGCAGGAGATGCGCGCGTTGGCGAGGCCGACGGATAACATGCCGGAGACTAGGTAGGTGAAGGGGGAGACGCGGTACATGAATATCCAGAAGCCGGGAAGGGCTTCGGGTGTTGCTAGGACACTGGGAGGGTTTTGTCAGTATAGGCCTTTTGAAAGTGACGCTTGGGTCTAGGGAGGATATCTGGAGGTAGCAGATAGGAGGGAAAGGTGAGGAGGGGCCGACTTGACATACCCGCAGAAGATCAATGAAAGCGAGAATAAGAGATTAATAATAGTTCCCGCCCCCTCCGCAGTCTTAACCCCTGCAATAGCCATATGCGCAAATGTCCCAGCAAAGATCATGAACGTCAGAGTAAACAGGAACATCAGTGCTCCTCTTTCGGCCACCTGATCTGCCTCCACGGCATTCTGGCGCAGTCCGATGGGATAATACCAGCTTACGAAGACGAGCACAGCCATAAGGGAGTTCCAAGGGATCTCAACGAGGATATTTGACAGGATGAATACTTTCCAGGAATAAGTCCTGGATTGCCGTTCTCGGACTTCGTAGAGTGCGCGTTGCGTCACAAAATGGGGCATGATTTGTGAACAAAAGTTGGAGAAGATTGTGAGGAGCATGAAAACAGCGTAGAGTTGGTTCTGTAGTCCCTGGAGCGAGTTGGGCGTTTTCCAGAAGGAAAACCCGATGAACAATGCCTGGGCTAGTATTAGAAGCGTTTCGTGATGCTTTTGGACCGGTTCGGACTTACACTAAAGAGACAGAGAGCGACTTTGGAGTATAGATATGAAGGAGTACGCCAATATTGCTGGAAGGCTCGCATAAGCACAGCCCAGAGCTGTGTACCAAATGAAGCAGCAAATGGTCGAAGTGCATCAGGGTCATTGACTGATATTGGCTGTTGAGACAGGTTTTCCTTCATACGGGCAAGTTCGACTTTGACAGCCTTACGCTCTTCTGAGTTGTTCCAGATAGCTGGCCAGTCCTGAGTGCATTCCGAGCCATGAGCTGCGCCAGTGATTTCGAGCATCCACTCGGCGGGGTTTTCGTCTTGACCACATGGCCTAGCCCCATTGCGTTCAAAGTAGCTGGTGAAAGTCTTCGAAGACTCGCCGATTTCACCAAAATAAAGAGTCTTGCCTTCCATGGCGAGGAAGAGTAAGCGGTCGAATTCTTGGAATAGAATGGCTGAGGGCTGGTGGATGGTGCAAAGGATAGCTTGGCCGTTGTCGGCGAGCTTTCGGAGAAGGGCGCAGATGGACCAAGCAGTTTGGCTGTCAAGACCTACATACTAGTCAGCAAGGCCTCCTCCAGATCCATGATTCGTTGCTAGGAGAACGATCTACTTGGACATAACAGTTCAGCTCACCAGAAGTAGGTTCGTCAAGGAAGAGTAACAGAGCAGGTTTGGCAGCCAGTTCGACCCCAATGGTCAGGCGCTTTCGTTGTTCGACGTTCAGACCTTGACAATTGTTAGCACATAATATTTCCCTCCCTACTCTCAGGCTTGGTCCAGATACGCACCTTCTCCGGGTACCCCAATAACAGCATCAGCATATGTCTCCATTTCGAGAACCTTGATGACTTCATCGACATATGCGAGCTTCTCAGCGTGAGGAGCAGCCTTCGGCTGCCGCAGAATAGCGCTGAAAGTCAATGCCTCTCGGACAGTAGATGTAGCTAGATGCAAATCTTGTTGCTGAACATATCCAGTCTTGCGTTGGAAACCTGCATCTCGAAGTCGACCATCGACTAGCATTTGACCGCTTACGACACCCATCGTTACACGGTTAGCCAGTACATCGAGTAAAGTGGTCTTGCCGGCTCCGGTAACACCCTGGAGGCAATCGTTAGCCATCTTGTTCCACTCTCTTGTCGGGGGGAGGGAACGTGCCATTAAAGCTGTCAAAGTTCCAGGTTTAACCCAACCATCGACCTCATCCAAGAGCCTTCGCTCCTCTTTCTTAACCTTGATATCGTAACAGACGCTATCCCAATGGAAAACCGTAGTCTGCTTCTGGATACTAGCAGGGGCGTCAGGCAACGTCTTCTCTCGAGCCAGCGTTTCTACGTTGAGTCTATCATCCCCGTGTGCTTCCTCGTCGGGCTTTGGCTGTAGATTTGGTACTCGATTTCGTCGGAAAAGTAAAACTTCACCCTTGGACTTCTCTGCTGAGATGTACTCTGTAGCTACAAGATAGCCAAAGCAGCCAAAGACCATCAGTGCAATCATGATACCAAGGTTTCTGGGAGTACCTGTTAGTATGGTCGTCCTCTCCTGGACTCCATTTGCCCTGTTCCAAACGTTCTCAAGAACTTCGGAGGTAACACATACCTCCATAAATGATCAGCCTCGTAATTGAAGTTGACAGCCAAGTAAGTGTCTCCATCGACAAAGTCAGCTCCAGCAGCAGCTCCGGTGGTTGCACAGATTTTCTCGTCTGGAGAAACGTCGCCATAGCCTGGACCTTGAGGAACATATCGCGTACAAGGTATTGTACGATTGTGGAACTAGACTCCTGTTAGATTTGGTAGATACATAGGAGTATGGTGTTCGTACTTCATTGATCATTAGTGATTCGAAAGCATAGCCGACAGGGTTTAGATAATTAAGCCATCGAAACCAAGGGTGCATGTCCTTGGTGGGAATTGTAAAGCCCGTGTAGATAACGAGTGCTAGACTGAAGATAGAAGCTGGTGCCATAGCCTAAGTCGTCAGCATGCAAGCACAATAGGCGGAAAGATGGCTTTACCTGTGGAAATGTGCGAGATAGTGCAGCGATACAACGGAAATACATTGACATAGTGAGTGTACACGCAAAGGAGAAGAGCAGGAACACAAAGAAATGACCAGGGGTGCGTCGTAGGTTGGTCATGAAGTAAAGACTAAGGTTGAATCCAACAGCTGTACCAATCTTATTTGGTAGGTCGCAGATCATAGAAGCTTCGATGCGTTAGCTTAAGCAAGTAAATATTGTATTTTCGACTAACCAATCGCTTCAGCAAATGGATGGTAAAAGGCATACTTGGATTGCTTCTCCACAATTGGACGTTGTGCATATAGAGTCAAAATCTACTCATGTTAGTAAAACTCCATGGGCTCTGAAACATAAACGAACCTCCAATGCACTAGCAAAAGCTGCCAACAAGACCGCGAAGAAGAGTAAAGCGCCACGGCTGTAGAGAGCACCAGTTTCGTTGGGCAAGTTGTAAAATACACTGCCAATAACAAGCGCCATAATTGCGTTGAAAATGATGCCCGTGATGGCGACAGCCAGATCTCCTTTTAGCCTTTGGTAACTTCGTTGCATACACAATTTAACCTGCATTGGAACCGAAAGGGTGTACGGCGATTGTACGCGCCTGCCTTGGGTCAGTATAGGCACAAGTCAAAAGTAGAGGCTTCAGCATACTGTGATCTTGCTTGCAAAGCTTTCCGCGATTGCTTGAATTCATCGAGTGACGGCCCTCCAATTGGATATTGGCTATCAAACTCCTCAATCCCCTGGAGTAGACGTGTTCGATCCTCGCTTTTTTGCCATGCAGCAGCAAATTCATCTGGTGTGTATGGTGTCTTGCCTTCGAAGCCTTCGCGGACTACTCGTTCTGCTGGGTTGGTCAGGGATGTGAGGAAATCGCCCGTTGTTTGTCGTGATGGACATTGGAAGCCTAGATTGATGAAGAATGTTTTGGCTGCATGAATATCGCCAAAGTAGATCTGGCGACCTTCGTATAGTATAGCAACTTTATCGAACACCTTCGAACGTTAGTCTAGTAATGATTCTGGAATAGTGAGACTTACATCATAGATAGACTGTGAGGCCTGATAGAGTGTTACGATCGCCGTCGCTCCGGTTAGTTCTGTTGACATCCTAAGTGTTCGCACGAATTCAAGAGCAGTAGCACTGTCAAGTCCACGTGTACTGTTATCCCAACACTGCAGAGGACTGCCCGCAATAGCACTACACAAAGTATGTATTAGCAAGATAATTATGAACGTGCCATTGGCGGATGACTTACGCTTCTGCGATACTAACACGTTTTCGTTCACCACCAGAGACGCCTCGAATGAAATCATTACCGACCTTGTATGCATGTCAGTTGGAGCAAGTGAAGATATATATGAGGGTTTCAGACCATTGTATTGACCGTATGGCTGAGACCAAAGATTGCCATGATAACATCGCGTAGATGTTCCGCGTACATCTAGGGAAGCAATTAGAATAATGGGCTTCGCTGCAGTGTTTCTATAGAGAAGATGGTTTATGGACACTCACATCTCGACTCACGCCAGGCAAGCGGTTGCGGGGAGCCTTACAAGAGTCAGCCAAGTATTAACGCTAATGAATTTCATTCAATATACCCTGGCACGAGCAGCGAAGTCGAGAGTCTGACCCACGGTCAACTGAGGGAAGTGTACATCGACCTCAGCCTGGTAAATGCACTCTCCTCTGAAGTCCTTGTGCATGGTCTCCTTCGGAATACCTTGATAATTGAGATGAGAGTCCTGAGCGACAAAGAAACCATCAGTCTCTCCCGAGATGGTCTTTAAAAGCGTCGAACAACCACTACATTTGTTAGTAGTATTCTCCCTGCTCTTTCAAAGCATCACTTGCCTCCCCGGCCTTCCCAGTACCAGAAGCATCTCCCCACTTCTGACCAAGCCATCGAGATCACGCAAGATCTGAATTCTGGTCTTCTGCGCCTTCCCAACAAGCTTCTTGAATGAACTCAGTACTTTCAAAGGGTAATTCCCAAAAGTCTTCTGATAGTCCGTCGGCTCCCCAAATCCATAGGCAGATAGGTTCTTATAAGCTACGCCAGCAACTCTCTTGGGATACCGTTCAGGATCCCGCGACGTAATGCTCATAAGTGTTTGAAGCCATGCCTTTAAGCTGAACTTGCCAGAGTTTGGAACCAGCAAAGGATTTTCAGGTCCAAGGAAAGGGTTGGAAAGCTCTCCCCTCTCGTTCTTGACGCTGTGGTATGACAGTGTCCTCGCAAGCTCAGTCATCGTTTCCTTTGCCATTACAACAACTCAGAGGAAGATACGAGAGAAGCGACGGGAAATGTCGGTATAGTGTATAGGACAAGGTCGAGAGAATGGCGTTTTCCACGATGAAGTAGGGTTCCGCACGGGTTTCCTCACCAAAATATGCCCAAATACACCTTTTTATACCGCCTACAATTTAATAACCTTTTAATAGAATTTTATATATTAAAAATATTTAGAATATTAGAATATTCATACTAAAAATAAAGCCAAAAAGTACTTTTTAAAATTACCAATAATAATATTAATAGGCCTATTATATAAATCATTCTTTTTTATATCTATTATAATAATATTTAATATATTTTAAATTTATATATTTATTTTATAAATAAAGTTATAATATATTTTATATTAACTAAAATTATTAATTTATTTGTTCTATTTATTGCCCGATTCGGTCTCTTTTCTAGATCGATATAGGCTTCTACTTTCTAATTTATTAAAATTGGTTATTTAAAAAATTATATAGCTAATTATTATATTTAATAGAATTTTTACTATATAGAAAAGTAGGGTTTTTTTAGTTTATACTATAATATATAATATATTTTAATTTTTATATAAAAAGCTTAAGTTATTATATAATAAACCATATTTTAATTTTTATATTAATAGCTATTATAGTTATTTAGTTCTAGGTATTTAAATATATTTTCTATATATATATATTTTAGTACTATATATAAGCTAATTATAGTTTTAGTATATAATAAACTATATTTAAAATTTTATAAAATTCCATTGGAAGGTTACTAAGTTATAGGTTCTGGTGTGGAAAACCAGGCGCTGAGTGGGACCGTGCACGGAGGAGGAGAACCCCTACACGAAAGTGCACAAGAGAACAAAATCATTCAGCCCATTGCGCGATCTTCGGAACACACGTCAGCTACTATCCCAGCTGGTCTTCGGTATGCAAGGGGGTAACATAAACCGGTCAGAGACGGCCCCCCCTATCAAAAACCGTGCGCAATAGGGAGTATATGCACCCGATGCAGCTCCATGCGATTTCTATGTACAATTACCACAGCCTTACAGCACTTATGCATTTAATCTATGTACTTTTTAAAGTTATCTACCTATTGGCTTTCTCATTCCTCCTTAATATACTGCCTTACTTCCTTATCTAACAGCCGCCAGATATTCTTAATCGGATTTAAATCAGGCGAATTAGTAGGCAATTTCATCCTCTATAGGTCATTGCAATTATATAAAACTTTTATAGCTTTAGCTATATAAAAAGGCGCTCCGTTCTCTATAATGATAATATTTCCTTTGCCTATATATTGCTTAACCTCCTTTATATTATAAAAACCACATACTTCCTATATATATCTTTTAATATATCACCCTATTCCTTTCTAAATACTAATAATCTTCCCTTACTATATAGGGATATTGTCCTTTATATTATCTAGGAGCTATAGCTATAAAATTTAAAGAAATAATAACTATCTAAATGCTTCTCTTCTAGCTATTAAGTTATTCATTTTTTTTTAAAGCCTCCTATTATAAAAAAGCTTTATCTATCTGGAGGACTTATACCTATATTTATAGAGGCCAGTTATAATAAACTAAGGCCTATATAAGACGTGCTTGCTTATAGGCCTTAGTAAAAAAAGACTTCTCTATTGCAACACAGTAGTAGTATTACTCCTTCTTAAATGCAGCATTTAATATGCACCTACAAGCTTGCATTCCCTTTAATTTAGTAATATCTTTATATATTATATAGCGATAATATATATTAATTATAGCTTGGACAATAAGATATTTTTAAAGAGGTATATTAAGTATAAAATGTCTACTAGTAGACTTGTAAAGAGTTATAGTATATAATATAATTGCTAACCAAATAGTTATATATAGAAGCTTTAAGGGATTTACAATTAATGTATAGTGTTAGTAAGCAAATTAATATAATAAAAAGATTTAATAGTATTTGGAGAAGGTAAGGTATATATAGGGCGCTTGGTTTGGATCTAGGTTTTAATATTAATATTAGGGGGTAGTGGCCGCGATTTTAACGGATAAGGGACAGTATATTATTATATTATTCTTAAATATACGTTTTATAAGGGTCTATATATTATATATTTGACCTTTTAAAAGCTCTATAAGGTATAGCTTTATAAACATTTAAGTAGATTTAATAGCAAATTTTAATGACAAATCCGCTGTAAGACGCATAGACTTTAATATAGGGGGGGAGGGCGTCTAATTTGTTTATATTACCCCCTTATAGTTTCTAGCTAGCCCCGCTATTAATACTGCATCATCTAAGCGTATCCGGTTAAAAGCACTTCTTAGTACTACTAATCGCTAAGAAAACGCCGCCTGTTTTACTAGTTAAAATAGCGGTAACCTCTAACAGATTAGTACGCTTAAAAATACGCCTAGCATTAAAACTAAATAAGACCTTTTAAATTAGACGATTATAAGGGAGTTTGCCTATATCCTAATTTCTAGAGAGGAGCAATTAAGCGATTGTTAATATTACTAAACGAGTGTCTGATTCCTTTCTTCAAGCTCTTATCCAAATCTACTACTTAGTTATACCACCTCCGGCTATAATTACGTCGCGTACGCGTTACCTTCTAGATGTGATAAGGTGGTATAGATCTTCTTATATAACTTTATCCCATTCTTTTTAAATTACCTATTATATTTACTCCTTAGTACAATGCCTTTAGCAACGCTAAGCAATTCGTACCTTTATTAGCTTCTAAAGTACTTTAATTAGATTAAGATTAGAGATATTTCGGGGCTAATTAAATAGTTAGATTTAGTTAGATTTAAATCTAGCTTTAGTAGATTAAGCTCTATATAGAGGCGCGCTGTCTACTTATACGATAGATAGAGTAGAATTAAACGGTTAATAGGCGATAGATAAAATAGGATTAAACGGCTAGTAGTCGTAGAACTCTTTAAGCCTTAGATAGATATGCGTTTAGAAACCCTAAGCCATTATAATTACAAGTTAAGGTTATTTGGATATTTCTATTTAATATCGGCGATTGATCTATATATAGCTAGTAGAAGGCTTAATTAATACGCGATTTTAACTAGATATACTAGGGCGGTATATATTAGTAGTATATCTACAGTCCGTTTTATATAACTAAATTAGCCGCTAAGCTATAATTTAGTAGGTAGAAGGCCTATATACTTAGTAGTATATAGAGATTACCCTTATTAGAAATTTGTTATTATAGTTAATTATTAAGTTAGTTATTAAAGTGTTAAATTACGTAGGCTGCTTTTTTAAAATCCATTATATTAATAGATTTAATTTACCGTCCGACCTAGTCCCCCTAATGGGTCCACACAGACTAATTCCTATGGGAAAAACCTCCTTATCTGAGAAAAACCCCATTTTTTAGGTGTATAAAAAACCTCTAGGGGAAACATAAGAGGTAATACTTCCAGATAGCATCCGTACTACATCAATGAGAGGAAAAACACCGTCAGGTTACTGCTCTAAGACTCCGTAGGAGTGTCCAAAATGCCTATCTTGCCCCGTCTGCCACTTAAACCATTTTTACCACATCTGTGTATTACCTGTATAAAGTCGTATGCCTATCCCTAGCTCCTTTTCCAAGTCTCCTATAAATATCTCCTAATAATAACGCTTGCGCTCCGCCTGGGCCTGCATGCTAAGGTCTCTTATCCATTCCTTTATTAAAAGGTTTCTATAACGGGGTATATATAACTTGGTATCGCTTTTGCCCTAGGGCCCAAACCTAGGCCCTTATACCTATTCGTAAGGTATAAGAGGACACTCTAGTATCTAGGGGGGACTAGTCCCTATAACTAGATACCTAGGTTGCCAGGTAATGTTGAAATGGGGGGCGTCTGCTACGCTTAGGGCGCGGATTATTTGCGTATGTGTATAGTTGCTATACGGTGTATATAGTATTTATAGGAGGGAGGGGGTACGCCAGAGGGATAATTGCTTATTAATTCGAATAACCGAATATATATAATAGACATGGTAGCTATATTTAAACTTTTTGCTGGGGCTCACCCCCCAGTGAAAATTTTTTCACCCCACTACCACGTCGCTGCGCAGGCGCTGCGTAGCCGTATATACGTCTCTGCGTTTGCTCTGGTAGTCTATTAACACGATCCAAATGGAACATCAATAGTAGCTGCCAGGTTCCCGGGCTCCACCGCGTGGAGGTGCAGAGGCCGATTTCATTGAGCCCTCTATTATATTATACTATGTATAATATTACGCATACAGTCTTTATACTATGGCGCTATGGCGCTATATACATAAATCCTTTTTAGACAGCTTAATATATATTAATGGCTATATCCTAGTAGTTTATAGCTCCTTAGTGAAAAATACTAGGTTACTAATAACTAATAGGTAATAAGAAAACAGTAGAAAAGATTATAAGAAATAAGAAATCCTAATACTTATCCCTGTCCTTTTTATAATTTATTTCTATCCTTTTACTTTCTATTATCTATATACTAGGAGCCTAGCAGCAGTTACCTCTTTCTAAAGATCCTACTACTATTAGCTACTTTTTAGTAGCTATCTCTATCCTATCTAGGAATAGGAAAAGCGCTTTTCTTCCTTTTTTATATAAAGCAACTTCTTTAGAGAGAGAGGGAGAAGAACTTAATTACCTTTATATTTTCTTTCTCTCTTCCTTATATAGGCCATAGTTTAGTAGGTGCTTAGGGGTTTATAAGGCGTTATATTCCCTAAAACATCTACCTTTTTTTTTATCCTTCTCTATTATTTTAAAGAAGGATCTAAAGTAGCCTTTTCTTGGCTTTTTAGGATATCTATTCTTAGGGGCTTTAAGAGAAAAGGAATAGCTTCCTTTATAACCCTAGTATAGAGCTTTCCTTTATTCTTATTCTATTGCTAATTATTTTTATATTTTTCTAGTATCTTTTCTCTTACTACCCTCCCTAATAGGATAAAGAAGCATAAAAGGTTTTTTATCTTTTAGAAAGGCCCTTTTTTTAGCTAATTTATCTACTATTTAATTTCTGTAGATTCCTAAATATCTAGGAACCTAATAGAAGTTAATAAAGATACTTTTACTAGCTAGATAGGAACAGCTTTACGTAATTTTAAAGACTAGTTCTTGCCCTCCTATAAAAGAATTTAGTTATAATATTTTAATAGCTACCTAGCTATCTATCTATATATATATATATATAAAATAGACCTATTTCTCTTTTAATCTTTATTACTTTAGGTATTTTAGATCCCTATAAACTATATAGGGTCCTAGATTCCAGTTTATTATATATTTAATTATATTTCTCTTTCCTATTTTATATATAGCTACTATACTTAATTTACTATCTTTAGAGCTATATATATAGTATATATTTACTAAGTCCTACTATAGGAATTCTTATAGATTTTCTACTAGCCTTAGACATTCTTATATAGCTTCTTCCTTACTACCTTTAGAGATAGAAAAAATATACAAGTAGAAGGAGACTACAGTTTTTGCTAATTTAAAGAGATTCTCTCTATTTTCTAGTTTTAAATTAATTACTAAACTCTAGAAGCTAGAGATAATAGCTATATTTTTTAGCTATAAAAGGTACTTTATAGTAGAGTTTTTAGGGCTAGAACTAGAGCTAGAACTAGAGCTAGAACTAGAGCTAGAACTAGCTACTAGTTCGTTCCTATCTTTGTTAATCTCTTCTATATAAACCTTTTTAATTACGTAGTTTTCCTTAAATTTTAGAATTATTAATACGTAGTTATTATAAAGCCTTTTAAATCTAATTTTAGGGGGAGGAATAGAAACCTCAATCTCTATAGCTTAGCTAGGTAATCCTTTAAATACTTTTAGAATTAGTTTTAGGCCTTATTTTATAGAGATTAGTACCTAACTAGTAGGTTATCTCTAGATTTGCTTTTCTACTAGTACTATATTCTATAGTCTACTATAGAAGTAATATAGGCTATAGTAGAGTATCTATCTTCTATATAGCCAAATTTTTAGCAGCTTATACACTATATAGTAGGAGAGGTTTTTAGGTATTTAACTACCTTGGTAACTACCCCTATAATTAAATTCCCTTCTTATTTTCTATGGTAAACACTATAGAGCTAAACCTAGTTTATAGGTTGTATCTCTTTTTACTAGATAAAATCGATTTAGGTAATTTCTATATCTTAATAGGATTAAAGGTTTCTATTTCTTCTTTTAAAAGTTTAAAGCCTTTAAATTTTAGAAAAAGGGAGATAGAAATGCTATAAGCTACTGCTTAGGCCTAGGGCTCTAGTTTTTGTTCCCTTTTAAAAGAGAAGTAATTAGATTAGATTTTCTTATATTTAACTAGAAAGTCTATATTATATTCTTCTATAGTTATAAAAAACATACTTTTCTTTAGTTCTAGCTATAAAAGCTATAACTAGCTTCTCTATTTATAATTTAGATATAATTAATTAATTAACTTAATTTTATATAAAGAAGATATCTAGAGGCTAGTCCTTTTGGTCTATAATTAGGACAATCTCCTTTTTTATAGCTACTTCTTTTTTTCTTTAATAGAGGTAGGGCTAATAGAACTAGTAGTAGTACTAGCTACTTTATTAATAGGGGGGAATAAGGAAAAGAGAGGAGAGAAAGAAGTAGTAGAAGAAGAAGTAAAAGTAAAAGAAGAGAGGCTCCTCTTTAGCTTCTCTAAGATTAGACACCCGAAACTCGGTTAACTCCTAAACTTGGTTAACTCACCAAATTGGTCGTATAACTTTGGAAGCTATCTACACCCAACTAAATCAAATTAATTATTTACCTTTAGGTGCCATTTAATATACTGGCCTTGGTCTTTCTATCTAAGACCTTTTAAGGCTTTAATTGTAGCCCCTTTGCCCTTATTTTAGCCTTTTCTCCTCTGCCTCCCCTATAACTTCCTTAATTAAATCTATATATTTAGACTTTATATTTAGATCTACAGCTACTTACCTATAAAATTTTAGGGTTTCAAGGACCTTAAGTTATAATTACAAACTATATATTTAAGCTTTTATATATATAGCCTTTATAATAAGTTGCTAAGGCTAGCGACTTACTTTTTATAAAAATAACTAAATCTTTAATTAAGTGTATACTTGCTATAAAGGGTTTAAACTACCTAAGACACATTATAGGGCTTCTTTAGGGTGACTATAATTTTAAACCAATTACTATTAGTTTATCCGAAACTTAAACCTTTATTATAGTCTTATTTTTAACCTAAAAAGATTTAAAGCTATTTTATAGATTTCATAGAGAAATATACTAAAAAAGATATACCAAATTTTAATTATTTTTGCTATAAAACCTTCCATTTAGGTCTTATAGTAATACTTAGTAAATAGTGCTTCTTAATTAAAGCTATATTGTTAAGAGATATAGGATTTATAATCTACTCTAAATATCCTAATCTAATAAAGAAGAAATATAATAGATTTAAAGGTTATTATATTAAATAAAGTAATAAAAAAAATAAGTTATATATATATATTTTAGATTTTAACAAAAACTTGATTATATATTAGCTTATATAGCTATTAAAGAAAATAATTAGGCTTTATTACTAAATAGTTTGGTTTTAAATAAATATAAATAAATAAACCACCCAAATATGATGTAATTAGTTATTTAATTATTTTCTAAAGCTATATATGTTTATTAAAGTACTTTAGCTTAGTATAACTATATTGATTATAGAAATTTTAATTAATTAACTAGGGGCAAATATTATCCCTATAATAGATACTTATTTAATAACTATATAAAAGCCTTCTTTTTAGAGGCATCTCTTATAGTTATTATGTTTATATATACTTAATATAACTCTAAATTCATCTATATTCTAGGTTTTTTTGCCTATATATTAACCTTCCTTTATACCCTCTTATAAAGATTATAAAACCTTTAAATTTACTTTAATTATGCCCTATTAATTTATATGCTTTCTATTAATTATATAAATAAAGATTTAATTTAAAAGAGCTAATTACCTATATTTTACTAAAGGGCGTAATATTGCCATTTTAATTAAATATTTAAGCTACTATATTTCTACAATTATAAATATAAAGGAGTAAATCTTTATAGGTCTTGTTTAAGCACCCAATTAATAAGTAAAACCTTCTATATAGGAGCTGGTTAATAATTGTATTAGAGTATAAATTGTTTTAATAGTATGCTATTTAATTAATCGCTTAAAATTGACAAAGGGACACTATATACGAACACTGCTCTTTGCATAGATTTATAAACACCAGATTTGGAATCTACGGTAGCTATTTATAAGTTCTGCTTGTTTTGGTCTATATTAATAGACTCATTATAGAGAAAATAGATTAACAAGTTAGTAAGTTAATTTTGGTGGGGTAACTAAGTTCTAGGGTTAACCGAGTTCCAGGTGTCTGATCTTATATAAGTTTAGGTTTTTAGGGCTACCTCCTTATAGAGAGGTCTTACTTCTTCTAATAGGCCTTTTAGGGTATCTCTCTCCTTTCTTTTCTTTTCTTTTATAAAGGGGTTTCTTATACTAGGATATTTTATATATTGTCCCCTAGTAGTCTAACTTACTCTCCTCCTCCTTCTTCTTCTTCTAACACTATATAGGCCTAGTTTAGGTTTTCTAGGGCCTTTTATAGGTATTGTTTTAGAGATAGAGGGGGAAAACATACTAGCCATTATAGGCTTAGGCATTAGTATCTTTCTTTTTAGTAGTTCTCTTTAGAAGAAGATTATAGGTATCTTCTTTTTTTTCCTTTTTTCTGTATCTTTTTTAGATAGGTAGGGGGAAGATAGAAAAAAGAGGTAAATAAAGTAGATAAGAATTTATTATTACTTATCTCTATATAAAAAAGTTACCTTTAGAAGGCTTTTTAGGCTTAATATCCTAAGGATCCTTTGGTATTTTATAGCTTATAGCTTATAAAGAGGCTTCCTAGTTTTTTTAGTAGATAATAACCTCCTTAAGTCTCTTATCTCCTAGTATAGAGGTAAAAAACTAAGTAAAAAGCCTTTTCCTTATTAACCCTATCAGAGAGTTTCTAGGGAAATTAGACTAAAAGGTAGTAGAAAAACTAGGTAAAAAGACTATATTAGTTATTTCCTTCTCTATTAAAAGTAGAAAAAACTATTAGAAAAAAGTACTTATTAGGCTTTTACTAGCAGAAAAGCCTAAAAGACAATTCTTCTCTTACTAAGGAAAATCTAACTAAAGGAAATATAGAAAAAATACTTATACCTCCTATTTTATTAGGCTTTTGCTTTTTATAGAAGAGAAATCTAAAAAAAGTCTATATTTTATAGCCTTGGTATTTCTATCCCTATCTTACCTATTTTGCTTATAAGTTAAAACTATCTCTTAAAAGAATTTTCTATTAGGGAAAGGGGGTAAAAAGCTAAATAAATCCACTTCTAGCTCGCTAAGCAGTAGTAATTAGGACTTAAAAGTTGGAAAATTGGTCATTTTTAATAAAAAGATAGGTATACGTAAGTTTTAGAGTGCGGCGCTACCTTTTAGTAAGGTTGTATATGCGGTAAAAAGTACGTAAGTTGCTTATTAATTACGCCAATTATATATTTAGCGTATTTAATATATAACTTAATAAATAAACAATTTTTCTTTACCTCGCTTAATTTCGCTTAATTTCGCTTAATAACGCCATTAAAAGCCTAATTATATAAAATTTTATTTTATAAAAAGTTTACTTAAAAAGAGTTTATATTATATAGTAAGGTAGTAAAATAATAAGATAGTGGGACTTTATAAATCTTTTTATAGGTTATATAGGTAAGTTGGTAATTATATAGATTACGCATAGGTTGCGCGCAGATTGCTTATTAAAAGATTTTAACCTAGGCTTATTAAATAAGTTAGTTAAATATGCCAACGACTAGCCGACTACGCACTTTACTAGCTATTATAGTAAAATACTATTGCTTATAAAACCCTGATGCTATATCTATAATTAATCTTTAATTATTAGTAATACTACACCTTTAATACCTATTAAATACTATACATATAGCTAGCTTAGAGCTCTCTACTTATATTAAAATAGTGAGAATTAGCTATAGGTTAATAAAGATATTTATATTTTAAGTTAGGCGCTACTATTATATAAGCACCCTACTAAACTTATAGCGTACTAAAATAAGCCCCTAAGGGGTTATAGATAAAGGCTTTAATAGGACTCCTTATAGATAATATATAACTATTTTAAAGCTTTTTTACCTACTTAAAGCCGTTTATAAAGCTAATTTAGTAAATACTATATCTACTCCTATTATAGATTAACCTACTATATAGCCGCTTCCTTACTAACCCTTTAGACCTACGCGATCTATTTAATCTCCTTAATAACCTTAAGCTATAGAGAGTACTATTGAAGTTTATTCTACCAAATACTATATTATTTAATACTCTATTTAGAATCTAGCGCTACTATAAAAGGATTACCTCGAAGCCTTTTAGTCTATTTGCGCTAAAGGACCTATATAGACTTTACTATATAGTATATATAATATATAAATAGCTACTTAGGCTAGAGCTTAAGCTTAAGCTTAGACTTAGACCCTTAATATAACGGCGCCAGTAAAGGGGAAGCTATAGTACTTACCTAAGCTTATATATACTAGCTTAGATATAAGTACTAATAGGTATACTATTAGATATAGATATATAGATACTAAAGAGACTTTAATCTAGAAGGTAAGACTATTAGATATAAGTAATTAAAGTTATAAAGACTATACCTACTAAGACTTAGTTATATAGTTAAATAACGCCTATAGTTTATATACTCTAGACGTCTATGGCCTTTAAATAGTTTATAATAACTAATATAGCTAGCTAGGGCTATCTTTCTCCTACTATAGGTAGGCTTTAACCTCCTATATAAAGGGTGGATAAGCCTTATAATAAAAGACTAAATAGTTCTATATAGAGCTATTTATAAATATTTATAGAGGACTACTAAGCCCTATAGGATAACCTCCTAAAGGTAGAATAGGAGGTTTATAATACCTATAATTATAAGGTTATTAATCTAACTAGGCTAAACTAACCCCTTTAGGTATTTAGCCCTAGCTAGATTATTAATAGTAGTATATTAGGGGGGGAGACACTTACCTTATAAATATTAAAGTAACCTATCTATAGTGTATAGCTAGCTATTATCTATATAAACTCCTATAGTAGTAAATTTAAATAGTAGCTAACTATTTACTATTAGTTCTATATACTAGCGTACTTAATCTAGGTTTTACTAACCCTTTTTAGCTTTACTATTTTTGTCCTAGCATTCTATCTAATATAGGTTTTCTTCTATAAAAAGACGCTAATATACTAGAACGCCTTAGTAACCTACTTCCGCTATAAGTTATATAAAAAGGTCGCCTTAAAGCCCTTAGTACTACTTTTAATTAAGTATATATTATATTATACTAACTACTTACTAAAGTCTAGAAATAGCTTATTATTAATATTTTAGTACAGTTGAAACTCTTTAGTATAATATCTAATTACAACGATATACTCTATATTACGATCTACACCCCTTAATCTAAAAAATTTTGGTGTAATATTACGATATACTAACTATTTACAATATTGTTAAGTTTTCTCCACCAAAATCGTTATAACCAGTAGAGATTTTGTATGGGAGGGGTTATACTTAGCCCGTGAAATAAATGCCCTACATCCTTTTGAGATGCTTAGCCACGCGTCAGCCTCCTTTTTCCTACTTATTAACCCAATACGTGACTCCATATATAACAATACTATTAGTATTACAATACGGTCGGCCGTACGACCCGCATCGTTATAAAGAGTTTTGACTATAGTATAGAAAATAGAAAGCTAGCCTACTAAGTATATAGATAAGTAGCTTCTTATTATATAGAGCTCTAATAGTTTTAAGGTGGCTATAGTAGTTTTACTTATTAGCGTAAGTAGTAAATATAAGGGGTATATAGTAGGTAGGGCTATTACCCTTAAACTTAAAGGTAAATAGATTTAAGATCTTAGTAAAGCGCCTATTACTACTATAGGTAAGTATATAAAAGTAGTGTTTTAATAAAGAGTATCTACAGGACTATAGATTATAGTAGATATCCTTAAACTTATTTTTTATATATCTATTAAGTAGCGTATCCCTACCCTTACTTATAAACTACTCCTTATTACGCTATACGCCCCTCTACTATAGAATCTTAGGACTCCCTAATATTATCCTTCTATAGGAACTAGTAGCTAGTAATATCTATAGCTTCCTATACTTAATAGAGGTCTATTATAGCTATAATATAGCCGTAAATTAAGCGCTAAGAGAGCCACATCTTATTCTAGGGTATATTATTACTAGCCTTATAGCTTTTAGCCTTTAGTAGCTAGCCTATAACCTCCTTAATAAAGAGATAGAAGTAGTTTATCCTCTATAACTATATTATTATTATCGTACTACTTCTACTTATAAAAGGCTTAAAAAGAAGGCACGCGTCAGCTATAAGTATATAACTCTATAAAGTACCTACCTACCTACCTTATACTCTTTCTACTTTAGCTTATAATTTAAGATATATAAGGGCGAGAATACTTTACACGTTAGCGTAGTTTAGTATTATTTATAATATTAATCTCTATATAACTGATTAATGCTATTTTTAAAATAGGACGCTAATAGAGAAGTAGCGCCCTAGGGGGGGAGAGTTCTATTTTATATATATATATACAGACATAGACCAGAGAGAAGAGGTAGAGAAAGTATACCTACCGGCCGCTTAGCGAGTGGATAAGTAACCTTACTATATAGGGTAAATATATAGGCGCACGGCTGGCCTAATAAGCTAATGGTACGCGCGTATTAGCGGCTTAATTAGTGGAGGGTAAGATATTCGAATATATCCACGGCTTGGCTGCAGCCTTAGCCGTGGACATTCGCGAATGTCAACGGGGGGTGTAGGAGTTCTCCCCACTCCGTGCACGTTCCCACTCAATGCACGGTCTTTCCTTGCCAAAATTTGCCTAAATACACCTTTTTATACCACCTATAACTTAATAACCTTTTAATAGAATTTTATAAAATTTTAAATATAGCTTATTAAATACTAAAACTATAATTTTATATAAAAATATTATAAAATATTATAAAATATATATACTTAAAATTAGGTTAAAAAAGTACTTTTTTTAATAAGACTT
>Ga0307515_10004947_pt1 | contig 27197 bp, 25 predicted proteins | sample 17_EM_MG_FD_194513 | JGI IMG/M metagenome (GOLD analysis project Ga0307515, IMG submission 194513) | Populus trichocarpa ectomycorrhiza microbial communities from riparian zone in the Pacific Northwest, United States - 17_EM | ecosystem: Host-associated > Plants > Roots > Unclassified | place... | reverse complement strand
GTGGGAGGCGGCGACGGGGTCTTGCCGCAGCACACTCAAAGGCCATTCGAACCACGTCCGCGCGGTCGCCTTCTCGCCGGACGGCCAGCTGGTAGCGTCAGCGTCGGATGACAAGACCGTCCGGCTGTGGGAGGCGGCGACGGGGTCTTGCCGCAGCACACTCGAAGGCCATTCGAACCACGTCCGCGCGGTCGCTTTCTCGCCGGACGGCCAGCTGGTAGCGTCAGCGTCGTGGGACAACACCATCCGGCTGTGGGAGGCGGCGACGGGGTCTTGCCGCAGAACGCTCGAAGGCCATTCGAGATCCGTCAGCGCGGTCGCCTTCTCGCCGGATGGTCAGCATCTAGAAACAGATAGAGGGCAAATCTCTCTTTCTATCTCTTTTCCTAATACTCCTTCCCATCAGAGAAAAGAATACCCTGCTATCTTTGTAGTGGGACCTTGGGTATTTCTTAAAGAACAACGTCTACTTTGGCTCCCTCCTGAATATCGACTAACCTGTATGGCTGTTTATAGGGATATAATATGCTTTGGGTGTTTATCTGGCTATATTGCCATTTTTAAAGTCCATTCAGAAAACCTATTCTAGCAACAGTAACACTATATATATTTTTTCTATAATCTCTATTTCATAGAGCGGTCCAGGGGACAGTATGAATTTATATTATAATAAGGCATTTTTTAGCAGGTTCTATTAGTCCCGTCCTAATCTTGCAGCTAGCCTTTAGAGATTTCAGAGATTTCCGTAAAACGTGACGATACACGTGGCAAAGATTCTTGCCCCTTTACTACGCTAGCAGGGAGGGCGGCCGACCCGCTCTGGCCATACCCTTGTAAGCCGCTTAAAGATTGCGGGTGGGAATATAGTTTTGTAACGTATACAAAAGCTCACTATTAGCGCTCTTTAAACACGTGTATTTCAGATCTAACGCTTTACCAGATATATAAAATGGAAAGTTTGCAGCAGCACTTGAGGGGGAAGCCGGTTTCGCTAGCGACTATCCCTTTTGATTCGTGTCCTATTCTTATCGATAAGCTCCAGCCAATCAGTTCGTTAGGATCTTAGAGCCGTGATACGGAATATAAAGCTCAACACACATATATTTCGATATTTACACTCAATCCTTGGTGGAGATTCGTTTGGGATGGGCGTTTCAGCGATTGCCCTTCATACAGAACGGAATTCTGCGAAGCTTCTGCGCAGCTCTGATTCTGGTGTTCCGCACGGACCACCTGCAGTAGGACACCAACGTTGCATGGGATACTTTGAAGCTAACTGCTTGCACCGTCCAATCACTTAGATAAACCGCCTTACTTTCAGAACCACGATCACCTAGCTCGCACAATCACCTAGCTCGCATGATTACCCAGCTCACACGGCCTCCATCTCGCAAGATTCCAGAGCTCCCAAACTCGCACGATTGCCTAGTTCGCACAACCCTCCCGAATCGAACTAGAGCGGAGAATGCTTATTTATACTAGTGCGCAATTAATATTGCAGCCCTAGTCGTGCAAGCTAGGGTGGAAGGTCATACAGGACTGGATTCATGCTGTAAGCAGGAGGACCGCGGGCGTATATACACGATCAAAGGAGCAAGGGTAGGCATAAAATAACTTTACGGCAAAGTGGAAGCATGGTACCGAAAGGCAGACAGGGCAAGACAGGCAATCAGGACACTCCCTTACAGGAGTCTCAGTTGATGTAATACAGGTGCTACCTGGAGTGGTACATGCTGTAATTGCCTCTCACGTCTCCCTTGGAGGTTTTTTGTACCTAAAACTTAGCGGTATTAGTCTGCATGGACCTTAATTTGGGACCGCATCAGACGTTAATCAAGAATCAAGAATAATATATCTACCTTATTTTTACTACCTTAACTCTAAAAATATTTAATATCTTTTAGTATTGAACCTTCAATATTTAATATTAATATTCAATATTCAATACTAATAACACCACTAGCTGAGAGCGTTAAAACCCACGCACCAACGCGTGCATCGGAAGCCCGCGCGATCCAGGCAGACGCTTCTTGACCACTAAGAAGCCGCGGTCTTTGGCTGCAACAAAAACAACGTTTAGAAGATCTCGCCTTTCACATGGTAGGACGCCCAAGAGCACCACCTAGTCCCTTTGCTTTCATTCGGGTTTAAAAATATTATTATCCCACGGAAGGGCACCCAAGAACGCCGCCCATGGTTATATGCCCCGATACAAGCAAAACATTCCATATTCTCTCGGAGTGATGCTCCCGAGGAAGCTTGCTTAAGCCACCCGCAAGTCCTCAGGTTTTGTTCCCCAGGGATTTTTGCAGTCTTGATGAAGTATCAAAGGGATATTTCAGGACAGGAACCGCAAGTTGATGGAGCAAAATCCCGACGTGGAATGATGCAACAGTATTGCTTAGCTTAATCCTGTCTAGTGTCAGGATGTGTGGTTACAAGCCTTTCTGTCAAAGATAAATGTGACTCTTCTACTAGCTGTACTATTTGAAGATTTCTGTTGGTCCTCTGGAGCCTTCATTTTCCGATGAGACTTCTGTCCTAGAAAGTGCCTTGAGAGGCTCGCTATTCATCTAAATTTGCTCCGGAATGATGACATGGCATAAGCGTCAGACCTGATGAGCGCTCGTATCCTATTTCTCGAATTATGGAATGGAACTTGGTCCTCGCGTCAATCACGTTGTGCAACGTGAGAATTTGTAGAAGTGATGTAGAATATGCCACATCATTTTAAGATACTGCTGCTGTCCTAGTGAAACTCGGTGTCTGCTCCGAATTTGTTCAGAGAATTTTTCCTGGACGGGATTTTATCCCTAAGCCTAAATTATTCCGCACATTTTGCATCTGTGTGGCTGGGCTGCTTCCCTTGGGCGATAAAATCTTTGAACGGCCTTTAAAAGCACACAGGCGGGCTCTGACGTACACCCGCCCACACCCAGACCCGTCCTCCGAAATGGCAGCGCAATAAGAACTTCCGTTTACATCCTATTATATTCGAGTCCAATGTCGAGATAAGACGCTCTTGTGCTTGCTGTGTCTCAGTGGTTCTCTGAAATGTAAACTGATACTGCTTTCCGGTTGGTTCCAAATCTTGAGGCCCCAGAGGTTCAGGATGGTGGATTTCTACCTCTGACGTAGCTGGATGACTGTTTCTTTGCTCTCCAATCTGACTCTCGGTTCTGGATGATGTAGTTGGCGTAGGTTTGCTTAGTTCATTTGGATGTAGGGCTTTTTGTATAGATTCAGAGTCCTTAAAGCTACTCCCGTTGATTAGATGGGAAGTTGAAACTGGTGAGGGCCGCTGACAGTCCGCCAACACAGCTTCTCTAACACACTTATCGAGGTGCTCGTAGAAGGCCTGCGGGTCAGCGAAGGGGATGAGACATATCGAGCAAGGTCCGCTTATGAAGGAACTCTCGCGCGCTTCACCTGAGAAGCGGTGGTCGCGGGTATCCCCCCATGGTGGCTCCGGGGCTCCTGTGTGGTAGCGGACAGGGTCGGGATTCTTCCAAATGCTCAGGAGTGCCACGTCAACATCGTGAATACTGATCGAATGGCGCTTGAGGGAGTCTACAGGAAAGAAGCAAGCTTCGTTTTCTGTATCATACCCCGGACAGAAGGCGCACACTAGTTTCCTCATGCTTTGCGCAAGTATGTGCCTATCCCCATCGTATTTACGCGTGTATCGTATTTACGCGTGAATCCTTTGATACAATATTCGCAATTCTCGACTGGACACTTTTCCAACCGCGTATTCTCATGTGTCAGCATGTGCCCCTTAAGGTCTTTAAATATTAGTTCACATTCAAGGACGGAATACCTTCTTCCCTCATAATCTTCCTTTTCCCACGCGATGTTGGCGTATTTCCGTTTCCGAGTATGCTCAGGATGCAGCTTGCTCGATACGCCCACAATATGCTCCCCTAGCTACGGAAGTGACTGTATTTCAGTACAGTCACCGGAATCAATGGTTCTTAGACTTATCGGTGCAGACGGTGGAGGTTGTAGCAAAGCTAGAGCCAGGGTTGGCCTAGGTCCATCATGATCCAGTAGCGGCGAGCGCTGTGGCTTGACAGAAGGGTTGGACTTCGCGAGGACTAGGTTATGCCTTTGTCCTAAGTAGTGTTATATCGGGCGTCTGAGGGATGGTATGTGGTCTGCGTCGCGCCAGTGGAAACGAATGTTTCTTAGGTAAAGTGGAGGGCCCACATGACGAACAGTCCTAAAGCCTTTAGTAGCTGAGTAGCTTAAAAAAGCGGCACTTGCTGTTGATACTCAGATTGGCGCATATTCCCAGGCTACGTAAAGATGCCCAGCAATGGAAGACAGTTCTATAAAAAGGCCACACATGGATGATGGACCCAGTTTCCGTTGCTTTCCACAGGTCTTAAAATGGAAAGTCAGGCGAATATTGAGATGTACGCGAAATCAGGGCGGTAAATGGGGATCTAGTGCAGGTTGCAGTTGCTCGCGCGAGCCGCACTGAATCGGGAACGAGATCGGGTTTGTAGAAAGATAAGGGCTGGCCTTCAAGCTAGATCCATTCTTATTATACAAGATGGGGGAGAAGCGGTGGGCCTCAGGAGGTGGCTTGCTCCAGATCTGGCTCGGGGGCGTACATGTAACTATCTCAAAAAAAATTATAAATTGTTTGGACTTCAATTGGGCGACTCTTACCTTTTAGTAAGGCTGGAAAATTACTTTTGAGAGTTTTTAAGCTATTTCACCCCTATACCAATCGTATCACGTGCCATACAAAAACCTCATCCAAACGACGTCAGAAGCTTGGACCTCCACCCCGCGGCAGCAATCCCACGGTGCGCATCATCGGCGGAAACTTGCATCAAGAACAGTCATGCGATGGCGGCCTACTGATATCCCATAAGGATCTTCTAAAAAAGGTTTGAGTTACGCTACCTCTCCAGTCAATGGAGAATAGCACATCAAAATGGAAGAGCAGGTTGACCGGCTAGTCAAAAAGACATGGGAAAAATTCGAAGACTTACCCAAATCGCAACGCCTCCTGATCGGGATATCAGGCATTCCTGGCTCAGGTACCACTTCCGTCTTTTCCCTACATAGGCCCAATTTTATCAACATTCTTCCGTTTGGAATCTACTAACACCAAGTTGTTTCTGCTTCATAGGAAAGACTACATTAGCCACAATCGTCGTGAACAGGATCAATAAGCTATATCACCAGAAATCTCCAGGGACCTCTATTGGTAACCCCTTGGCTGCCTTCGTCCCCATGGATGGCTATCACCTTTCGCGCGCCCAGCTCTCCGCAATGCCAGACCCTATCTCCGCGCACGCTCGGCGCGGCGCAGCTTTTACTTTCGACGGGGACTCTTTTCTTGCCCTCGTCAAAGAACTACGCAAGCCATTGCTCCCTGAGAGTCAGACGCTCTACGCGCCGAGTTTCGACCACGCGATTAAGGATCCTGTTGCTGATGATATTGCGATTACACCGTGTATGCGCGTGGTCATATTTGAAGGGAATTATTTAAGCTTGAGAAAGCCTCCGTGGAAAGAAGCTGCGGAGCTAATGGATGAATTGTGGTTTGTGGATGTCGATTTCGAGGTGGCAAGGAAGAGATTGGTGGGACGGCACGTTAAGGCCGGAATAGCGAAGGATGAGGAGGATGCGAATAAGCGGGTTAGCGAGAATGATTTAGTAAATGGAAAGGAGATTGTGGAAGAAAGGCTGGAGGTACACGAGCTGATTGTGAGTGAGGAGGATGATGCGTGGAAGCTGGAGAGGCAGGGAGTCGGGGAAGGGCAGGAGAGGGAGGTGCCTGCTATGGCAGAGTTGGCGTGATATGGTCTATTATTGGATGGAACGGAGTTTGAGAGAGTGGGCTGGCCCTAATAGTTATTATGGCTTCCATGTATTGAGAGTGACCTATTAAGATAAATAGTACATTCTTGTGTGCTCTGTAAGAGTTTATAAATTGCCTGGTGGACACGTTCGGTTTTACCAGAGAGTGAAGAGCTACCCTCTTCTTAGGAGCTGCACCTTAAAATGGCGCTCCTTAAGGGGGGAAGAAACTGGAGGATCCTGAAAGTATTGCATATTTTCTCAAGTATAATGTCTCCTTTGGAAATGTAGAGCTGAATTGATATAGCAATATTCAAATTGAATCATTTTATGGCATTTAGACTTTGTGTTTGGAGAGAAATGAATATATAAGAGAAGTTGTTTGTTGGCTTCTAGAGTTCGAGGGTTGAAGTGTCAACGCTCGGGCGTCTTGGCGTGCATCGTAAATATTGCCAAACAATGACGTGAGGAAGAAATGGCGATTGTAGGCTCGATGGGCTTCGTCGCATGGAAATTCCATCCAAATCCATGGCATGGCTAGGAATGGGCTAGCTAGGGGCACCGTGTCTATGCCATTCTCGAATTTAGCAGCAAAAATGCCTTGATGATGCGACGCTGCTGCACCGAAGTCAACTTGGCAGCTATTCGTTACGTCACTGTGTCAGGTATCATAAAAAATCGGGGTACAAAAACTCCTGGCAAGCGCATTCCTTGTCTCCTCCAACACCTGTACTACACCAGTGACTCCAATTCCATCCACTTTTTCACACTCAAACTCAATCCTCCCATCACCACCAATCCATCACAATGGCCACTCTTCACTGTAAGTTGTTCCCCACTCTCTTCCCTTGTCACTAAACATGGGAGCTTGCAGAATCATCCGAGACGAGATTTCAATGTAACGGGAGTACGCTGGGAAGACAGCTGCCTCTTCATTGAACGGTCTTAGCTTTACTCTGCTTGCTCTCGCCTACTTCGTCTTCCTGCTTCCGTACTCTCATAAAACTAACAGAAACTCCGCAGACCTCCCACCTGTTAAACCTTCAGCCATCGCCCTTGGCACTTTCTTTAACCACGCCATCTCCCTCGCAGTTCTTGGCCCCGTCTTTGGCAACACCTACCGTCAAGCCCAAGCTGCTAACTCAAAGGAGGAATTCTTCAAGTCAAAGGAGGCTGCCACTGCCGCCGCTTCTTGGGGTAGCTCTCTCCTCGGCTCTGCCATCCAGTCATATGGCGTCGGCGCTCTTCTCAATGCCACCGGCACACTGACCTACAAGGGTGCGGCATACATGGGCAGCTTGATCTTCATGGCTAGCACGGCACCTTCAGTATGTCATCGCAGGATTGTTTCCTTTAATTGAACACCTGATTCAATTGTACATGGCGAATTAAAGAACAGACGACTAATCAATGAAAAGATCATCTCTCAAGTCGTTACCGAAAAGCGTCCCCTCGACACGATCGCCGTCAGCGCTCTCGCCCGCATCTTCGAAACCGTTGGTCTCAGCATGTTCCTCACCTACTGGGGCACCCGGACGAACGCATTCGACTAAATTTCCTTTGAGTTGAGGAAGGGAGGAGATGGTGTGGTTGAGGCGATGGTGGCAGAGACAGACTTGACTTTGCGTTGGCTTTAAAATGATGCTATGAATTAGATGAAGGCCCATCAAGTAGCTATTGAGGATTTTTTTCCCTTGTAACAATAAACCACTATCCGATAAAAATAATTGGGAGCTTGTGCATATTGCTTGATGGTGCTACAGAACCGTCTGATTGACATCTCTCTCTAGTCTGAAGTCAGGACATGACGTGGCTATTTTTTGGATTATCTTTAATGCTTTGATACTTTGTAGTGAATACAGAAGGCTCTAAATTGATCAAGGTGTAATGCCTTTTTTTTAATCCCTGTGTAGTGCTAAATGAAAGCAGAGAAGTTATTTTTAGTTGCATCCTAACTTATAATAATTTCCGCGGACCTTTACTACTCCACCGTAACCTGCAACCTCATCAACTCGGTCTCTCCTACCTTTCTCCACCGATAGACGACGGGGGGCATATGGGGCATCAAGACTTGATTAATTCAGCAGCCCATCGGGCATCTCGTCAAGCAAACCATCAAGCGACACTGACAGCCTTTCACAATTCCACTTGATAAAACATCATATCCCCTCTTGCCTTGCCTTTCCGCATGCTTAATTTATACCCATGCATCACTCCGTCTACTAATCTCGGGCAGCGGAAAGTCATTTGCTAGGCTGTGAGACTAGGTTTGAAAGGGACGCTAGCGGGTTGAGGATGTGGATGACCAAGCTCGTAACGAGGATGACGATAGTAGAATCACAGGATGTCTAGTGACAGCCATTGAGGATTTGATTGTTCAGGTTTTGGTGATTGGCTTGTCATGTCGGTAGGTGAAGGATTGCTGCTGATTTTGTTGGGAGCGAGTGGTTGCTCCCGTGGTTGCAGAAAAAGTGAAAAGGCGTCTTATGAGAGGGGATATGAGTCTGTACAGACCGATGTGAGAACTTTGAAAACACTGAAGCTTACCTATCTCATGCGCTATCAAGATAGGCGTCAAAGTAGACGAGCCAACCAGAGGCTCTAGATCAAATGGAGTCTTGGCAGACTTAAAGTTCTGATTCCATCAATATAAGGCCCCAAATTATTATAATAAATCTTAAATATGCCATATTATTGAGTTAATCGTGATTAGATTAAGTTAAGGTGTTCCTGCTAACAAGGACCTTCTTTGCAGAGCGGTGCGAAGCTATATAAATTCTATGGTGGAGACTAATTCATATTTTGGTGTTCGCGCACGGGCCATATCTATTGCATGGGATAACCGTTAATTTTGTTCACCAGCAACACTCACAACGCAGTCATTGAACACATTAAGCAATACCAAGCTCAAGAAGCTTTTCATTCGTTGCGCCACTCAGTCTAGTATCTAGACCAGGAACGCAAAGCCTCTAGAATACACGACTCAAATGTGTGTGACCGTAAAATCCTTGCCTCAGATACCCATGGCTTTTCCGCACTCCTATCAAAGCGACTAGAAGACAGAGCGCGAAGCGAACTCCAGTTCAAACACCAGTACCCCTGCGTCCGCCCAGCCAGGAAAGATTAACAAAAAGTGAAAAAGATAAAAGTGCCATCGCATACTGGCAGGCCATCAATCAACTCCCGAAATCTGACATCGTTAGAAGGAAACAGCCAAAAAAAAAAAAGCCGTATTCAAATAAGAAAACAGGCCAAGAAAATATACGATGAATCCACAGCACAATGCGGGTGATCGTACAAGAGACATGGTAAGTGTCAAAAAGATATCAATAGGCCTCAGCCAGCCAGCCAGCCAGCCCGAGCCAGATCGTACACTCATCCCATATATTAGAAAGGTTTATTAGTCAACTTCCTCATAGTCTCTCGCGCTGCAATCTCTCCACGCGCTCAGCCAGCGGTGGTGTCAGGCCTGCAGAGATCCAGAATTCCTCTGGGATGTCGTCTCTGCGGGCCAACCGCTCCAGTATCGATCTCATCTGCTCTAGCTCTGGGTCCTGAATATGCGCGTCGTCTTCTACATCTCTGTCGCCAAGAGAGATGTCATCATCGAATGAGTGATTAGGTAGGCTATCTTCGCGCGGACCAGCACGCGAAGTGAATGAATAGAAATTACGGACGAAGCGACTAGCATCGCGAGAACGATTGCGCAGATCGCGGGAATAACGATATGGGTTCCGGGACGGTGGTTCATCAGCAAGGTATGGGGCCATGCGGGACGATGTATGTCGAGGGGCGCTAATTTCGCGAACTTCAATGTCCTCGGGTTCCGTGTCCGAGGCCGTGTCTTCATCTGAAGTGTCGCAAACCCGAGCGATGACCTCATCCGGAGAGTTTCGCGATGGTATAGTCAAATGAGTACGCGAGGAGGATGCTGAGTTGGAGTTTGAACTTCCCGAACGAGAGCTCGGATGAGAGTTTGAGAAGGATGCAGAAGCAGCCGCTGAGGTAAAAGAGGAGTCAGCACTGGGAAGATGAGGATCTGGAGCAACAGTGCTGAGCATAGTGTCCCAGTGATCATCGACCGGGCTGAAGCTGCGATCTCGGTCACCTAAGCCATCAACGGTGCTGGCTGGACTCCATGACTCTCGAAGAGAACTTGAGGGAAGCGGTCCGTCTGCAATGGTACGGCGACCCATGCGGCGAAGTGGCGGAAATCCAAAAGCAACATGCTCATGTTCATCTTCCTCTCCATCTTCAACGATGATAATCTCGTTTCTTAGATGCAGGGGAGCTTCTCTTTCTCCATCTCTCGAGTGAGGCCTCATTGGTGGCCTTCTCGATTGGAACCTGATCGTGTTTGTCTCCAGCGTTTCTGCAGCTGGCACATGTCGCGATCCTGCATATCCTGCTGGTGCAAAATTTGGGGTATATGCCGGAAGTTCGCCGTATGCTCGTGGAGGCCGCGGCGCACGATGGTAGAGTGCATCTTCTAGTTCGGGCGGAGGTCGAGAGAAAGGATTCGGTTCATCACCGAGCCCGAAATACTGTGAAGACCGCTCATAGTCCCGGAAGTGATGTGAGTTTCTCGGGGTAGATATCTCATTTGCGCCACGAGTATAGTTCCTAGACTCAGGGACTGGAGGGAGAGGAGCATCTCGCTCAATAAGGTTGGGGCGGCGGTCACTGTACTCGAAGTCGAATGCAGGCGGTGTCCGGAAACCAAACTCGCCTCGCCTGGGGGAGCGTTGCGAAGTGCCACTGGGTGGCGCATGTGCGTTGCCAGATCTTCGGGCGCGACGGGGTATGACCGGAGAGCGCACCCGACGGCGGATGGTTGAACGCGACGACGCAGTTAAATCAACCTTGATAGCATCTTTAGATTCCTCGGGCGACGGAGCGCGCCAAACTCTGAATGCGATGTTGTCAGTTAATGATGCGCGGATCTTGAAGGGGGGTAGAGGCGAGGCTGAAGCGCGAAGCCGCCGCGCAAAGCAAACAAGCACGCTGATAGAAGGAAAGCTTACGGAAGGCCCATTTTTTGGGGTAAAAACCGCGAAAGGGAGGAGATTTACAGCTGTAACCAAGAAGGGAGAGTCTGGGAGCAAAATTCGGATGAAAATGGGGATGAGTGGAGGGTTTGTTGTGGTCGGGTTGGCGATGGAGGGAGTGGAGGCCTGAGGAAGAAGTTGAGGAGGGAGGCGAAAGATTGACCCCAGGTGCCCCGTCGTGCCCGTCACAAGGCTGCCCTGCAACCCGTAAGCGAACTAAGATCTGCCCAGTGTAGCCGCCACAATGGGGCACTGCTCGTCCAGCCTTTCGACACGCTGAAAACACGCAAAGTGAGCCTTTGGGGTGATATGGCAAAAAGATAAATGGACGAGGCCGGTTCACGCTTTAGTATCGCGAGTGATTTCCCTCTGGTAAAGTCCCGCGGTTTGGCGTCAAGTGTCCAGGGCTAGAGGTTGAAGATTCGGGTGAGCGGGCAGCGATTATTCTGGCCATCCCGAACCCCCGATCTACCTTTTAGGCTACTCTGCTGCAGGACATCTTCGAATCTCGCTCGCCCGCCATCCAGCCGTTGTTCTGACTCACCGCCTGTTCTTACAGCTGCAGGTACATGCACCAAGGCCGACGGAGACTCTGACTCTCCGTTTCAAAACACGCGTGTGCACTCCGTTTGCCTGGCAACACCAAGGCCAATGCCCTCTAGAGTCCCGGGAATTTCTCATGGTCGCGATGATTCAGCCCGGTCTTGAGCGGATCAGCCTCCTCCTCAAACACACGCCGTTGCCGTGGAAAGCGATTCATGTTGCAGGCACTAATGGAAAAGGCTCGATATGCGCTGCTGCATCTGCAATGCTGCTCCAGTCGAAGGTGCGGTGTGGGCGCTTCACGTCTCCTCACTTGATCGACAGGTATTCCCTCACTTGCATCCTCTCTGCGACATTTCCACTTTATGACTAATGGCTAACGAGTGGTGCATGTTGGCTTTTGAAGGTGGGATTGCATTACCATCAACGACGTTCCAATTAAGCAGAGTCTATTCCGCGAAGTAGAAGACCAGGTCCTCAAGTATAATACGACAGAAGGAATCAAAGCGTCTGAGTTTGAGGTTCTTACCGCTACTGCATTCGAAATCTTCACACGAGAGGAGATTGAAGTAGGCGTTGTTGAGGTTGGCATGGGCGGGCGACTCGATGCCACCAACGTCCTCCAATTGCCTCTAGTCACTATCATCTCAAAAATCAGTCTAGACCATCAAGCATGGTTAGGAAACACTACGGATAAAATTGCAAGAGAGAAGGCGGGAATCTTGAAGCCAGGCGTCCCTTGTGTAATAGACCACACCAATGAGCCAACTGTGAAAAAGGTCATCGAGACCGTTGCGAAAGAGGTGGGAGCCGGCCCACTACTATATGGAGACAAATTGCCTGAAGAAATAGAAAAATTCAAAGGATGGCGGGATAATGTAGGCAATCTCCCACTTCATCAACAAGTCAATACTGCATGTGCTTATCTTGCGATCTGCCGAGCTTTGGAATCCCTACGACGCCCTGCCTTAGACGTACACGGCATTATGTCCGCTTTAAAGCAGCAGAACTGGCCCGGCCGTTTACAAAAATTACATCTCGAACCGATCACTGGTTGCTCCGAATCGATCCTCCTCGACGGTGCTCATAATGCTGACTCAGCTCGAATTCTTGGTGGATATGTCAACGAGAGAGTTCGCGCAAATCGGTCGAACGAAAAGACAACCAAAATTACTTGGGTTTTGGCAATGTCTGATGGCAAAGCCGTTACAGAGATTCTGACCCCGTTGATTGCTGATGGTGACAACGTGGTCACTGTAGAATTTGGACCCGTCGATAGCATGCCATGGGTTCGGCCGATGTCTTCTGCAGACCTTCTCAAGGCTGCTCACGGGATTGCTAAAATCGAGCAAGGCAACCATTACGGAGATGACGTTTTAGCAGCTCTAGTATCAGCCGCAAAAATAGCGAAAGAGAGCCATATGGTAGTGGCTGGAAGCTTGTATCTGGTTTCAGATATTCTCCGCTTAAGGAGGAATTTTTCACAGCAGATATCCCCCGAGGCAAAACCAACGGATGCAGGACAGCATTGAGGGGTTTTTCTCACTCCGATGAAGGCCACTTCCTCGCCTAGATGCGGAGACTTTGCAGAGAGAGTCGAGATAAATAGAGGTACGGCCTACTTCTCTCAGAGACAAACCCACAGTCTCGATTCCAGAGATGGGAGTAGCTGGTAGCATTGTAGCAGACAAATACCGCTTTATCGCGTGCTGCTATATTCATAGTTGCTGTTAAAGTGGAAAGCCGCTTCATGTGTAAGAAACCATTGAGAAAGGCCTTATTGTCATTCGTTTTCAATTCCTCTTTGCTTAACAAGACCGATTTTTCTGACTAATTACCTTAACCCCAAGCTCAGCAATACCAGGAACCATTATCTTACGTTATTTGCTACTATTTGTCTAAACCCTTCAACGCAATGGACAAAGTACCCTTACGGCACTGTTCTGATACAATCAGCCACTTCTCCTACAGTCAACATAGTGTCCTCAACTACTAAGACTGCAACAGGAGTTGCATAAATTTTGCATTTGCATTCGGATGGAATAGAGGGACAATTAGACGTCGATAACGTGAATTTCGATACGAGTTTCCCACGGTGTATGTTCCCATACTTTGTAAGCGCGCATCAAAAAGTAGCCGCTTGGTTGATGCTTTTGATCAGCATATTTAAGCCTTAAGTTATTCTCATCTCAATATGTAATGATTCAAGGAAAATTCCTTGAAAAGTTTCCTCTTTCTTATAGTTACTGTTGGTTACACAAGGTGATATCACGTAGCTACGGTTCGTAGATAGTATGATGATGTTCTTCGATTGATGTAGAAAGCAAAGGATCGTAAGGATCGCAGTGCCTAAGTAGGGGGCTGATAAGTCACCATAAGGGTGACTAATCAGAGACAATATAACCTCTGTCCATACATTCCGACAGTTACCTTCTTATGATTTTACTCAAGCAAGTCCTCAAATGGCAAATTTTTCCGCCTACCTTCTCATCCTGCTTTTCATCGAACTCCCAAGCAGCTACGCTCAGAAATGTTATTTTCCTGACGGGTCTTTGGCTAGCGGCCACCATCCATGCTACTTGAGCGCAAACGCATAGTGCATGTTGCAATGCTGATAACCCGCAAGGCGCCGACTACTGCCTCTCAAGTGGCCTATGCTGGGGTCGCGGCTATGGATTCACATGGAGAAATTCACATGAAAAAAGAATTTGGACGTTGGAAGGCGGCGAGGCTTTTTGGCGAAGCTTTAGGATTGGCCTGAGCGAGATATTCAAGCGAGGGAATGAGCATAGATTTGTAATCCTAGTGCTTTTTCGATGTATGGATCACTCCCATTCGTGCAGTTTATCAATATGTCGATTTTGCACTAGGCGGATGGGAGAAAATGATGGCGTCGATTTATAGTACTTGATAAAACCTTTACAAAGGCTTTAGAGAAGCTTTATTGGAAACTAAACAGGCACGACTTGGGTAATACCCTTTTATTTTTTCAAGCAAAACTACAGTAGTATTAGGGTACCCGTTTGGTTGGAAAAGGTAGCTACTCTGCGTATCGCCTGAGGATTTTCGACCTCGACATCAAAGAAACTCTCTCCCGCCAGCTTCCCTTTGGCTTCTGTCGGCCCGCTAGCTCGGTCTGAGCTGAGCCTTGTTGGCCAGGTTCGCACTACGGTGTGAGCTCGTAAAACTTTCGCTCCGTTGACGAGGCGAGGTTTTACTGACATTTCCTCTTTTCTTCCCATTCGCGCTAATTATGCTCCCCTCAGCATGGTAAGACTTTACTCGCCTACTCTGCTTCCGAAACTCCGACCGTCCCTCAATAAACAGATTCGCGTCTGACCAGAGAGCGTAGCCATGAAATAGTACTTCAGACTCATCTGGATCGTACATGTATATCTGAGGGAATAACATTGTCACAGGACGTGGGGAACCGTTGGTAACGTCTTCTTGACTCTGGGTTGGCGGCGTAGCTCCCTCCTGTCCGTTGTAATCTCCCCAATCCCCCACGCCTTGTGCAATATCAGCGGCTGCTACTATCCTGGACGAGCTCCTTTGTCCGCGATTCCAAAGTCTTTCGGCAGTCGCTACGAAACCGACCAGATCCTGGCGGAGAGATTCGATGGCAGATTGTTCTGGGAGCAGTGGAGCAAAGATGGCGACTATGTCACTTACCACAGAGCTTAAGAGAGACTGTGTTGCGTGTGGCCGATCTGTTGTGTGCGCCGTAGCCAATAGCGATCGCAAAATAGATTCTTTTTGGGGGCTTGTTTCGAGAAAGCCATCCAACATACCGGTTAAGACAATCCGTTCATTTTGTGACCGAAGGTAGAGGTTTTGAAATATGCCCTCGACTATCTTTTTGGCAACCGCTGCCTCAAACGCTGCTGCACGGAGGTGCGAAGATGCGGCAGAGTTCGAAATGGGGACTTGCTGGTTTATCACAATAGGGGACCCTGAACTCTTAAGGCCCATAAAGAGATCATCCTGGATTGGTCAGCTTAGATGGAAGCGAGTGGTTACCAAACTCACTGTGTTAACGTTAGTTGGGTATTGGGCATGGAAGTACTGTATTGATAAGCCATGCAAATTTTCTGCCAGCATTTGCAGTTTGCCAGGGCTGTGTTTGGTTAGCAGCCATCTTTCCCCTAGGGATAGATACTAACAAATCATCACCCAATTCTTCTAAGCCGATATTTAGTTTAAGATCTCCGAGCTCGTCCTGGCATTCTTTAAGTTGTTCCTTGGCCCCACGAAGGGACGACGACGTGTCCGCTAGCTTTGCTTTGTTGCTTTCCAACTGTTTCAATGCTTCATCACGTCCCTCCATTAATTTCCGTTTTTCACCAAGCCAAGACGCTTCTTGTTTATGTTTAATCCTCTCAAGTTCCTTAGTGATTTGGGATTTCTCAAGCTTCCAGTTTGCGGTGTCTTCAGTGAACTGGGTGGTCAACGATTTGTTCGCGGCTTTATGTTCTGCAATCTCTTTGTCTTTTCCAGTAAGTTGGTTTTTAATGCGATTTATTTCGTTGGTAAGGCTTTCGCACTCGGCTATAACCTGTGAATATTTCATCACTTCTTTTCCAGCATCCTCAAACTTCTTCCAGCACTCAAGCAGCGCCTTGCGATTGGGATTGGGTGTTGCTGTTGACATTGCAGGAGCTAGGCCACAAACGTAGGTACCCAGGATGCAGTTTAAATGAAAAGAGCTGTAATTCAATTTGCGATCTGGCTGAAGTAAATGTCGGGTTCGTTACTCTAACGCGGGGAAAAGCCACCCCAAAGCCACCTAACACATGTTTAAGAGTCACCGAAGCTAGAGAGTATCTACTCCAATAAGCATGAGGGGTTACGTGTTGGGACATTAGTGGAGGAGAGTTTGATCGCCCCGTTTGTATGATGGTTGATAAAAATGCTGTCGTATAACCTTCGTTATGCACTGGCGGGTATGGAATAGCTGTGTGATTGGGGTTAAACATTTATGACATGCAACAGGGCAGACTGCTTGACCAATCTACATGCAGGGTTAGGTGGTGTTACACAGCCTGAATGTGGGGTGACAAGCCCCGCACCACTCAGCCACCAGACAACCCTGCAATATGGTAAGCGGATAGTAATATAGCTCAATTGCCAGATACGCTGCGTAGAACATACCTGATACTGAAGACACAGCAGAAGCGACTAGAATGTCTTAGAGAGACTAGCCCTTATTGTAAAGATCTAAACTATAAAAGTAGAAAAAGATTAGCTAGAAATAAAACTACTTATATTAAAAAGTCAGTATTAGAATATATTATTTTTATTTAAAAGTAATTTAATTTATTACTATTATATATACGTTGAAGCTTTTATTATTATTTGTTCTATTTATTGCCTGATTCGGTCCCTTTTCTAGGTCCAAGCAGGCTCCTACCATCTATTTACAGGAAAAATCCCTAGTAAGGGAAAAACCCAGGTGTATCCTTCCAGCTAGTCTTGCGCGCTCCGCCTACGCCTAGCCTGTTTACCATTTTAGTGTGTCTGCCTTTCGTACCATGCTTCCAAGGTATCATCACTTTAGAATGTATTATGACAGTCGCTGGATTCATAACTCATAAATATGAAAGGCTTTAATTAATCACACATATTACGATTCCAGATTTGCAATCAACTTCGCAAAAGCCTTATCCACCAGCTTAGCCCTCTCCACCGTCTCACTCATAACCCTCAGTGCATCCGCGTCGACTGCAAGCACTTGGCCACCCTTCATACAACTCACATCCGCCTTTGTGGCGCCTTTCACCCACTCCGCATCAATCATCCACCACTCAGGCACCGTAAACTCCTTTTGGTCAACCGCCTTATTTTTCAACAAGCTTCCATTATACCATAGGAGTTTGCCGTCCTCACCGGCATGCGCGGTGCTGAACCCGCAAACCTTCTCCTTCGGCATCTTGAGTCCAACAGACGCGGTGCCATTCCTCCTCACATTCGCCCCGGACCTAATTGGCACCTTATCTCCCAGAACAGCGCCATAGTGCTCCTCAAACGCAAACGGGACGCCGGACAGCTCCATGCCGAACCACCAGCTCTCCTTATCGCCATATGTCATCTTATACGTCCACTCATCCCTCACCTCCCGGCTGTTCTGCCACGCCACATGCAGCAGCCCCGTCAGCACCTCCAAGCGCCTCTTATCTAGCACCACAACCCCAGAATCGCCCTCCTCCGCATATCCTTCCGTCCAGACCTTACTCTTCCTCAGCGCCTCCGATGGCGTCCGCCCCGCCTTCTTCAGCTCCCAACGCCACCACTCCGCACGGTCCACAAACTTATTCTGCGACACCAGCTGATCATGATACAGCATCACGCCCGTCTCATTGTAACCCAGCGTCCGCAACACCGTGTCCTCGGGCCGTGCCGCAAACACCACATCCGCATCCAGCAGCACGACCTGCTCGAAGTCGCTCGCGAGCGCCGCAAACGGCTTGACGGCCCAGCCCGCCTTGCCGTCGCGCAGCTGCAGCGAGCGGTCGTCGAAGACGGACAGCACGTCGAGCGCGGAGACGTTGGCGGCGAGCCCGCACAGCGCGGCGCGGTACTCGCGCGGCAGGTCGCCGTCGCCCGCGTACGCGATCTGGATCGGCAGCGACGAGTTTAGCACCGCGCGCAGGTTCTGGATTAGGTGCGCTGCGAAGCGGAACTGGGGTTTGCCGGCCGGGATGACGATGCCGCGGGTGCCTGGGCGGATGCGGTGGCGGAGGGCGGTGAAGGGTGCTCTGTTGGCTTGCTGGAGGGTGTAGAAGTCGGTCGAGGTGTAGGGCAGGCTCGGGTTGCGGAGGAAGGGGAAGGAGGCGAGCAGGGCGGTGTTGAGGGCGGAGTCGAGCGTGGCGGTTTCGTTGGGTGTGAGGGAGGGTGCGAGGATGTCAGAGAGCTTTATCCACGAGGTTAGGAGCTCGGTGCGTCTGCCCAGCTCGCCGAAGGCGGAGGATGGGAGCGGGTAGTTTGTGAAGTACGATGCGGCATCGGAAACGATTGCGGTGAGGTTTGGGAGGGTGGAGGAGCTGGAGGAGGCACGGAAGGGGTTTCTGAGCCTGCTAGAGACTTCTAGGCCGTTTCTATCGATGTGAAAAAATGGGTACAGGAATAGGACGAATTCAACGGCGATTGCTATGTATTTATAGCGAGAACGCTGGAGAAATGGATATTTGGAAGTCAATTGAGCGTAGAGTGAATGCATATTTACATATTACAGGAAATAATGAACGACTTTTACATGAGAAGGAGGGAAAGTAGCAAAAGAACAGCTAGAAAAGGTCGAAGACAAATTTTGGAGGTTGCAGTGTCTTGCGTTTTCCACTACTGCTGATCCCGCGGAGGACCCAACTATCCTGGTGTGCCTCACGGGCGATCATATGCTCTCACTAGACTTTCTATTGGATAAGAATAGGATGGCGTGCGCCATTGTGTTATCCAACCAAACGGGAGATGGGTTTAAGAAACATCCTGGGAGAAAGAAAAGGGGAGGTTATTGGTGGCTGCGTTAGCTGGTGTCAGATAGTTCATATAGAGCTATTCATTGATGAAATGGGTTGATTGATTGATGATCTTGATCGTGTCTTGATGGTTGGTGGACCTACAAGGGGGTGACATGAGCGGGCCAACCGCCCTCCCTGCAAGTTTTGGTGGCATTATAGTAGCGTCCCGCTAAAATGGTTATAATGCCACCAAAACTTGCAGGGAGGGCGGTTGGCCCGCTCATGTTACCCCCTTGTAGGGCCCCTGGGCTTAGACGAAGATATTTACAATGCACGTGACCCGTGCACGTCCTACGCCTCCGGGAATACAGATTATCTGACAGCTGGAGGCCGGTGCAGCTGTAGGCCTCGTGTAGTGATTGCTCTCATAACGTCTGGAACAATGATTATTTTGCGATGAACCTTGGGCTAATCTACATGCTGACTGTGGCTTTGCGTGGGCTGAGCTTTCTGCTGTGGCACCGTGGTCAATCCGGGATCGTGGGATTAGGATCACGGACCGTGCGAGCCCGTCACCCCCATATCCAGCATCACCATTTAAATACACTCTCTAGATACAGGAATATCGCTCACACCTTTACTCATGCATTTAACTTCCCTGAATCCACCCTAATTCAGGTTTCATATTTGATTGACTTGCAAAGAGACAATCTCCTCGAAATCTCTGCGACAAAGACTTCATCTGGCCTCTCACTTCTCCTCGGTTCTATATATGCAAACAGCACCCCTTCAATATCCAAAGACTGAAGGCTATCCGCAAATTGCTCGAGAAACACAGTCAATGACTGCTGTGTTGTTGGAACAGCTAGTTTCAATCGCCAGAGCCCTGGACATGAGACCTTCTGTTGCAGTTGTGCAGGAAGGTCGTCGTCAAGCATATGTGCCCTATTTCCCAACATCGCAGTTGAGTCATACGAAATTTCTAGTTCCTCTAGTTTCCTGAGCTGCTGGATGAAAATCGCAACATGTCCCGCCATATAAATCTTATTTCTTAATTCTGTAATTTCGAGCCGACGGAGGTTGATAAAAGCCACTCCCATTTCTTGATACCCAAGTTTGACGCCTTCTTTGGGGACAGGAGGCCAGTAGCCCTCGTTTGATTGTTGAGGCCAGAAGAGGCTGCAATCAGCATTGATCTTGAGAGACTTTAACCTTTGACAGGCAGCCGCCTTTTTGATACCAGGGAGCAAGTAGTTAAATGACATAACTTCTTCACCTTCCCCATAGTATGATATCCAGGTTCCATAGTGTGTAGTGATAATAATGGATTTGAGGTTCGTAAAGAGACCTACCCACCCATGTAAATCCTCACTTGTGGTGTCAGTCCCCATAATCGTTCCTAGTGGTTGTATGTGGAAGACAATATGTTTGACCATCTGACAGAAGTCTTCGGCAGCAGCCAATGCAATATAAGTCCTCATCCAGCTCCAAGATGGATAAATATGCACCACGGAGAATAGCAGCGGACTGGCTATGCGAGCTATTTTCCTACACGTACTGCGAAGCCGTTTAAGGGTTTCAGAGTCGCAATAAGTAAGAGTATGGTTGATGAGTTCTTCAGGGAGTTCCAGTATCTTGAATGGGAACGGCCGGAGACGCTTGGCTGGGTTCATGGTCGGCGGGAGGTTGGGCTGAAAGCAAAGCAGTGTTGTCCTAAAGACCTTGAGCATGAGGTTAGCTTCATTACAGGCAAAGCTTACCAGAAGCTTAGAGAAAGGCGGAGTGCAGACTGTCAAGGATGTCTCCACGTCGACGACGGAAAGTCGAGGCACTCCGGACTCAATGCCAAGACGCCAAACCGACAGGTCGAAAACGCTCTAGCAGATTCTGAGATTCTAGAAAACCTGAATAGCTATTAAATTATTAAATTATTTCGAGACTACTTAACCGGAATATGAATTTCAAAACACCGAAATCTTCATGCGGCTCCAAGCCGACTACCACTCCAATAGACCCTGACCGCCCCCAGTTGTGCCGCAGGGGGACCCCAATCCAGCTAACTCATCCAGTTCTTTGCATACTAGGGGACGAGTATTAGCTTCGGATCCGTCGTGGAATTTTTTCCATGCTCGATCTCACCTTGTTCAGCCCTCCAGCACTCACTACTTCTCCCTTCTCGTCTCGAGCCCGGTAGTATTTCCCCTCCAGACATCTGCTCAAGTTTGAGATGAGCCTTGAGTAAAGGTAAAAATACGGGCTTATCCGATAATGGTTCGTCTTTCAGCTTAGCATACTTGCATTCGAGCTCTCGAACCCATCCTTGGAAGTTGTTTGAGAGAGCATTCTGGTAAGCTTCTCTAACGGATATTTTACGTGTTGAGTATACGTCGCATCGCACAGAACTCTTGGAAGCGGAGACGGGAAGCACAGTCAAAGCAAGCCAAAGCGAGGTTCCGGCAATGGTCTTTACGGTGGTTAATGGGGATAAGCTCAGCCTATCATCTTCCCGAATGGCAACACTGGTACCTCGAAACATGAGCATATATGCAAAAATTGAATTTGACCTTTGCTGGGTGTGTTGTGTGGTTTTATTTTCGATTGGATCCTGCGCTGCTTAAATTGATAAGTATGGCCATGCTATAGTAAATATATTTTAAAGTTTAAACGGCTCACCCACGACTTTCCAGTTGAAGTCTCCTCTGATTTCCCATCCCGCCACCCATGAGCTTTGCGCAGTGATACCATACTGAGTAGAGAAGCTGATAATCTGTTCACAGCTCGGAGGCTCTACAATCTCACCGGCATCTAGATTGATGTGGATAAACCCGCCCTTGTCAGTACAGGTATGAATCTTGAAAAGACTATTTTGGGCCTTGTCAAAACCGTCAATACCGTCGAATTGCGGCGCCTTTACAAGATTTCCTTTAGTATCATAGCTCCAACCATGATATTTGCAACCAAGAACTAGAGAAGACCCAGCAACTTTCTTGGTTACGGCATACGCTCGGTGTCTACACACGTTATGGAAAGCTCGAGGAATGTTGTCCTTGCCAAGGATGATGAAGATTGGGAAGCCTGCCATTTCCATAGATATATAATCACCGCGTCTGGTGAAACGGCTTCGATGCACGACACAAATCCATGTCTATTACAAGGTCAATTTGATTACAAAGGATAATTTTGATAACATTACTTTGCTGAATATTGCCCGCCTCTCAAGCATGAACAATTTTTCATCTGTCCACCATCCTTCAGGAAAGCCTGGTTCTTTAGACACTTCCATTGTTGGCTCGTCAAAGAAAAGGTGGTGAGCCCAACTCAACTTGCGTTACTAACAAGTAATATGAGATTAGCCTGCGCAAGATATTTAGCAGGCTAGGAGGTCTTGATGCTCGAAGTCCAAATAATGGCGTAATTAACGGATTCAGAAGAAACAAGACTATTATTGGATTGAGTAGCACAACTATGAACGGTGAATGCGAATTCTATACCAAGTAAGAATCAAATACCATGACTCTAAATCAAATCAATAATATACATATCAAGCTGCATGAGTTCCAGACTGGGCCATGTTATGGAAATTCTCCGGAGTTCTTTGTGGAGTGCGGTAGACGTCTGAGATTACCACAAACAATTTACATAATCTAAACGACTTATTCGTCAAAGGAATAAGAAAAGTTAGCAGAGGAATTGAACGCTGATAGAGGTAGGACGAATGAAACCGAGTTGCCTTTTTTGGTTATATTTTCCCGCTTGCACACCCAACAAAAAAGCCGAGATCTGTCCATTCATGCAGGTCATGATCGACGCTAAGAGGAAAAAAATAGGTCGTTGAGCTACAGCATGCGCATGTCGGGCCGCAACCCTAATTCAAAGCCTTTCAACTTGTCAAATGATTCATGGCAAGCCTACCAGAAGCAAACCAGTGTTCGTGCATATAAGCCAGCAAATGCTCGTGATTTTCTGGGACCCTATAAAACTGCAAGCTCCACAAGGCTGGAGCGTGCCACGTATTTGTTGCTTGGAACCGTGTGACTGGGGTTAACGCGTTTCTCTCCCTCGTGCTGCGAGCAAACAAGGTCGAGAACGCGTTGCTGATAGACTTTATGTAACACATCAATATCTTGAAAAATACGTTCTTAACCGGGAATTGCTTACAGACTACTCCAGTCTCTTTGACCGGATTAAGTATCCCTTCAGTATAGATACCCTTTTCCAGATTTTCTTGGGCCTTTTCACAAAGCTCGAAATCTTCCATGGCGACCTGTCTTACAAACTTGAAGTATTCTTCAAATTTATCGCCCGATTCCGTATGGTAATAGTCAAATTCCATCCGGGTGACCCCAGGCTTCTCTGTTGGGCAAATCCGGAACGATGACATACCACCACCGTAAACATTGAGTGTACAATTAGGAAAGAAGTAAAGGAAGAGGCCGTCATTCCGTTTTTTTGGATCCGCTACATGTTGGGGAAAGTTCTTGTGATTGTATACGGTATAAAATGTTGGCGGGTAATATATGGAAAATGAAGGATGAGTGTATTGGCAGTGCAGGCATTCTTGATATCCATCCACCCTAAATTAATTAGCAACTTGTTTCGTTAAAAATTCGTCCAATTGACTTACATTGTCTTCCAGTTGAAGTTGCCCTCGTACTTGATGCTTCGCCGGTATGGAAGTTTTGTGAAATCTACTGTCGCAAGCAAAGGTTCCAAATCCGGAAAGAATTCATCAAAAGTTGGTGCGTGGGCTGATATTGTAGTAAAAAGAAGCCCGGTCTCTGTCAAATGGCTTCGCATTTCGACACTCTGCTCAACTCGATGAGTGTTGCTTGCAGGATAATTGGCAGCGCCAGGTGACGCGCAAGCATACTGACATCTGCTGCGTAGACCTTGATATCTCGAACTCCCTCGGAGTTGCGGCGAACTGTCAACCTAATCTGAGCTATCTCATAGTCTACCTCTTCCCCAATGTTCCGAAATCGAGTTGCCGGTCCTAGAAGGTACCATGACTGTCCGGAAGTCATTATGGGGTGTTACGGCTACGGTTTTGTTGGAATGATACTAGCCTTCATAAAGACCGCACGACGCTCAAGTTGATAGAGAGGTGAGCTACAGTACCAGGACGCAGGAAGGGTCTTGGTGAGGGAAGCCATATCGAGACCTGAATGCACACAAACGAACGAAAAATTCTGGGGATTCTTCTTTCAGCTTACTCAAGTGCGAGTCTTGGAATTATGTTTTCACGACATAGCATTGCATAAAATATATAATTGTGACTGTAAATGGATAAAACGTCCCGATACGTGATGAAGCATGGTACCCGCATGCCAGTTTGTCATGGAAGCCTCGTATTACGTGCCTGGTCTCTTTATTGCGCCAGGAGCGAGGCCTGGAGTTGATAATGCTTATCGCGAGTTTGGACGAAATCTACACTTCAGGGATCATCAGCTTATCGCGAGTCGGCTGCAAAGCAGCAGTGACCCGGTGACTGCGCGATTCAAGCCGGCATCTCCGGTATCGATCCACATTGAAGAGATGTGTTATTGTTGCAGGACCACGTAAGACAAGCGTGTTGATCCTTCGGTTGTGCATTTTGGAGAGGGGTTAGGTTGGTGGCTCTAGCAAATCAGTAGGATTTATTTCTCCGCGGGAAGAGTGGGTTGATAGTGTTCACTAGCAAGGGGAATATGAGCTTGTCAGCAGCTCATATGTGATAGATATCTGAAAGTTTGGAGATACTTTACCGGCTTTACCAGATTAGGGTTTCTATACGCTTGGCTTGAAACATCACGCTTGCCCTCGAGTTGCTTACTCAAATGATATATTTTGTCATCGTAGTTTATTGCATGACTTTGATAGCGTCCGAAAATGGTAAAAGGAATCCTAGTCATCCTCAGATTGTCACCTCTAATCCATAGATCTATTCTATACACATCTTTCCAAGCATCGTCGCAATCTACTTTTTGGTCATTGGTACCTTTGGCCCTCAGTGCAGTGACTTAGCCAGCCGGAAAAGTCTGCGGTTATCCATCACAATTCCGGACGTATCCTCCAAGCTCTCCGATATTTTGCCTAGCTGATGCATTATCTGGGATCTTTTGGCCTATTTCTTCCGCGTTGTACTGGATCCTCCTACGCACGACTAGGTGTAAGATTTTAAAAACTCAATTCGTCGATATGAGCCAAGAACAGTAGGTTTCGAAGGGTTTCCAAGCTTTGGAGAAAGTTTCCTTTCTCCGCTGGCTGCTTTTTGTAACCGGTACCATCCCACAGGTCATCAAAGTTCTATCTCTTAGCGGAGTTTGCTGGACAAAGACACGGGGTTGCATGTACTTGGTTTCGTTTGGAATACTTGAACTACTCTTACTCGTGACAGGACTGCGTTCAAGCCTCCGCGCATGCAAACAATGTTCGCTGTTAAATTTGGCTATGGCATCGAAAAAGTTATCGGACGAGTTACTTTGGCCATACAACTGTCTTTTCTCGCCTGGGCTATCCACCAAATATGACATCCTGATCTAGTAGTTTGTGTAGAGAGGGTTAAGTGGCTTTATGTGGCTGCTGGTCCATATGGGCAATAACATGTATCCTTAGTAGACTTATGTTATTTACTTGCATCGTGTATTTACCGGCAGTGGCGATCTCATAATTCTTTGGCTTTTCCGAAGGATCTCGGGATGAATTTGATGCTCTGAATCACACTCTGTTCATATCTTCGTCTTAAGGTAGTTTTGGTATAACTTGCGGTATGAACCTTCTGCATATAAGCTTGCATGGACGAATGATTTTGGATAAATAATAAACGTCTCCGTAGCGCAACGTTAATAAAATGTTAATAGAAGGATTCTATACTCCGCGAATAGAAAATAAAGCCCGCGCAGTTTAATATGCATAGTACTTCATTGCATCCTAGTTCATTGCATCTTAGTTTCTCATTTCGTAGGCTTCGTCCGCCCAAGACAAGCATGGCCAATTAGATGGTGAGAATTTTCGCGTCGTCGGGTTTGAGCCTGGGCCCTTTCTACACTAGCAAAATCCCAAAGAGGTCCTTGGACGCTGTCACTTGATCGTCGAACCCTCAACTACCATCTTCGGGTATCGATATAATAAGCTCCATTCTCTCCTTAATAGCCTATTATCAATTCATGCGAATATTCGGATGCTGAAAAGAAATCAAATTAGGCTGGATATGCCCGCCCGATCAGCTCTTCCAGGGTGAGTGTCTGGAACCGAAACATTCAGCCACAAGCTTTACTAATCTATTACCATAGCAGCTATAGCACTCTGCAATTGCATCGTTTTCTAACCCTGCTTGACCTCCCCGAAGAACTTTTAGACCACATCATTGTTTACATTTGTGACGATTTCATCTCCCTCAAGAAGACACGCGCTACATGCAGGGGGCTAGCCCGGATAACTACACCTTATGTTTTTGGAACTGTTCACATTACCTTGTCAAAAAAAAGTATAGAGAACTTCATCAATATTGGGTTGAACAATGCCCTGGCTCCACTGGTCAGGGAGTTGGTTTTCCATGGGCAAATACCGCGCAAATTTCCCGATCAAGAGACATGGGAAAGGTATATCCATCTAGGCCTCGAGGAGGACGGCCTCGGGTCTGGAAACCTGTCTTGGTATGAGTATGATAGGTATGGATATGAGAGTGAGTCTGCCTAACTCTATTTATGGCTTATTACCAATCACAGGTTGCCGAGTGCCCTATCTCTTACAATATTTCGGGACCTCAATGTGTATGAATTGTTATGTTTCTAACACTGTATGAATATAGATAAAAACCCACCGCATGAACCGGAAAAACTTATGCGAGATCTCAACCAATATTACCAAGCGTATAAAGAATATCAGCATGCCCCCGAGCACTTCAACGATTGCTATTCCCTTAACACGATATCCGCCGATAATCCAATGCTCTATTCTTATCGGTACTTCTCAGTAGCCATCGGAATGCTGAAGAACCTGCGGTTTGCACAAGTCACATGTCATGATCCAATGGACAATTTTCATCCTGTATGGCGGAACTTTCGCCGAGAGATCTTACAGGGTCCTTCTGACTGGACTTCATATACCGAAAAATCGCTAGCAAGCTTTGAATATGCTGACCACCAACTTGAAGGCGTTACTCAACTTACTTGTCTATTGCATGCTCTCGGTGTTGCTGGGCCGAGGGTCAATTTAAGGTCCCTGAAGTTCTCCACTGATGGGCACTACTTTTGGCTTCAAGACCAAATTAAAATACGCCATGAAAACAAAAAGTTAGTCAAGAATAGCTTAGCTCTAATGGCGCCAGCCTTCATAAATCTGCGAGAACTCG
>Ga0307515_10004946_pt1 | contig 27200 bp, 15 predicted proteins | sample 17_EM_MG_FD_194513 | JGI IMG/M metagenome (GOLD analysis project Ga0307515, IMG submission 194513) | Populus trichocarpa ectomycorrhiza microbial communities from riparian zone in the Pacific Northwest, United States - 17_EM | ecosystem: Host-associated > Plants > Roots > Unclassified | place... | reverse complement strand
ACATTCCGGGCCGGAATGGAGAGGAACACAGCGACCGAGGTCAGCTCGGCGTATCCGCGCAAGAAAAGGCACGGAATCTGCGGAGAATCAGGTGCGAAGACATGCGGGCGTGACCGGTGTCAAGGATGCGTGCCAGCGGCGAAGAGCATCGCTTTCAGCACGCCCCGGACGGACGACATCACCGACACCGAAAGGCTGTCGTGAACATATCCCACCGTGATGTCCACGACGGCTCGCGAATACCCCGCCCTGCCCAACAGGTCGCCCCCCTCATCGACAGATGAATGCGCTGGCAAGGCCGTGCAACGTTCACCGGACGCGTCCGAGGCTTCCTGTCCGTCTGTCAGGTAAGCATCCGTTCGTCCCATGGTGTGACCGGTGCCGGGCTGGGGCAGGCGTGGGACTGTGCCGTGACGGTGTTCTGGCCTGATGCGCCGGGTTGAGATCCGGCGGGATGGGCAGCTCAGTGACACTGCGTGTGATCATGAGGGCGTGCCCGACTGGACCTATCATCCGCTCCGTCCGCCGGCGCAGCGCCTGCTCGGTCGGCGCCGCTCCCTGCGTGCGGCGCTACGCGTCCTCGCGGGCCTGATATCGCTGCCCGGCGGTGCGCGACTCGTGGCTGCCGTCTCCGCCAGGCCCGATGTGTCGCCCGGATTGGCAGGACGGCTGGGCGCGACGGTGCCGGTCCGCCATGCGCGCGACGCGTTGCGTGCCCTGCCTGTGCTGGGCGCGGGTGTGATCGAGATCGGTCCTGTGACGGCGGACGACGTACCTTTTGTGCTGGCAGCCGTAGCGCAGCGCAAGTGTTTGGTCTTCGTCTGGACCGCAGATCCTGCAGTTGCCGTGACGCTCGGGCCGCACGTCGACCGGGTGAGTGTCGGGGCGGCCTCGGACGTCGTGCACCTCACCGAACCGGGAGTTGCGGAGGCCGGGCTCGCCCTGGCTCAGCCGGACAAGATCGTGCTGGCGACTCCCGGTGTGCTCGTTGCAGCGGGGCCGGGTTGGTTCCAGCGGGTCATCGAGGCCGAGACCCGCACCGCCGCGGCGCCTGGCCTGCGCGACGTCGGGCGAGATCCCCGCCGCTGGCCGGGTTGGTGGTGGGGCCTCGTCGTGGGCGCAGGGATGATCGGGGCCGGTCTGGGCGCAGCGATCATCACCGTCGGGCCGGTGCTGCTCTGGTACGACAACGAGTACCTCGGCATGAACCGGGAGCAGTTGGCGGCCCTCAACAAGCACCTTGTGTCGTTCCTGCAGCACGACCGCATCACCATGGCCGGCACCATGATCGCCATCGGTGTGCTCTACGCGGGCCTGGCCTGGGGTGGCATCCGCCAAGGCTGGCCGTGGGCGCGTACGTCGTACCTGGTGTCAGGGATGTTCGGGTTTCCCAGCCTGTTGTTCTTTCTGGGCTCGGGTTTCCTGGAGCCGCTGCACGCGGCAGTCGCGGTCCTGCTCTTCCCGATGTTCGTCCTGGCAGTGTTCCGCCGCCCGGACGAGCCGAGGTGGTCGCGGTCCCCGGAAGGACCATCGCGGATCCGGCTGCGGGCGCTCACCGGACAACTGCTCATGATCGGTACGGGGCTGGGCCTGCTCATCGGTGGTCTGGTGGTATCGGTGGTGGGCCTGACGGACGTGTTCGTGGCTACGGACCTGGATTTCCTGAACAGCCATGCGGGCCCGCTGCACGAGGCGAATCCCCGCCTCCTGCCCTTCATCGCCCACGACCGTGCCGGCTTCGGCGGTGCGCTGGTGTCGGCCGCTCTGGCCATCATCACGCTCAGCGCCTGGGGCTGGCGGCGCGCTGAGGCATGGGTGTGGTGGACCCTGGCGGGGGCTGCAGCAGCGGGCTTCGGGCCGGTGGTGGTCGTCCACCTGGTGATCGGCTACACCCATTGGGATCATCTGGCGCCGGTCTATCTCGGGATCGGGCTGACGGGGGTAGCGCTTGCGCTGTCGTACCCGTACCTGTCTGCGCCTAAGGCGGCTGACTGACCTGGGTCGTGAATCGTCGGTCAGTGCTTCTCGCAACCGGTGGTGTAGACGAGGGTGAGCACGACGCAAGTGTCGCCGACGGCGGTGTTTGTGCCGCCGTCGAGCAGGTCGGTCACCTCGTCGAACTCGTCGTAGACGCCGGGTGTGTCGTTGCCGTCGAGCCAGTCGTCGCCGGCGCCGCCGTAGATCTTGTCGACGCCCCGGTGGCCCAGCAGAGTGTCGTTCCCGCCTTGGCCGTGGATGGCGTCGTTGCTCTCGCGGCCGTCGAGGAAGTTTGCCTTGCCGTTGCCGACAAGCCGGTCTTTGCCGCGACCGCCGAGCAGGTTCTCCACGTCGGCGCCGATGGTGTCGCCCTCGCCCTTGCGGCCGTCGTCGCCCTTCTTGCCGTCGAGGTCGAGGCTCACCGCGCTCTTGTACTGGGTGTATCCGGCCGAGTCGGTGCCCGGGCCGCCCAGGTAGAGGTCGGCGTCCTTGCCCGCGTGCTGCCGCGAGTTGTAGTAGTCGTCGCCGGACTCGCCGTAGAACTTGTCGTTGCCGGTGCCATTGGTGAAGCTGTCGCTGCCCGTTCCGCCCCAGGCCACGTCCGTGCCGGGACCGTCGTCGAGCCCGTCGTTGCCGGCGCCGCCGTAGAGCTTGTCGTTGCCCGCCTCGCCGTAGAGGGCGTCGTTGCCGCCGCGGCCCTTGAGGACGTCGTTGCCGGAGCGGCCGTAGAGCCGGTCGTGGCTCGGACCGCCGGTGAGCTTGTCGTGGCCGGCGCCACCGTCGGCGGTGACCGGCAGGTCGGTGTTGTTGACGATCGTGTCGTTCCGGTCGTAGGCGTAGACGCGCAGCCGGGTCGGCGCCGTGGCCGGCGTGCAGCGCGCCTTGGTCTTGTCGCCCTTGACCCGCTTGCAGCCGGCCCCGACCTTGATGGCGACCCGGTCGTCGACCGTGATCGTGTTGCCCGTACGGGTCAGCGTGATCTTGCTCTGCTTCCCCTTGGCCGTCTTGTACTCGACGACCGCGCCGTCGACGACGGACAGCAAACCGGCCTTGCCGACAGCCTGCGCCGGCAAGGCGGCCATGGAGAGCGACGCGGAGACAGCGACAGCCGCGGTCAAGGTCACAGCGGCACGCAGCCGCCACGGAGCCTGTGGCATATGGATCCTTCCCGTTGGAGTTCAAACGTGCCCGCAGCATAGAACCGCCACCACGCCACGCAAGGCGGCCTTGACGGCGCCGTTGACCCGTACGTTTAATAATTTCAATACTTGAATGAAGTGCTTGGGGTCTTCGGCGGCGAAGGGAACACGACGTGTCACGGAGAAGGTTAGGCGTCGGGCTGGTCGCCGCGCTGTCCTTGATCGCGTTCTGTCCGGCAGCGGCGTCCGCCGCTGCGAGCAGGCCGACGGGCGTGTCGGTGTTTCTGACCGACCTCGCCACCAACACGTACCTGTCGCGCCAGCCCATGGTGTCGTGGCGCGGTGGGCGCGCCCCGGAGGGACCAACGATCACCGTCGACAGTCGGCGGCGGTATCAGGAGATCACCGGCTTCGGGGCGTCGTTCACCGACTCCTCCGCCTGGCTCGTCGGCACCCGGCTCGACCGCGGGCAGCGCGACGCGGTCATGCGCGACCTGTTCAGCGACCAGGGCATCGGGCTGAGCTTCCTGCGCCAGCCGATGGGCGCCAGCGACTTCGCGGTGAACGGGAACTACTCGTACGACGACATGCCGGCCGGGCAGACCGACCCGGCGCTCGCGCATTTCTCGATCGACCACGACCGGGCGTACATCATCCCGCTGCTCAGGCAGGCCCGCCGGCTCAACCCGGAGCTGACCGTGATGGCATCGCCGTGGAGCCCACCGGGCTGGATGAAGACCAGCGACTCGATGATCGGCGGGACCCTCAAGGCGGACGCCTACCCGGCGCTGGCCGACTACTTCGCGAAGTTCCTGGAAGGCTACGCGGCGGCCGGAGTTCCGGTCCGCTACATCACGCCGCAGAACGAGCCGCTCTACGTGCCGTCCGGGTATCCGGGCATGTCGCTCAGCGCCGAGCAGCAGAACAACCTGATCAAGAACTACCTCGGCCCGGCGCTGCGCGACCGCAAGCTGCGGACCGGGATCCTCGGCTACGACCACAACTGGGACGTCATCGGCTACCCGGAGACCATGTACGCCGATCCGGCCTCGACCGGGTTCGTCACCGGCACGGCGTGGCACTGCTACGGCGGTGACGTACGGGCTCAGTCGGTGTCGCACAACGACTACCCGAACAAGCCTGCGTGGCAGACGGAATGCTCGGGCGGCACCTGGGAGGGCGACGAGCGAGCCGGGTTCGCCGCGGGGATGGGCCTGGTCATCAACAGCACACGGGACTGGGCGAAGGGCGTGATCCGCTGGAACATGGCCCTGGACCAGAACAACGGACCAACCAACGGCGGCTGCCTGACCTGCCGCGGCGTGGTGACGGTCGCGCAGGACGCGGCCGGACACTGGTCGTACGCCAAGACCGCCGACTACTGGGCGCTCGGTCACGCGAGCAAGTTCGTGCGTCCGGGCGCGCGCCGGGTCGCGTCCAGTTCCCTCGGGGCCGGTGACGTGCAGGACGTCGCGTTCGTCAACCCCGACGGCTCCACGGCGCTGGTCGCCTTCAACTCCGCGAACACCGAGAAGACGTTCCGCGTGCAGTGGGGGGACAAGTGGTTCAGCTACCGCCTTCCCGGCGGTGCGGCGGCCACCTTCACCTGGACCGGCACCCAGCACGGCGCGGTCGACCCGGCCGCGATCGGGTCGGTGGACATTAAGCTCGACAACCCGAATGGGACCCGGCCGCTGATCAGCTACGACTCCGGGCTGCTGGCGCACCAGGCCCAGGTCCGCGTCGGCGACCAGTGGCTCGGCTACACCCTCCCGACCGGGGCGTCGCTCACCCCGCCGACAACCCCGGTGCCGTTGCCGCGGGACGCGTGGACGGTGTCGGCATCGGCGAGCAACGCCACCGAGCCACCCGATCGCGTGCTCGACGGCGACCCCGCGACGCGGTGGAGCACGGGCCGCGGCATGCAGGCCGGGGACTGGTTCCAGGTTGACCTCGGCTCGGCACGCACGTTCAACCAGGTTGTCCTGGACACGACCGCGAGCAGCGGCGACTCCCCGCGGGGCTACCAGCTCTTCGTGTCCGACGACGGCACGAACTGGGGCCAGCCGATCGCGACCGGACCGGGAAGCCCGGTGATCCGGGCCCTCATCCCGCAGGTCACGGCCCGCTACCTGCGGGTGGTGAACCAGGGCGACGCCGGCAACTGGTGGTCGATCCACGAGCTGAACGTGCTCGGGCCCGCCGATGCGGCAAGCTTGCCGGCCCGCTCGTACGGCGCAGTGCAGCGAAGGACCGCCGTGCTGCCCGACGGGACGCGGCTGCTCGTCGTGTACAACTCGGGCCGCGCCGTCGCGACCTTCGACGTGCCGTGGGGAGACTCCACCTACACCTACCGCCTGCCGTCCGGCGCCGCCGCCATCTTCACGACCCGCCAAGGCTGATCCGCCGTCATAGAGCCGGTCAGGGTCAGCCGCACGCCCGTGACGTCGGCGGACGACAGGCCGGTCTGGATCTCGACCACGCCCGCCTCCAGCAGCGGCCGGCCGGAGTCGTCCACCGCGCTCAGCTGCGCGGCGCCGACCGGCAGCTCCACCGTCGTACTCCGGCCGGCCGGGACCCGGACGTGTCGGAAACCGCGCAGCTCACGGGCTCGCGGCCAGGTCGACGCGGTGACCCGGTGCAGGTAGAGCTGGACCACAGCGGACGCCGGGACCGGGCCGTCATTGCGCACCGTGACCCGGCAGGCGAGCCGGGCGCCGGCGTGCAGGTCCGCGACCCTGACCGGCCCCTCCGGGACGAGCCGCGGCTCGGACAAGACCAGCGGGTACGCGCCGAGGCCGGCACCGAACGGCAGCGCCGGCCCGGGCGGCGCGTCGAGATAGCCGTGCCAGGCGTGGTCGCGGTGGTTGTAGTGCACGGGCAGGCTCGCGGCGTCCCGGGGCAGCGACACCGGCAGCCGGCCGCGCGCCTCACGCCGGCCGAGCAGCACGCCGGCGACCGCTGTGCCGAGCGTGGGACCCGGATACCAGACGGCCAGGCACGCGCCCGCGGTGGCCAGCACCTCGCCGAGCACGTGCGGGCGGCCCTGGACGACGACGGCCACCACCGGAGTTCCGGTGGCGGCGATGCGGCGCAGCAGCTCCAGCTGACCCGCGCCGAGCCTCAGGTGCGCGAGGTCGACGCCCTCCCCCGCGGTCATCTGCGCGGTCGGATGGGGGGAGGCGGGCCGGGCGGCTCCGTTGACGTCGAACCGGGTCTCCGCGTCGCGGGCGCTCGATCCGCCGAGGCACAGCACGGCGACGTCGGCGTCGCACGCCAGCGCCACGGCGGCCGGGATCCCCGACTCGTCGTCGGTGGCGATGTCCGCGCCGGGCGCGGTCGTCACCCGTACGCCCGCCGCGCGCAGCGCCTCGGCGATGCCGACGCCACCCGGGCGCTGCGGGGCCGTGTAGTCGCCGAGCGCATGCGCGACGGTGTCGGCGTGCGGCCCGAGCACCGCAACACGCTTGCCGGTCAACGGCAGCAGGCCGTCATCCGTCAGGAGCGTGACCGACCGCGCCGCGAGTTCCGCGGCGAGCCGCGCGGTCTCGCGCGGGGCGGGGTCGGCTGCCGCGGGCGGGTCGAACAGGCCGAGCCGGAACTTGACGGCGAGCACCCGCTCCACCGCGCGGTCGATCGCCGCCTCGGCGACCAGCCCCCGCTCGACGGCGGCGGCCAGGTGCGGGTACACGTCGTCCCACAGGCTCAGGTCGATGCCGGCCCGCAGCGCCAGGGCCGCCGCGGACACCGGGTCGCCGGTGAGCCGCAGCAGCCGGTCCAGCGCGGTGCCGTCGGCCATCACCAGGCCGGCGAAACCCAGGCCACCGCGGATGACCTCGGTGAGCAGCCGCCGGTTGGCGGCCACCGGCAGCCCGTCCACCTCGCTGTACGCGGCCATCAGCCCGGCCGCCCCGGCCTCGGCCGCGGCCCGCACCGGCGGTAGGTGGATCTCGGCCAGCTCGCGCCAGCCGAGTTCGGTGGCGGCCCAGTTGCGCCCGCCGACCGTCGCGCCCTGCCCGGCCGCGTGCTTGAGCACCACGGCCAGCCGGTCGGGCGGGATCGGCCCGTCCGCGCCACCGCCCTGCATCCCGCGGACGGCGGCGGTGGTGAACGCGGCGGCGAGGTAGGGGTCCTCGCCGAACGTCTCCTCGGCCCGGCCCCAGCGCGGATCCCGCAGGATGTCGAGAGTGGACACGAGCGCGACGTGCGCGCCGCGGGCACGTACCTCGGCGGCGACCTGCCGGCAGGTGCGCTCGTACAGGTCGGGATCCCAGGTCGATGCGACCGCCAGCGCGACCGGCAGCACCGTGCCGTCGAGGGCCTGGTGACCGTGCGGCACCTCCTCCACGAACAGCGCGGGGATGCCGAGCCGGGACTCGGCGGTGACGGCGCGCTGGATCGTGGCGCACAGCTCGGCGCCCTCGGCCGCGGTCACCCCGGTCCCCCAGCCCTGACCCGACCAGGCGTCGGCGCGCTGCAGGCCGTAGATCGCCCCGATGCCGCCGTACCGGCGGGCCTCCGCCGTCAGCTGGTCGGTCGCGGCGAAGCCGTCGCCGGCGCGCCGCCACGCCCGCCACCCGTACAGGCGCTGGTTGAGCTGCCCGACCTTCTCGGTCAGGGTCATCCGGCCGAGCAGGTCCCGGACCCGGTCGCCGACCGGCACGGCGGCCCGGCGGTACGGCGGGGTCACGACGGGAATTTGTCGGCGTCGCTGACCGCGTTGTACACGCCCGGAGTGCCCGACGGCGCGGGCGGCAGGAGCCGGAGCCCGGCGTCCTCGCCGGCCAGCACCAGCGTCGGCCGGTCACCGCGCTCGGCGGCGTCCATCCAGGCGGTGAAGACGGTGCCGCCCGGGGCGAGCGCGGCCCGGTCGGCGCCGTCCGGGATCACCACAGCGGTCGTCCGCGGCGCCGGCGCGGACGACTGCCACTGCGCGCGGACCTGGCGGGCGACGTCGGCGAACGCCTTCCCGATCGGCTTGATCCCGCCGCGCTCGTCGAACAGGCCGAGCGAGTGTTCGAGGTCGGGGAAGTCGGCCAGCGAGCGGGGCACGTCGTGCGAGCACCACCAGGTGACGCCCCACAGCGCCGGGGACTCGGCCGCGGCCAGCACGGTGCGCCGGCAGAACTCGGGTGCCTCGCTCTCGTCGAGACAGTTCAGCGGCGCGCCGACCTCCTGCAGCCAGACCGGGCGGTCCGGGTCGGTGGCGAACGCCCGGGACAGCTCGATCAGGTACTCCGCGTGCCGGATGCTCTGCGGCGACATCGCGCCGTAGTGCTGCGCCGTACCGTTGAAGATCCAGGAATGGATGGCGGTGACGTCGCCGTGCCGGCTGGCGTGGGCGGGCAGGAAGGGATGCCCGTCCTGGTACCAGAGCGCGTCGTACGCGGCGTGCACGCGCAGCCCCCGGCCGTCCGGCGGCACGGCAGCAAGCAGTGTGTCGAGCCAGGCGCCGGCCTCGTCCGGGGTGACCCGCATCGGCGAGGGGTGCGGCCGCGACGAGAACTGGTTCACCTCGTTGCCCAGCGTCAGCCCGAGAAAGCCGGGCAGGTCGGCAACCGCGCCGTGCAGGGCACCGACCAGCGCCGCCTGCGCGGCCACGCACTCCGGGTCGGTGAACATGTTGCGCCGGTGCCAGGTCGACAGCCACGACGGTACGAAGTCGAAACTGGACAGATGCCCCTGGAGCACGTCGACGCTCGCGCCCAGCCCGACGTCACCGGCGAGCTGGACCACGCGTCGCACGTCGGCGAGCGCCTCCTCGCGGATCAGCGTCCGGTTGGGCTGCAGCACCGGCCAGAGCGGCAGCACCCGGATGTGGTCGAGCCCGAGGGCGGCGATCGCCTCCAGGTCCCGCTGAATGGCGTCCCACCGGGGCGCCAACCAGGAATAGAACCAGTCCCCGGAGGGGACGTAATTGACACCGAACCGGGGAGTCAACCTTTGATCCCGCCTTCCTGTAGGCCACGGAAGAAGTACCGCTGGAGAAAGCCGAACACCACGAGGATCGGGATCAGCGCGATGATCGTGCCGGCCGCGATCAGGCGCGGGTCCGAGTAGAAGGTGCCGCGCAACCGGTTGAGGCCGAGCGTGAGCGTGTAGTTCTCCTCGCCGGACAGCACGATCAGCGGCCACAGGAAGTCGTTCCACGCGCCGACGAACGAGAAGATCGCCACCACCGTCATGACGCCGCGGACCTGCGGCGCGCAGATGTGCCAGAACCGCTGCCAGACGCCCGCGCCGTCGATCCGGGCGGCTTCCTCCAGCTCGTCCGGGATCGACTGGAAGCCGTTGCGCATCAGCAGCACGTTGAGCGCGCCGACCGCGGTGGGCAGCGCCACGCCGAGCAGCGTGTCGGCCAGCCCGGACGCGCGGACCAGCAGGAACTGGGCGATGATGATCGACTCGGTGGGCACCAGCAGGGCGACCACGAACAGGCCGGTGACCAGGCCGCGGAACCGGAAGCGCAGCCGCGCCAGGGCGTAACCGGCCAGGCTCGCGCCGACCACGTTGCCGACCACCACGAGCAGCGCCACGATCCCGGAGTTCAGCACGTACCGCAGGATCGGGACGCGATCCAGCACGCCGCCGTAGTTGCCCAGGGTGGGGTCGGTCGGGACGAGCTGCGGTGGCTGGGCGTACAGGTCGTCGCCGGCGCCCTTGAGCGACAGCGAGAGCTGCCACACCAGCGGCCCGGCCAGCAGCAGGAAGAAGGCGAGCAGGATCAGGTAGCGAACAACCTTTCTCATTGGGAATTCCTCCGGCTCTGGAACCACAGCTGGCCGGCGAGCAGCAGCCCGAGCACCACGAACATCACCACGCTGATCGCGCCCGCGTACCCGGTCTCGGCCTGCAACCCGGTGCCCTCCTGCTGGATGAGCATGGTGACGGTGATGTTCTGGCCGCCGGTGCCGCCGGTGCCGCCGGTCAGCACGTAGACCTCGCCGAAGACGCGGAAGGCGGACACCGAGGAGAACAGCCCGATCAGCGCCGAGGTGGCCCGCACGCCCGGCGCCGTCACGTGCAGGAACTGCCGGATCGGCCCGGCGCCGTCGACGGCCGCGGCGTCGTACAGCGCGGGGTCGATGGCGGCCATCGCGGCCAGGTAGATGACCATGTAGTAGCCCAGGCCGGTCCAGACGGTCACCAGCATCGCGCTGAACAGGGTCAGCCAGCGGTCGCTGAGGAACGGCACCGGCGTGTCGATCGCGCCGAGCCACTCCAGCACCTGGTTGATCAGGCCCCGGCTGTCCAGCAGGTTGGTCCAGATCAGGCCCACGATCACCGACGACATGACCACCGGCAGGTAGTAGGCGGTGCGCAGGAAGCCGAGGATCCGGGTGGTGCCGTTGACCAGCGCGGCCAGCACGAGCGGGGCAGTGATCATGATGGGGACGACGCACACCACGTACAGCAGGGAATTGGTCATCGCGGTGCGGAAGCGGTCGTCGTGCCAGAGCCGGACGAAGTTGTCCGCGCCGATGAACTGGCCCGGCTTGAGCAGGGTGGCGTCGGTCGCCGACAGCGCCAGCGTGTTGACGAACGGGAACAGGATGAAGGTCACGACGACGGCGAGGGTGGGCGCCAGGAACAGCCAGGGCGCCCACCACCGATCGTGGGTCTGCCGGACGGTCATTTCTTCGGCAGTTTCCCATCGGCGTACTTGACGGCCTCGTCCAGCGCCGCCTGCACGTCCTTCTTGCCGAGGATGGCGAGGGCGATCTGCTCGCGCAGGTAGTCGCCGCTCTTCGAGGAGAAGGCCGCCGGCCAGTAGACGACGGCGTCGGACACGGCCTTGGCCGACTCCAGCCGCAGCGTGGTCTCCGGGGTGCCGTCGGCCTTGGTGAAGTACGGGTCGTCGAGCGCGCCGGCCGCGGACGGGAAAATAGCCGCTTTCTGACTGAACGCGAGCTGGTTCTCCTTGTTCGTGGCGAACTTGGCGAAGGCGACCGCGGTGGCGGCGTTCTTGGACTTCGCGTTGACCGCCAGCGACTCGATGTACATGTTGGGCTTGTCGTTGGTGATCTGCGGGGAGATCGCCACGGTGGCCGCCACCTTCGGCGCGGTCGCCTTCAGGTCCTTGAGCGTGTACGAGCTGCCCGGCAGCCAGCCGATCCGGCCGGCCTTGAACGCGTCCAGCTCACCGGTCTGCAGCTTGTTGAGGGTCTCCTCGGTCATGCCACCGGCCTGGTACAGGTCCTTGTAGTGGTTGACCAACTCCACCCCCTTGGCGTCGTTGAAGGTGAACTTGGCGCCCTGGGCGTCCATGAGCTGGACGCCGTACGTCCCGAAGGTCTCGATGGCCGGCAGCCGGCCGACCATCGTGGTGTCGCCCTTGCACTTGGTCGCCATGGTCTTGCCCGCGGCGAAGAGGGCGTCGTAGGTCGCGGGCAGCGGCTCCTTGGCCACGCCGCATTTCGCCAGCAGCGCGGTGTTGAAGAAGGACGGCCCGGTGTTCAGATACCACGGGTAGGCGTAGGTGCCGCCGCCGAGCGACGCGAACTTGTTGGCGTCCCAGGCCTTCGGCAGGTATGCGGACTGCGCCCCCGGGTCGGTCTTCGACAGGTCGAGCAGCATGCCGGCGTTGGCCAGGGTGAACGCCGCCTCCGGGCCGATGTCGACCACGTCCGGCAGCGAGCCGGCGGCCGCGTCCGCGGAGAGCTTGTCCTGGTAGCCCTCCGGTGGCTGGTCGATCCACTTGACGGTGGTGCCCTGGTTGGCGTTCTGGAACGCGGTCACCAGCCCGTTGAAGTAGTCGGCGTAGGAGCCCTTGAGGTTCCAGGTTTGAAAGGTGATCTCGCCGGTGACTTTGCCGCTGACCGGGGCGGTCGACTCGTCGCTGTCGCCGCCGCCGATGCCGCAGGCGCCGAGAGTGAGCGCGAGGACGGCGGGCAGGACGTATCTGATGGGTTTCATCTACTACTCCTTTGGGGTCAAGCGGAGCGTGGCGATCTGGTACGGGCCGAGCAGCAGCCGCTCGCCGGCCAGCGCGACGGGCAGGTCGTAGCCGTCGGGGAGCGGACGTTCGAGCAGGTCGGTCTCGGTGACCGTGGCGGCGAAGCCGGTCTCGAGGCGGGCACGGGCCTGCCCGCCGAGGGTTTCGTGCACCCGGACGACGACATCGCCGCCACGGTCGTCAGCGAGCTTCACCCAGTCGATGACCGCGGCACCCGACTCCAGGTCGAGCGACAACAGCGGCGCGACGTCGGCGACGGCGTCGAGCAGCGGCGCGTTCAGGTCGTCGGCGGCGGCCCGGGTCTGCGTCTCGTCGCCGGCCAGCACGGCGAACCGGAACGTGTGCCGGCCGCGGTCGGTGTCCGGGTCCGGGAAGCGCGGGGCGCGCAGCAGCGTGGGCCGGATCTCGGTGCCGCCGGGGATCCGGCGGACATCGCACCCGTACGTGGAGTCGTTGACCACCCCGACGCCGAGACCGGGCTCGCCCACGTGCACCCAGCGGTGCGAGCAGACCTCGTACTGGGCCTCGTCGGCGAGCGTGTTCTCGTGGGTGGGGCGTTCGATCGCGCCGTACTGGGTCTCGTAGCGGGCCCGCAACGTGCGCACGGCGACCGGGAGCGCGAGCTTGAGCAGATGCTCGCGCTCCTGCCAGTCCACCTCGACGGTGATGTCCAGGCGATCGGCGCTCAGGGCGTACGTGGTGGTGAAGGCCGAATCGCCGTGCCGGCGGGTGACGACGACGCCGGCGCCGGTGGTCTCGACGGTCGCCGGCCCGGTCATCGGCACGGGGCTGCGCAGCACGTGCCGGTCGAGGTCCCAGGCGTCCCAGCGCACCGGCTCGTCGCGGAACAGGGCGAGCGTGCCGAAGCCGTCGAGGGCGAGTTCCCGTCCGGTGCGCAGGTCGGTCAGCTGCCGCACGACGCCGTCGGGGCCGATGACGGCACGCAGGATGCCGTTGTCCAGCACGCCTTCCGCGGCCGGGGCTTCCTTTGGCGTGTCGCGCACCACGCTGCCGCCGGCCAGGCGCCCGGGTGCACCCTCGCTCGGCAGGAGGGCCCGCAGCCGGGCGTCCAGCCGGGCGTACGTATCCCGGGCCTCGCGGTGCACCCAGGAGATCGAGGAGCCGGGCAGGATGTCGTGGAACTGGTGCAACAGCACCGTGCGCCAGGCTTCGTCCAGTTCGTCGTACGGGTATGCGGCGCCGTCCCGGACGGCGGCGACCGCGGCCAGGTGCTCGACGGTGCGTAGCAGCGCCTCGGCCCGGCGGTTGCCCTGTTTCATCGCGATCTGCGAGGTCAGCGTGCCGCGGTGCAGCTCCAGGTAGAGCTCGCCGACCCAGACCGGCGCCCGGTCACCGATCTCGGCCTCGGCCTCGGCGAAGAAGTCCTCGGGGCCGCGCAGGGTGACCCGGGGCGCGCCCTCCAGGTCGCGGAAGCGCCGGGCGCGGGCGAGCATCTCCCGGTTGGGGCCGCCACCGCCGTCGCCGTACCCGAAGAGCAGCAGCGAGTGGCTGGAGATCGCCTTGTCGCGGAAGTTGGTCACGGCGTGCCGGAGTTCGGCCGCGGTGACCTCGGCGGCGTACGTGTCCGACGGCGGGAAGTGGGTGAAGATGCGGGTGCCGTCGATGCCCTCCCAGGCGAAGCTGTGGTGCGGGAAGACGGTGGTGTCGTTCCAGGAGATCTTCTGGGTGAGGAACCAGCGGTATCCGGCCCGGCGGGCCAGCTGGGGCCAGGCTCCGGAGTAGCCGAAGCTGTCCGGCAGCCAGACCACTTCGGACTCCTGCCCGAACGTCTCGGCGAAGTAGCGCTGGCCGTAGCTGATCTGCCGGACCAGCGACTCGCCGGCCGGCATCACCGCGTCCGACTCCACCCACATGCCGCCGACCGGCACGATGCGGCCCTGCGCCACCCGCTCGCGGACCCGCTCGAACAGCTCCGGGTGGTCCTCCTGCACCCAGGCGAACTGCTGGGCCGAGGACATCGCGTACACCAGGTCGGGGTCGGTCTCCATCAGCGCCAGCACGTTGGTGAGCGTGCGCGCCACCTTGCGCCGGGTCTCGCGCAGCGGCCACAGCCAGGCCGAGTCGATGTGCGCGTGGCCGACCGCGGTCATCCGGTGCGCGGTGGCGTGGGCCGGCCGGTCCAGCACGCCGGCCAGCGCAGCGCGGGCCTCCGCCACGCCGGTCGCGTCGAGGGCGGCCTCGACGGCGCGCAGCACCCCCCAGTAGCGCGGCTCGTCCGGGCTCAGGTGCGGCAGCAGGTCGCCGGTGGCCTCGAGGTCGCGCAGCAGCTCGAAGACTTCCGGGGAGAACTCGCCGAGCCAAGCGGCGACCAGACGGTACGGCTCGGGCTCGCCCGGACCGGGTTTCTCGCCGAGCGTGGTCTCCACAAAGGGCGGCAGGCCCAGCAGCAGCGGGTTGGCGACCGCCTCGACGTAGAGCGTGAACGAGCCGTCCGCGGCGAGCACGCCGGGGGCGGCGCCCGGCCCGGTCAGCCGCACCCACCCGTTGCGCGGGTGCAGGGCCTTGACCGGGATCCCGTCCGGCCGGTAGGCGAGGCCCTCGCAGTGCCCGCCCACCGAGTGGTCGAACCAGCCCAGGTCGAGCACCAGCTCGACCGGCGACGAGCAGGAGGGCACCCGGCCCTCGACGCGCAGCCAGGTGGTGCCCCAGGCCGGCGCCCAGGTGTCGCCGACGGCGAACGGCTGATAGGCGGGTTGTTCCCCGGCCAACCCGAGCGCCCGGGCGGCCGGCACGGGCTCGCCGTCGCCGTCGACCCGCCAGGCGGTCACCGACACGTCGGCGAGCGGCCGGTGCAACTGGGGACGGATGCGGTCCCGGACCACCCGCTGCAGGCGAGCGAGCACAGTGGACGAATTGAGGTGCACGAGGTCAAACGCTAAAGCGCTTTAGTGCGACAGTCAATAGATATCCACAAATAGCTCGATAGATGCGGATCGAATCAGCGAGTGCGGGTGCTCTCCCGGATGGCGATGGTCGGCTGCTGCGCCTCGCCGGCCGGCTCCGGCTCGTCGTGCACCAGCCGGAGCAGCTTGCGCGCCACCGCCTCGCCGAACACGATCGGGTCGCGCTGCACCGCGGTCAACGACGGCGTCAACGCCGTGCAGATCGCCGAGTCCTCGCAACTGACCACCGAGATGTCGGCCGGCACGGACAGGCCCGCCGCGCGCAGCGCCCGCACCCCGGCCACCGCCAGCACCTCGTTGTCAAAGATCACCGCGTCCGGCCGGGGGGCCGCGTCGACCAGCCGGCGGGTGGCGGCCGCACCCTGCTCGTCGCTGTAGTCGGTGCCGATCACCGCCGGCTCGGCCAGCAGGCCCGCCGCGGCCTGCCCGAACGCGGCCGTCCTGCGGTGTACGTGCAACAGGTTGGCCGGGCCGCTGACATACGCCATCCGCCGGTGCCCGGTCCCCCGCAGGTGCTCGACGAGCAGCCGGATCGCCACCCCGTCGTCGACCGTGACGCACGGCAGCAACCGCTTCGGGTCGGGCCCGCCGGCCAGCACGGCCGGCAGGCCCAGCTCCCGCAGGTGCGCCGGGCGCGGGTCGCCCCGGCGCAGGTCGCTGATGATCACGCCCTCGACCCGGCGCTCCTCGCTCCAGCGGCGCAGCACGGCCAACTCCTCGTCGACCGAGTGCGTCATCTGGAACAGCAGCGCGTAGCCCCGGTCGCTGAGCACCGCCTGCGCGCCGGTCAGCAGCCGCAGGTAGAAGCTCTCCATCCCGAACTCCCGCACGTCGCGGGTCAGCACGAAGCCGACGGTCATCGACGTGACGATGCCGGACAGCGTGCGCGCCGCGTGGTGCGGCGCCCACTGCAACTCCTTCGCCAGGTTCAGCACCCGCTGGCGGGTCTGCTCCGAGACGCCGGGCCGGCCGTTGAGCGCGAACGACGCGGCCGACTCGGAGATCCCCAGGCGGGTGGCTAGATCCTTGAGGGTCGGGCGGCTTTTGCGCGGCGGCATACTTCCTCGGTTTTCTCGGGGCCAACACCGTACCCGGGGGCGGCTCAGCCGGTCGCGGCTCTCCGCACCACCGTGGTCGCGGTGTTGCCCGAGTAGTCCTCGATCGTCACGGCAACCTCCGAAGTGGACTTGGCCATGGCGACCGTCAGCGCCGTCAGGGTGGTCCGCCCGCGGATGATGTACGGCTTCGCCCCCGACGAATAGGTGGTGGCGAAGGTCTTGGCCACACCGTCCTCCTGCACATAGAGCTTGTACCAGTCCGGCGTCGTCGGCGTGGCGAACCGGAACGTGTTCCCGGTGACCTTCACCAGCGCGGCCGGGTACGGCTCGACCTGTTTGTCGGCGAACTCGCCTCGGTAGGCGTTGCCGCAGACCGTCACCAGGTAGTGCCCGCCGGTCGTGGGCAGGCCGGTCAGCACGGCCGAGGTGGCGCCGGCGGTCACCGTGGTCTCCTTGACGATCTTCTGGTCCCGGTACTGCGAGGTCAGCTTCACCCGGGTGCCGGCGGGCACCGCCTGCGGCCACTTGACCGTCACGCTCCCATCGGCGGCGGCCGTGGCGGTCACGTCACCGGGTGCCTTGCTGAAGTCGTACGCGATGGTGGCGGGCTCGCTGACGCTGCCGTCGTGGCCGATGGCCCGCAGTTGCAGGGTGCCCTTCGTCGAGGTGAACCGCTTGACGTAGAGGACGTCGTCGTAGATGCCGCCGAGGTACCCGCCGTTGTCGTAGACCGCGTACTGCGCCACCGTGTCGTAGCCGCCCAGGTTCCAGCCGAGTTCGAGCTCGTCGGTGCCGGTCAGCGCGGCCCGGATGTGGAATCCGGTCGGCTTCGCGGGCTGGTGTGAAGCGCCGTCGGTCAGCGTGATCCGGCCGACGTTGAGCTGGTAACCCGCGACGGCGGTCGGCCCGGCGGCGACGGACAGGCCGATGGTGGCGATCCGCTTTCCGGCGTACCCGGACAGGTCGAGGGTGGCCTCGGTCCAGCCGCCCTGCGCGCCCGACCCGGCGACCGGCACCTGCACCTGCACCACGGTGCCCGGGGCGTCGGTGAAGGTGATCGCGGCCCGCAGCTGCGAGGCGTCGCTCGCGGAGACCTTGCGGTAGGTGACGGCGAGCTTCGACTTGTCGGTCACCGCCAGGTCGGTGCGGTAGAGCCGCAGGTAGTTGTCGGCGGCCAGGTTGCCGGTCAGCACCAGCGAGCTGCCGCCCTGGTAGGCGCCGACCGGCTGGTAGGAGAACCGGTCCGGCTTCGTGGACCGGGTGCCGTAGTCGTAGTCGACCCCGAGCGGGGTCGCGCCGCCGGCCGCGGAGACGGACCACTGCCAGGTGACCGGGTAGTCCTGGATGTTGATGTTCGACCACTCGGCCGGGTTGGACACCGTGCCGTTCGCCACGTACTCCAGGCCGTGCCCGGTGTTGAAGGTGGTGTCGAAGACCGTGCCGCCGGCCGCGGACCGCTCGGTGATGTAGGCCGAGATGCCCTTCCAGTTCGCCGCGTCGTCGGCGCCGCCGGTGGAGCTGCCGGTCCACCAGCGCCGCTCCCGCTCGTACGCCTTCCACTGGTTGGCGTCGTCCTCCTTGCCGGCCATGTCGGAGTGCACGAAGTCGGCGCCGAGGGTCGCGATGCCGTTCATCGGCACGCCGGCACTGTCGAGGTTGTCCTGCAGGTTGTACGGCTGGTTGAACTGGTAGCCGCCGGCCTCCACGCCGGCGAAGACGGTCTTGCGCGGGTCAAGCCCGATCGACCTCGCGTAGTCGCGCGACGAGGTGAGCCGGCTCTTGCTCCACCAGTAGTTCAGGAACATCGAGTCAGTGACGTCGCCGAGCTGCGGGTCGCGCACCCACGGGGCGTTCACGCTGGTGAAGGCGTTCTGGTAGGAACGGGCGCCGGTGTTGTTGTCGACCGCGTCGTAGAACTGCACGTACATCCCGGAATCCCGGAGCACCTTGAGGAACGCCTTGTAGCGCGGGATGTCGGCGACCGCGACCGACGGCTCCTCCTGGTTGAGGAAGTAGCCGTCGTAGCCGTACCAGCGGGCCAGCTCGACCAGCTTGCGGGCCACCGGGAAGTCACCGTTCGCGTCCTGGACCAGCAGTTCGCTGTACGTCTGGGTGCCGCGGTCGTTCTCCGAGAAGAAGATGCACGCGAGCGATTTCACGCCGTTGCGGTGCGCCGCGTTGGTGTACCCGGGATTGGGCAGGTTGAGCATCCCGAACTCGAACCACTTCTCCCGCCAGTCGAGCGTCGGGTCGTAGAACCGCTCCGGCACGCCCTCGGTCGCCATGCCGTGCCAGGGCGCGTAGAAGTCGGTGTACTGCCAGTAGTTGAACAGGTAGGAGCTGAACTCGTTGTTGTACGGATAGCTCTCGAAGAAGGCGTTGCCGTAGTCCCCGGCGAGGGTCAGCATCTGCACCGCCGGGTCGAGTTTGGGGTCGGCCTGGGTTGCCTGCAGCGGGGCGACCCGGGGCTGGAGCGGCACCCGGGACCGGGTCAGATCGCCGAACAGATCCGACCCCGGCGCCCAGCGCAGCAGGTCGGCGCTGGTGTATCCGTGCTGGAAGGGCTGGTTGGCGCCCTTGGCCGCGGCACCCGCCCAGGGCAGGGTGTCGCTGGCGCTCGCGGGGACCGCCGCGAGGGCGGTGACCAGGGCGGCGACCGCCGCGAGTGTGGTGACCGAGCGGCGACGAAGCACGCGCACCTCCGGAGAGACGAGTACTGTCCACACAGTACTAAAGGGCTTCAGCATAGCGCCAAGACTACTCACGATCATCTATGCTTTTCGCATGCTTCGGCCCACGAGATTTCTCCCGATCCTCGCCACCACCCTGTTGGCCAGCGCGGGCGCGGCCGGGCCTGCGGCCGCCGGCGCACCCGCACCCGCGCTACCGGTCGTGTCCCCCACACCGCAACGGATCGAGCGCATCGGCCCGGACGTCGCCGTGCCCGACCGGGTCGAGCTGATCGCCACAGATGCCACCGACCCCGCCGCCGCCGACCTGCTCGGCACGGTGCTGCGCCGGCTCGGCGCCGACCACGTCGTACGGCGGTCGCAGCCCTCGAAACGGGCGGGGCTCACGGTCTATCTCGGACCCGCCGCCCGTCCCGACATCTCCGCCCTGCTCGCCGGCACCGTGGTCCCGCAGCAGGCCGAGGGATACACCGTGCGCGTCGAGCGGCGCCGGGTGGTGCTCGGCGGCGCCGACCCCGCCGGGCAGTACTACGCCGTACAGACGCTCCGGCAGCTCGCCCTGCCGCGACGCATCGCCGGCGCGTCCGTCAGCGACTATCCCGCGATGCCGCGCCGCGGCACCATCGAGGGCTTCTACGGTTCGCCGTGGACCCCGGCCGAGCGCCTGGACCAGCTCGCCTTCTACGGCGACATCAAGGCGAACACGTACATCTACGCGCCGAAGGACGACCCCTACCACCGCGACCGCTGGCGCGAGCCGTATCCCGCCGACAAGCTCGCCGAGCTGCGGCAACTGGTCGACGCCGCCACGGCACACCACGTCCGGTTCACGTTCGCGCTGTCGCCCGGCACGTCGATCTGCTACTCCAGCGCCGCGGACCGGCAGGCGCTCACCGCCAAGCTGCAGGCCGTGTACGACCTCGGCGTGCGGGACTTCTCCATCCCGCTCGACGACATCAGCTACGGCCGGTGGAACTGCGTGGACGACCGTACGGCGTACGGCGCGCCAGGCCCGGCGGCGGCTGCCCGGGCGCAGGTCGACCTGCTCAACGACGTGCAGCGCGGCTTCGTGAACGGCCACCCGGAGACCCGGCCGCTGCAGATGGTGCCGACCGAGTACGGCGACCTCACCGACACCGCGTACAAGCAGGTCATCCGGGCCACGCTCGACCCGCAGGTGCTGGTGATGTGGACCGGCACCGACGTCGTACCGCCGAGCATCACCGTCGCCCAGGCGTCCCGCGCGTCCGAGCTGTTCGGCCGGGACGTCTTCGTCTGGGACAACTATCCAGTCAACGACTACGCCCAGGCCGCCGGCAGGCTGCTGCTCGCGCCGTACGACAAGCGGGAGGCCGGGCTCTCCGACCACCTGGCCGGGATCGTCGCCAACCCGATGAACCAGGCCGCCGCCAGCAAGGTCGCGGTCTTCACGATGGCCGACTTCGCCTGGAACGACCGGGCCTACCAGCCCGCCGCGAGCTGGCAGCGGGCCGCGTCATACCTGGCCGGCGGCGACCCGGCCGGCACCCGGGCGCTGCTCGTCTTCTTCGACCTCAACCATCTCGCCCCGACCTTCGGCGCCCAGCCGTGGCAGCCGCAGGCACCGGCGTTGGCCGCCCTCCTCGCGGCGGGGTCCCCCGAGCTGAGGGCGTACGTCCAGCGCATCATCGCGGCGCCGGCCACCATCCGCGCCACCGCCCGCGACGCGGGCTTCCTCGCGGACACGGCGAACTGGCTGGACGCCACCGCCTTGTGGGGCCAGGCGATGGACAGCGGCCTGGACGTGCAAGCCGCGATCCGGGCAGGCGACGCGGCCGCTGCGGCCGCTGCGCGCGTACGGATGACAGACCTGGAGCGGCGCGCCCGGCAGATCCGCTCGGTGCCGGGCGAGAACCGGGTCGAGGGCATGGTGCAGATCGGCGACGGTGTCATCGACGCCTTCCTCGACCGGGTACGCGCCGAGCACGACGCGTTTCTCGGCCTGCCGCCGCTGGTCAACGTGGCCCAGGGAAAGACGGCGACGCAGATCTCGGACTGGTCGGCCGACTACGCGGCGAGCCAGTCGGTGAACGGCAACCTGTCCGACTTCTCCACCACCTCGGGCGCCGAACCGCAGCCGTGGTGGCAGGTTGACCTCGGCGCGACCACCGACATCGAAACCATCGAGATCTACAACCGGCTGGACTGCTGCGCCGAGCGGGTGGCGGATTACCACGTCCTGGTTTCCGCGCAGCCGTTCCCGGCGAGCCTGGCCGAGGCCCTCACCGCGCCGGGAGTGGTCAGCGTCCACGAGACGGAGCAGGCGGGCCGGCCGACCACGATCGACCTCCCGTCGTCGGGCCGGTACGTACGGGTCTGGCTCGCGTCCGCAGCGCCGCAGGAGCTCAACATGGCGGAGGTACGGGTCCTGGGCCACTCACCGTCGAGCGACATGAACCCGGTGTAGGTCAGATCCCGGATAGCCGGGGACCGCCGGTGCGTGCCTGTTCGTACTACCTACTTCTACCCATGGCGTAGCCGGGCCGCCGAACGACATGCTTGCCCGCGGCCCGGCTGGGGGAAATTTGCCGGGCTGCCGGGGATTTCCGTTCCTGGGGGCATGGGGACGGTTCCGCGGCGCTCTCGCTCGGGGTGTCGACGTCGATGTGTACGCCGGGGGTGGCACACATCGGCGTCGGCCGGCGGGCCGCTGTCATGCGCCCCCGACACTTCGAGGAGAAGCATGACCATAGTGCGCAAGACCGCCGCCGGGGCGTTCGCCGTGGCGGTGGGGACCGCCGCGGTGCTGGCCGTGCCGGCGCCCGCCTGGGCCGCCGGCACGTCCTGGGCCTACGTCCAGAGCAACGTCCTGACCGTCGAGGCCGCCTACGGCGTGGTGAACAACTACTACGTGCGCAGCGGCTCGGGCGTCTTCCACTTCTACGACAGCGACGGCGCGATCCTGCTGGACCCGAGCCGCTCCGGCGGCTGCGTGTCGGCCACCTCCAGCATGATCAGTTGCCCGCTCTCGGTGGCCGAGCTGTACGTCGACGCCCGCGACGGCAACGACTACGTGCAGAACGACACCGACCGACGGCTCGGCGTGCGCGGCGGCGACGGCACCGACAAGATCCTCGGCGGCAGCGCCCGCGACTGGATCTTCGGCGACGCGGGCGAGGACCACCTGGAGGGTCGCGGCGGCGACGACGACGTGTGGGGCGGTGCCGACGACGACAAGACCTGGGGTGGCGACGGCAACGACACCATGGACGGCGGGGCCGGCATCGACGAGGCCCGCGGCGAGTCCGGCAACGACAACCTGATGAGCGCGGATGCCAAGGACCGGCTGCTCGGCAGTTTCGGCAACGACACCGTCCAGGACAGCAGGTACGTCGACGCGGGCTGGGGCGACGACACGGTCAACGTCCGCCACCATGGCACCGGGGACATCTGGGGCGACGACGGTTACGACACGGTCAGCTACACCGCCTGGACGATCCCGGTCTACGTCTCGCTGGACGGCAACTCGAACGACGGCTCCGAGGCGGCTGCCTGCGACGACTGGATCGGCTGCCCAGTGCCGTACGCCGAGCACAACGTGCACGGCGATTTCGAGCGGGTGATCGGCAGCGCCAACGGCGACACGATCTCCGGCAACGGGGAGGCCGACGAGATCTTCGGCGGTGGCGGCAACGACAAGCTCTACGGCAACGGGGGCAACGACCTGCTCGACGCGCAGGCCGGCACCTCGCAGACGCTGAACGGCGGCACCGGCACCGACACCTGCCGCGGCTCCGGCACGCTCAGCAAGAGCGGCTGCGACCTGCTCTAGGCGGTCGCTGCTCGCCCCGCCGGTGAGCGGCGCCATGGCGAGTATTGGGTATATCCCGGCCGGCAGGCGCCGGCAACACTGCGTTGGTCTCGGGCGGGCCATCGCCCGAGGCCGCCCATCCTCGCCGGCTCAAAGGAGCGTTACATGCAGGCCCCATCACCGTCCACCAGGGCACCGCGCGCCGCCCGGCTGCGTGCGTTCGCGTCCCGCCTGATCGGCGCCGCCGCCGTCGCGGCCGTCGCCGGGGCGACGGCGCTGCTGCCCACGGCCGCGCACGCCGCCGGACCGTACGGTGCCGCCTACGTCTGGCTGGACACCCCGGACGCCGCGATGTGCATCGTGCCGGGGGACCGCCAGTGGAACTCGTCCGACAGCTGGCACGCGGTCAACGAGGTCTGCGCCGAGGACGTCGGCCTCTACGCGGTCTACCTGCCCGGCCAGGCCGCGCGCGCCGGCACTGTCCAGGTCACCGCGTACGGCTCCGACGCGGCGTACTGCAAGGTGCAGAGCTGGGCACCGAGCGGGACCAGCCAGCGGATCCTGGTGAAGTGCCTGGACAGCACCGGGGCCCCGGCGGACAGCCAGTTCACGCTGAGCTACGCCAATCTGACCGGCACCGGCGGCGTCCCGCTGGTGTACGTGTTCGGCAACCAGCCGGCCACGGCCTCGTACACGCCGCCGGCGAACTACCAGTACAACTCCACCGGTGCGAGCAACACGATCGCCCGGTCCGGCACGGGCGTCTACACGGTCAACGCGCCGAGCCTGGCCGGGACGGGCGGGCACGTTCAGGTCACCGCGTACGGCACCGGCGCCGAGTGGTGCACCGCCTGGAACTGGGGCCCGTCCGGGACGGACCTGCACATCCAGGTCCGCTGCTTCGGCGCCACCGGCGCACCGGCCGACTCCCGCTTCACGATGAGCTATGCCAAGGGCGGTAACCTCTTCGGTCGGTCGGTCTGCTGCAACTCCGACGGCCACCCCACCTCCTACCTGTACGCCCACAACGCCACCGCGGCGTCGTACGAGCCGGCGGCGGCGTACCGGTTCCTCAGCGGGACGAGCAACGTCACGCGGCTCGGCACCGGCCGGTACCGGGTGAACTACGGCTGGGCGGCGGCGGCCGGCGCCGTGCACGTGACGGCGGTCGGCGGCGGCACCGCCCGCTGCAAGGTGGAGTCCTTTACCACCGCGGAGAGCGCGGTCGTGGCCTGCACCACTCCGTCAGGGGCGCCGGTCGACGCGACCTACATGGTGCACCACATGGGTCCGTTCGTGATCGGCTGACGGGGGTGACGACGGGCGGCCGGGCGGGGGGCCCGGCCGCCCTCGGCATGTTCAGCTGCTGCCGCCGCCGGGCACCAGGCCGAGCGCCCGGGCCCGCAGGACGGTGGCCAGCCGGTCGCCGGTGCCCAGCTTGCGGTACAGCGCCGCGAGGTGCTTGTGGACGGTGCCGGTGCTGATCCCGAGCCGGCGCGCGATGGCGGCGGCGGTCAGCGACTCCGCCAGCAGGGCCAGCACGTCGCGTTCCCTGGGGGTGAGCCCGTGCGCCTGCGCCGGGTCTTCCCGTTCGGGCACGGCGTCCAGCGGGATACCGGTGGTCCGGGCCAGCCAGTGCGGCCGGGCGCCGCAGCGCACGAACTTGCTGCGGGCCGCCGCGATCGCCCGGACCGACTCGGCGGGATCGTCCAGCGCCCGGTGCGCGACACCCGAGTAGAAGAGCGCCTGGGCCGCGCCGAGCCGGTCCCCGGCCCGGGTGAAGAGCGCCGCCGCGCGCGTCGCATGCCCCGCCGCCGCCCGCGGATCGACCTGCAGTCCGGCGTGCACCTGGGCCATCGCGATCATGCCGGCCCGCCGGGGACGCCCCGGTATGGCCGGCAGCCGGGCCGCGCGGGCCGCGAGATCGGCGGCCCGCCGACGGTCACCGGCGGCGGCCGCCGCGGCGGTCAGCAGCTCGAACCACCGGGGCTGCCAGAGCGGCCGTACGGCGGGCAGGCCGGGCCCCTGCCCCGCCTCCAGCATCACCTCGGAACAGCCGTCCAGGTCACCGGCGGCGTACCGGGCCCAGCCCAGCATTCCCTCCGCCGCCGCCGACTGCCAGTCCTGCACGCTGCCGCCGAGCGCCAGCGCCACCGCCTGCTCGCCCAGGGCCAGCGCCTCGTCGACGTCACCGGTCCAGACCCGGGCCCAGCACTGGTAGCCGAGCACCCGGGGATGCGCGTCCCGCCCTCCGGTGAGCACCACCGACTCCATGGCGTCGTCGAGCACCAGCAGCGCACCGGGAAGGTTGCCGGTGGCGCAGTGCACCACGCCCTCGATCGTCTGCAGGGAGCCGATCAGGTGGCTCTGGCCGGTCGACCGCGCGATGTGCAACGCGCGCTGCAGGTGGCGCAGCGCCGCCGGGAAGCGTTCCAGATAGAGCTCGCCCCAGCCGAGAAACAATGCGGTGTCGAGCCGCTGGGCCACCTCGTGGTCCGGCATCACGTCGATCAGCTCCACCGCCTCGTCCAGCCAGGCGCTGGTACGGCCGCCGGCCGTCTCGAAGGCCTGGCTGGCCACCACCCCGACGCCGAGCGCGGCCGCGAGCAGCGGCCGGCTCCCGGTGTCCCGGGCGGTGCTGATCGCCTCCTCGACCGCCGCGTCCTCGGCCGGCCCGGGCATCAGCGTGGTCAACGCCAGGGCGACCCGCAGCGCGCCGGCGGCGGCGCTCCGGTGGTCGGGCAGCTCATGCAGCTCGCGCAGCACCAGGGCGCGGGCCTCGCCGTGGTCGCCGAGCAGATGCTGGACCATGGTCAGGAAGCTCACCACGGTGACCCGCTGCTCGCTGCCGGGCGGCAGCAGCTCCAGGATCTGGCCCAGCAGTTCGCGGCTCTCGGCCAGCCGGCCGGTGATGCCGAGCGCCTGGGCACGCAGGTTCAGCAGTTCCAGCCGGGCGCCGACGGTGCCGGCCTCCCCCGGCAGCAACCGCAGGGCGGCCTGCAGCCAGTGCGCGGCCGCGGCGGGGGTGACCCGCATGACCTCCTCCGCCGCGGCCCGCAGCAGGTGCACCGCGGCCAGGTCGCCCACCGGCGCGGAGGCCTGGATGTGTACCGCCTGGTCGGCGACCGGCGCGCCGCGCCGGCCCAGCTCCTCCGCCGCGCGGGCGTGCGCCGCCAGCCGCCAGCCCGCGCCGGCCTGGTGGTACGCGGCGCTGCGCAACAGCGGATGCCGGAACCGGAAGGCGCCGCCGGAGGAGCCGGACCGGATCAGGTCCCGGGCGGTCAGGTCGTCCAGGGCCGGCAGGACGGCGCCCATCGGCAGGTCGGCGACCGCCGCCAGGAGACCGGCGTCGACGTCGTCGCCGGCCACCGCGGCCGCGTACAGGATCTGCCGGCGCAGCGCATCGAGCCCGGCGAACTCGCCGGCCAGGGCGGCCGGCAGGGCCGCCTCCCCACCGCCCGGGTCGCGGGCGAGCAGCTCGAGATGGAACGGGTTGCCGGCGCTGGCCTGGAAGAGCTGCCGGCGCCGAAACGAACTCAGCCCGGCCGGCAGCAGCTCACCGGCCTCGGCGAGGCTCAGCGGACCGACCGTGACGACGGTGGCCAGCCCGCGCTGCACGGCCGCCGTCACCGCCTGGCCGAGCCGGGCCTCGACCTGCCGCGGCCGGTACGCCAACGCCAGCAGCACCCCGCCCCGGGGCGGATGACGCAGCAGGTGATCGAGCAACTCCAGCGAGCCCTCGTCGCTCCAGTGCAGATCGTCCAGGATCAGGACCAGCCCGCCGTCGCCCGCCATGACCTCCAGCAGCGCCCGGACCGCCCGGTGCACCCGGTACCGCCCGCCCGCCAGCAGCGGCGGTTCGGCGGTGTCGTCGGGCGTGGCCAGCCCGGGGAAGATGGTCCGCAGCAGCCGGACGTCGGCGGCACCCAGCGCCGCGGACGACCCACCGGCGTGGTCGGCGAGGGCATTCTTGACCGTGCCGAACGGCACCTCGCGCTCGAACTCGGCCGCCCGCCCGGCGAGCACCAGGCAGCCACGCCGGCCCGCATCGGCGGCGAGCTCGCCGAGCAGCCGGGTCTTGCCGATGCCCGGCTCCCCGCGGATCGCGACCACCACCGGACCATCTGCGCGCCGGTCCAGCGCGGCGCGCAGCACCTCCAGCTCCGGAAGCCGCCCGACCAGCGAGTTCTCCACCCGTACCCCTCCCCGGGTCGCGCACCGGGCCCCCGGGCGCCGGGCGATCCTATCGATCGCCGTGAGAACGGCTCGGCACGGTCCGGCCAGTGCCACGGTCCGACCACAGTGGTGATCTCGGCGCACGATCCTGGGGCCTATCGGAACTCAACCCGGATGCGGAGTGCCGCACTTGTCGACCGTGACCGATGCCCGGCAAGGGCCAGCCGCCGTAGATGACCCCTTGCCGGCGCTGGAACCGCTTGTCGCGACCGGCCCGGCCCAGTAGATCCGCGGTTTCAGCACCGCTTCAGCGCCGTTTCAGTCCACCCGGGCACCGTGCAAGGGCTTCACCACCAAAAGCCCATGCGGAGAACGGGGAAGGTTTTCCATGAAATGGCGAAAAGTGCTGGCCGGACTGGCGAGCGTGGTAACCGCCGCGCTCGTGGTCCAGACGATGACGGCCGGCCCGGCGCTGGCGGACCAGGACGGG
>Ga0307515_10004945_pt1 | contig 27202 bp, 21 predicted proteins | sample 17_EM_MG_FD_194513 | JGI IMG/M metagenome (GOLD analysis project Ga0307515, IMG submission 194513) | Populus trichocarpa ectomycorrhiza microbial communities from riparian zone in the Pacific Northwest, United States - 17_EM | ecosystem: Host-associated > Plants > Roots > Unclassified | place... | reverse complement strand
TGGTCGAAAAGGTGGCAGCCAACGCAATAGCAGAGGAGTGTGAGCGAAGGAGGTTACTTCACGACGGACAGTTTGGATGCAGAAAGAGAAGGTCAGCAATAGACGCGGTGGGAAGGTTAATGAAGAGAGTTGAAGAAGCGTGGGGGAGGGGGAATACCGCGGCAGTGCTGTTGATTATTGTTAAGGGAGCCTTTCCACATGTGGCGAAGGGGAACTTAATAAAAAGAATGGAAGAGATGGGGTTTAAAGCCGACCTGGTTAGGTGGGTGGAGAGTTTTATGGAAGAGAGAAAAGTGATAATGTCGATGGACGGAAAGGAAGGAGATAGCATGGAGGTGGAAACGGGAGTTCCGCAGGGGTCGCCAGTATCGCCAGTACTTTTGGTCATATACCTTTTGGGGTTGTTCGGCCAAGTTGAAGAAAGGGAAAAAGAATGTGGAAGCGAGGGTATATCTTTTGTCGATGATGTGGCATGGGTGGTGGAAGGTGAGGATGTGGGGGAATGCACACAACGACTGGAGAGATGCGCTGTGGAAACAACAATTTGGGCAAAAAAGAATGCCTGTTGGTTCGACATCGAAAAAACAGAAGCGATGTTGATTACACGACGAAGAAAGAATAAGGAACCGAAGATGAACGCCCGAGTAAGGGTGGGAAATCATGAGGTTCCGTATAATAAAGAAGCGACAAGATGGTTGGGGGTATCGCTGGATGATATGCTTACCCTGAACGATCATATGAAAAAGACCTTAGCCAAAGCAAGGAAAGCGCAAAATAGGGTGAGGTCCTTAATGACAAAGAAAGGACTAAGCTCAGAAGGATGCAAACGAATTCAAGTTGCGGCAGTTCAGGCAGTGGCGTTGTATTGGTCTGAATTGTGGTGGCATGGACAAGAAAATCGAGCTCAGGAGGTGCAAAAGTTGCTGAATGAACAGGGCAGAAGGGTAACCGGATGCTGTAGGAAAACACCTCAGGGAGCGTTAATGAATGACGCCGGGTTATGACCGGCAGTATCTCTTCTCAACAATAGGGTACTACGGTATAAGTTGAGACAGATGATGATGCCTGATGCTCAAGGCGGAGGGAAAAGTTTAAATATACGGAGAATGTTCTACAGGGGGTGGAGGGGATTGATGAGTTGATCCCAGAGGATAAACCTTTCGAAAGGAGGAGTTACGAGAGGACGACATTGCTGACGGAAAAAAGATGCCTTAAAGGCAAAGTGATAATTCAGGATGAGGAACAAGCGCTGGAAGAGGCAAAGAGAGAAAGGGAGGGACTTGTTCTTTGGACTGATGGATTGAGAAAAGAAGATGAGTGGGTCTGGTGTGCAGTGGTATGGAAAGAGGAAGAAAGGTGGAGTAAGAGGAGGATACACCTAGGCCGACAGAAGGAAGCGTTTGATGCGGAAATGTATGCGATGTCTGAAGCAATGAAGATTGCAGATGAGAAAGCAGAAAAAGAAAAGTTTACTAGGGTCACGGTTTTTACGGATTCCCAGGCAACTTTAAAACGAATACAATCGGACGAGCCAGGACCAGGGCAGGTACTAGCGCTACGGACGATGAATTGGGTCGACGCATTAGCCAGAAAAAATATTCAGGTGGAGTACCGGTGGGTACCCGCGCATAAGGGGGTAGAAGGCAATGAAGAAGCGGACCACCAAGCAACAGAGGTGGCGTATAAGTACTGCGGAAGTTACACCGAGACGCAAAATCTGCTACCGTTTTTAGATTATGTTTCTTTCTCCCATGTTAGTCGAAGGTTGATGGAGGTGAAGTGGAAAGAAAGTAAAAGACAAATAATGAAGTTGGGGAAGAAGTCAAAGCACAGTTACCGGTATGATTTGGTGAAGAGGGGAGGTAACAGTGCAGTGATGGAAGCCAAAAAGACGATTGCGGCGAGGTTTTATCAGCTTAAATCAGGACACGCACTGATCGCAAAATACCTATTGCGGATCGGAAAAAGAAGTGATATGAAATGCTGGTGGTGTGGGCATGAATATCAGACAAGAGACCACCTTTTTAAGTGGTGTAAGAGATGGGAACGAGAACAAAAAAGGCTTTGGGTTAATGGGCAAGAGGGGGAGGAAGGGTATAAGGGCGTTGAAAAGGTTTTAAAGAAGCCAAAGATTTCATTGCCAATGTCTCTCGTTTTTGCAGAAGAAAAATGTTCGCAGGCGTTGATGGATTTCTTATCCTGTACAGATGTTGGTAGAATTGGTGGAGTGGTGGAGGAGGCGGAGAAGTCAGATCACGAGGAGTTGAGTGATGGGGGGGTGTAAAAGTTGATGTTGTTTTTGGCAGTTTTCTTTTGTTAGTAGGGGAAGAGGACTCGCGACTTTGCTTTTGTTTCTTTACGTTACGGAAGAGGCGGGGAGGAAATGTGTATGGGATATGCCATGGCCGCCAGCGGCCGAATGCAATATGATTACAAACAAACCAAAGGCATGATGCCTGGTTGAAGAAAATCAGTGCCATAGACAGTGATTCTAAGGAGCTGGAGGCAGGGTTTGCGGCGCTGGGACAGCACGATAAAGATAGGGTCAACGCTGTTGGAATGCAGACCATTGCAGGGGTCAGATTAATCCAGGCCAAATTGGAGGAAAAAGCCGGAGCTCGAACTCTCCATTCGTTGGCAGGAAAGAAATAGAAGGTATTGATGCAGGATGCATTTGACTTTGCTCCGTTCGCGGGTGCTTCGATTTCCTTCTGTCCGGAGTTCTTGCACCTTTTTGTTTTCTTTTCATCTGGCCGGCGGTGGATGTGTTTTCAGGGAATATCTTGATCCTTTTTGGAGCTTGCCTGTATTTTCTCTTTCTCTGGAACGGTCGTATATTTCTTCTTTGCCCTGAAATTTTGGCTAGGGTTAAACCTTTGTTTTTTTATCGCAGTTGGTCTTTATGTTCAGCGCCACGATTCGTATGAATGATGAATGTTATGAATTTTCTTCCGATCTGATTGTAGCCTGAAATTTGGGATGACTCCAGATCCAAATCCTGTCACCGTGCACGCGTGGTCAACAATCCATTTGGGCTATTCAACTAAAGTCTGAAGGTCTTCCTTTTATGAAATGCAATAGAAAATTGGAATGGGCTAAACTGCCATTCATCGCATTGTCAATGACTGGTACAAGGAGGGTGCAATCATCAACATATGGTCTGTGTGGAAAGTGCATTTCAGAAAAGTAATGCAGGACCCTAAATAACAACCTCATGGCTGTGAGGATATTATGATTGTCATGCAACAGTTGTGGGAGGAGTTGCCATGGGTGCATATTCACTGGAGGATAGATGGCATGCCTAGGAGGGTCTGTACCCTGCTTTGCAGCTATGGTGGTCCTACATGATGGTAGAGCTTCTTACATATGTATACTACTTGTAATTCCATTCTTAATTAAATTGATTTGTGTTGTGTTGAGGAATCGGCTTTCAAACGTTGCCCGTGATTCGCGAAAATGCCAAGCGTCCGCTCACTTTCTTCACTCGTCTGGGAGGCCTATTATAGGGACGGTTAATGTAACCGTAAAGCTTCTTTATGTCCTCTTTATTCCCCTTCGTTTCGGGTGCATATCGATTTGCAGGGATATCCGGATTGAATTCCGACACGAAGCTGTTCGCTTACCCCATTATTAGCTGCGCCTGTATGGTTCCCGAAACTGCCACTATTGGCGTACTAAGTTACTACCTACTTAAGTACGTACCTTAAGGGGGTACTATCACGGGCAGGGCGGAAACAACGGTCCGAGGATCCGGACCTGACAGAAAATATTAAAGATACACGCTGCAAAAGGCCTATTTTATTCGTGATACAGAGGAGCGATGATATGTAGTGCTACAGGCACAGATTTGAACCGACCAAAGGAAGTTGCGTTGTAAAGGAAAGGTGAGCATGCCCTATGCAGACTATTCGTGTCCTATGCATTTTGTACGCGAGCGTTGTAATTCAAAGTTGGATCTGACGAATTATATGCCTCAAATATACTTCCAATGACATCTAATTCTGGTGATACATAACTGCTCTTACTCTGACACTTGTATTGTATTCGAAGATACAAACACCCGGCCTGACCTCTGACGTTGTCCCGCCCTACCCGTGACAGTATGATAAAAATGCCGAGCCTTATAAAACTAAAATCTGGTTATCATCCTTAGAGAAGCATCCCAAACGCTATACAGAATCATTCCCAATGGCTTTCATAAACCATATACAGAAATTTTAATTTTATAAGGGTTCTAAGTTTTATCGAGCCCCTTATAGGGTAGGAGCTTACATGCTGGAGAACATTATTCTCAATACTGCTGACCGCGCACTTTAGGCAGCGCTGCGCTCCCCCCCACCGTTACATGGTCTTGTTGCCATTGGACAATCTTTCATGTCATATCGGCTGGGATCGCCTGTGAGTAGTCTCGACTTGCTCCTTAATTTTGAAGGTTAGTTCAAAATGCCAAAATATAGCGAAATTGTAGCAAACTGAGAAAAGAAATGATGACGTAGAGTGTTCCGACTCCCGACCCCTAACCTCCAACTACGACACTAACCGTCGCTGCAAACTATTGCCCTCCTCCCTCTCAAAGAGTCTTTCCTATCCAATGTGGCCTACTACACCCAAACCCGACAGGAAAATCAGTCTCCCAAACTTCCACAAAACCCAAGCAATAAGTTTATCGAGTGACTATCTATTGGTATTACGGCCTGTCGGTCTTTATTTTCATCGACTGTAGTCACCTCTTGCATGAATATATTAAACCCAACCCCACTCCTTGAACTCTACTCTCTTTTCTTTAATAAATTGGCGTTTCTTTGAGGATACACAACGGAAGTAACTAGCAAACAACTCCTGTGCTACGCTGAAAACTACCATGCCTCTCTGAAGCTCCTCTGATTGATTTAAATGATACCCCACCTGTTCCACATCATCCGTCCCAATATTACAGGTGCCCCAGTGATTTTCCATAGGTATCGCCGTACTCAGCGTTTGAGTTGAGCGTAGTCGAGGGACTGGTGGAATGACAGCCGGGCCCGCAACCTGAGGTGTTATTTCGAAGACACTGAACTACCCAAAACCGCAAATGGGCAGTGCAACTGTTTAGACAGTTGAGCATCTTGGCTTTCCGGGAGGTGAAGGAAGGAAGGGTCGGCATATTAGGCTCGAGAAAAACAGTCGACGTCCCAGCCGGGAATTAGAAGAGAAGTACTTTTCGGGTATGAGGTATTGATAGCCACGCGAGCAGATGATGCGTCAAGCTCCTCCCTGGCCATCACAATCATCTTGTGTTGGCTTCCCAAGGCGTTCTGAAACTTATCTAACAGGTTTTGATAAATTTGGGTATAGTCTTCTTGTTGTCGAAGATCTAGAAAAAGTGACTCAATATCACGTATACATCCTTCCCTCAAAGTGTTACCCGATGAACATGTTTTCTCGTATTCAACCAGAGCTGAGTACTGATTCTGAAGCGCCTCTGCATAATTGGCGAGTCTTCTGTGCACATCTCCCATCCGTGCGTAAGACTTTGCGCGTTGGATGCAGTAGCCGTTGGATTTTGCATTGCCGAAGATATACAATGCTTGGAGATGGTGTTCTAGAGCATTTTCCGACTGCCCCAGTTCCTCAAAAGCAAGACCCATATAATCAAGAGTGATTCCAGCCTCCGCGAACCAAACCCCTCCACTCCTATATCCTTCAAGTGCTCGCAGATGGAGTTCTAGAGCCAACTTGTATTCTCGCTTATTCACATGATAGTAAAGTGCAATCTCGTTCAGAATATTCGAGGAACCGATAATATTGTTGTTCTGCTTGTGTGTAGATAGTACACGCATCCAAATATCCCAGGCCTTAGTGTGGTTCCCCAGTCTTGCCAACGCCTTCGGGACGACGATAGTGATCTCCCCGCATTCTATGTCATTGATGTCGGGCATCTTATCGTACAAGGCCACCGCTCTGGAGTAATATTCTCGTGCGTCGTCAGAATTTTCTAGTTCGTATAATACATCTCCAATCCTGCAGAGAACTATGACAATGTCACGCCGGCTACCAATTCTTTCGTATCCCTCAAGGGCGCGATAGTAGAACATAAGTGCACATTGATCTTCTCCATTCTCGAAAGAGGCAAGACCTATATTTGATATAGTCGGTAGCATAGAGGAGTCAATGTTGGTCGTAGAAGATATCGGGCATTGACTTAGGGCTCGGCAATAGTACGCAAATGCCTTCGTGAATTGTTTTCGGTATAAGGATGTATCACCTTGGTCGGCGGGCGTAAGCTCTTCGTCTTTATGAAGAATTGAAACCATTGGTCTGCGGCCATGGTGTTGGCGCAATTCGGTCATAAAGACTTCAAACTTATCTATCTCTAGTCGATGGCTATGACCGGGCGGATCCCGGTTGGTGGGGGTGTGGCACATGGGAGATGGCGGAGGACTAACTATCTCCACGCCTGAAGGCACTGCAGTGGCGATGCAAATTAATTAATAGTTTTCCAGTAGCTAGAGTCTTAAAGTCTTACAATTGATAGGAGAGCTTGGGTTTTGTTGGGCTAGTTCCTTTCCAAATCGACTTGTCCTCCTCCCTCGCTTAAGCTTCACATCGCTGATCACCTTCCCGTTGATTCGCACCGTTGTTTGCTTATGTATTGCTTCTCTGCGGATTTGCGCCTGTAGAATTGGCTTCATTGTTTCTTTCGGTATGTTCTTTACCATCTTCCAAATGCGCATCCTCTTCTTGTATTGCGCATTGCTGAACGGACAGAGTCCAACGTTAGCGATTGTACTCTTCGCCGGGACTGGATCAAACTGGCCATACTTTGCATAAAAGTTGTGTTCGAGTGCCATGATTCTTCGGACATCCTCAAGAGGGCGCCTTTCCGTGACATACAGCTTTTCGATGATTTCCCGATAGCTTTCGAATTTTTCGGCTTTGATTGGCAGGACGCGACAACCAATGTACGGATCTTCCCATCCATGACAGTCGGATGCGTTTGACGATAGCATACTCTGGGCAGACATCAGTGACGGATGAGCAGGATTCGCAAAAGTTCAGCAGTGGGAGAGGCAGCGGGTATGAGGATGGGATGTTTTACTGTAAACCGGTCATGATGTACATATATTTGTACAGAATCTCTCTCTCAAGATACTTTTGTTCATGACGTAGAAAATGTCTTGGCAGAAAATGGAGCCTACACGTACTCCAGAGCCAATCACGAAGAGGATACTTTTGTCAGTTGCGTGGGGTGAAGTGCGCCCCACTGAGTTGCGTGCGGGGCCAATAAGAAACGGATACTTTTACCCCCGACATGCGACCCATGAAAATTAAGCAGATTTGATCCCAACGGTAGCCGCTGCACTCGTGTTTCCAGCGCAGTGACGCAACGCAACATCTCCATCGAGTTCGGGGGTGTTGATGTCCCTAGAAGAGCGGATCTTTAGAAATGTGAAAAATATGGATATATAGCTTAAGCTGTTATATGTATAGCTAAGACAGTCGCGTTTATTCCGCTTCAACTTGTCCTGGAGTTAACTCTAAGTATGTAGCTTTGCTAGGACGAGTCCCATTCCCAGCCCCACACAGGGCTGGGAATAGCACAAACAAGTAAGTATTTACATCGAACAAAAGCCGAAGCGTGAACTCTCACTGATTACAATCGAAATGTAAATTTACCAAGTGGACAGTGAGTCCTGACCAATTATACTCAAATATGAAAGATGGTGGCAAACCGTATCTGTGATCCCTGTCCATTGTCAGGTTCCACCCTTGCCAACTCCGTGTGCTAATAAATACCAAATCATTTGGGCAGTTACCTTACATCTCATCGTCCACCAGCTATAGTACTCCACCTAGAGTAACAAAACAGTACAACGGCAATGTCAAACAGCACCCGCGGAAACGAGCAAGAGCAATTTAACTCTCGAATGCTCCAGCGGAAGACGTCAGCATTTTCCCATCCAAGTCTGACGATTGCCAACCAACTTCCAACTCTCCCGATACCAACTGGCAGCTATCAAGTACAGCCCGGAGGCCCAAATCTCTGTCGTGGCATAATGCAGTCTCAAGGTGTGTAAATACTCACTCTTTGCTCCCTGAGCACTTACCATCGTCTCTAAACCTTAAATTAGCTACCCTCTCCACCGAGGACGCCAACAATCGTTACTCAGCGCTCGAAACGGACACCGGACTACATCAACGCCTTCCGCAAGACCATGCCGCGAATCTCAAATACACACTGTACCGCTTGGGTATTCTGCTGCTGTTGGCATTAATGTTTATCCCGATTGGATTCATTGTTACTAGTATCGTGGAGGAAAAAGCGATGGATGTGTTGCAAATCATGGCAGTCTTTGGAGTAGAGGCGGTGAGAATGATTCCTTTGGCTTAAGAGACGATGTGGCCCATCTTTTGGGTTTTCTCTTTCATTTTCTGGTGGGTGGTGTGCTCAAGACTTCGTTTTGTTGTAGTTGTTAGTTGCGCTTCGCGTCATGATATCATACTCGATCGCCTGAACAGGCTAAAAAAAACTCACTTCCTTCTCCCCTTGCTTCCCATCGGCGACATAACCTACCATCAACACATCTGTGCCATAATGCTTCGACTAGTAAATCAGTGTTATCCATAGATACAAAATTTGGCGAAATTAGAAATGCCCTGTAATTCTCACTAAAGTTTGCCGATGTCTAGGTAGCTGTTGGGCTGCATCGATGCAGAGAACAGTAGCTAAATGTGAACTGATAATAATATACATGGCAGTTGAACTTGAGGATGCCGCATTTGAGAGAATTTGAGAGAATCCCCGTGTGCAGAGTGGCAAACATCAACGAATTGCCAAGAACCATGATTCCGCCGGTGTACTGGTCTGCGGAATCATGGCTCTTGGCAACCCGTTTGGTGCCCAGTCATGATGGGCTGCCAAGAGTCATCAGGGTTATAATAGACGGAGACAGAGACAGAGACAGACACATATATTAGTGGGATCGATTAGATTTGACAGTGTTCGTGGGTTGGATGATGAACTGAACTACCCATCAGAAAATTACCGAAGGCAACCAACCATACACATGGATCCATTATCCATTGGCTGTCCTTAGCCTCCATTAAATTCTTCCAAGTCGAGATCATTTCTAAGACTATGTAATAAGCTCCATCCTACGGGAGATCTGAGGGATGACGAACCGCTACCCCCCACTTCGGTGTCAGCACCGATATCGTGCCGTGGAAATGACAGTGAGTTTAAAAATGGGAGTGGACCCGGCGTTGGACGGTATATCTACTAAAGCATCTTTCCGCAGCTTTGTTTGCTATCTGCACTTGCGTCTATACCTCTAACTGCATTATTTTTCCTGCGAATCGTAATGAGTTCCCAACTGCCGGTGATCGCATGGCTTGTATGCCCTAACTAAATCCAGCTGGATCTTTCCATGTTTACGGAACGCTCGAGAAGGATGGCCAAGGAACTACTGGTATATGATCTCGTGTATTTAGTAGTACAGTAAACATGCAGCCAATGCCACAACATTCAGCCAACCACTGTATGAAATTACGAGCAAAATACTTACCCGAGGGAATTCCTCTTCTTCCTGTAAGTCTCCCTAATATTCTTTTAGTCTCCGCACCGAGCAGAGCCAATAGGAATCTCCATAGAACGTGCATGCCAGAACAATTTAATTCTCCTTCAATGGAAACAGGGAAGTGAATCCTGCGGCATACATTGTGGTTCTGGTTCTTCCATCTCGCCTCTCGCCTCCACGGCCGGCATATTGCGAGCTGTATCACAACGCCCATATATCATTTCCTGCTTGCGCATGGGCGTTGCCCACCGTATGTATGTACTCTACATCGACAATCTCTCACAGTGGCAGCGCGAGTGGCTGTTATGACAGCAGATTACGCCGCGTCTTGTTCCAGGGGTGGTATGGGAGCGGTATCTTCGAATGAATGGTTTTAACATATGCCTTGTTCTCCGCAGGAATTTGCCGATGTAATCTATAAGGATTAATAACGTGGATAGAGACTGCACACGCCAATCTTCAGCATAGTTCCAACCCTTCTTCAGGGACTTTATTCGCGAACTCTCCTGCGGCCTTTCTTTGACCTCCTCAACGCCTCCTCTGCAACCCAGCCTAACACCACCGTATTCTTAGCCTTGTAGAATGAGTCATAAGCACGCCGCAAGCCCTTCTGCATCGCCTCCTCCCAATCCACCACCGCCCCGCATCTCAGTAACAGCTTTACTGTCTTCTCATCACCCGTCACAACAGCCAAACACAATGCTGTATCTGTGCATCCCGTCGTGATTTCATCCACTTCCCACACCCCCGTCGCTAGCATTTCTTTGACAAGATCCGAATTCCCGTTGAATGAAGCCCACTGCAGTGCTGTCGCTGAGTAATGTCGGGGGATTGTGAAGCGGAGAGACTTGTCTGTGAGAAGGCGACGGTGCAGGGGAACCTGTAAGGTCGCGTAAAGTTGACGGGATGTGAGGGCGAAACGCTGGAGGGAGCACGTTGGTAGGTAGTCGGCGATACTGAGGAGGATCTCAGGCGGAAGGAGAGGGAGGAGGCAGTGGTTGTGCGGCGACTTTTGGGGGATGGGCATGGTGGATGGGACTAAAGTGAGGAAAGGCTAGGCTGAGCTGCATGGAATTGACGATCTGTATTGACTTTGACGATCTGTGTAACGAAGTGTAGCACGTGACTAGACAACCCCGCGTGATATTCGATGTCCAGAATTCTGAACTCACACAGCTCTTTGGATTTGTGTGTCCGAGTTAAGCGGGCTGGAGAGTTCTGCTTAGTTGGTGTAGTGAACGGATGTCGGCAACAGAATTTGACGAAGAGTTTTACGTTTCCAGGATAGCAGACACCTACGCGGACGTATGCCATGACCACCAGTGGCCGAATGCAAAATGATTACAACAACCAAAGCGAACGTCAGTGCTCATAATTTGCATATGCCCGTTAGGGCTACAATTTGGTGCACTACACAAAGATGCAAACCGATAAGGATTCTCCACTGATCTCGATACATAAATTGAGGTATAAAACGTATGTGTTAACTATAGAAAGTACGTAAAACAGTCACCCGAATGAACTTGTCGACGTCCCCATATGCATTTTCTGACCTTCACTCCAGCTCCCGTACAGAAACCCACAGAAATATCCACCCAATTCAACACATCCACCAGTTCCGGCTAAACAGGATACCTTGAAAACAAAGGAACGAAATTTGAGCAAAAAGTAATGAATATGAACACATATCCAATCCCGAAATTGCAGCTGCCGGAGGTGTTGTTCGGATCAGAAGTGGTTGGTAGGTACACTGATGCCCAGCTTGGAAGCGGCCATGGTGACGGAGGACATCACTCCTGACGAGAAACTCTTTCCGGGTTTGGGGATGTAACGCCTTTCATAGGCGGTTTGAAGTAAATCGTGAACGAGCCGTACTTCATCGATATATTTGTGAGCCAATTTTCCGCCTTTCTTCTCTTCCTTGGGAATCTTGGCTTTGGTCTTTCTTTCCCTCCTATCTTCCTCGACACTATGAATATAGTCGTACACGCACTCTCTACTAACGATATAGCACTGAGGTGGTTCGCCATCTTCGGGCTTCCACAAACCAGACCCCAGAAGATTGGACCGAAGGTTGGCCCGGGTCAATTTAACGTACATATCTTGAGCTTCCACATATTCGCAGCTATCATCGTCCATCGAATTAAGGATTTGTTGGCTGGCCTTCGAGCGGACAATCAGAGCCGGGATTTTGAATCTACGACAGTTTTCCAGTATGTCGGCGTCGATTTGAGAGAATCGCTGAGACAACTGTTAGCGATCTATGAGCAACAAAAGGCGTGGTGATCACGTACGAGATCATAAACCAAAACTATAAAATCGAAAATGAACAGTCCCTGTTCATTAAAGTACTGCCAGGCAGGAATCTTGAGAGTGCCTGCACCGGGAATGTCGCACCAGACAAAGCGTGGATAGGGTAGTTCCGTGCGTGGGTCCGCATATCTCGTTACCTCAAGTGTTGTCTCGACGTTACCGACATTTGCAGCACCTAGATCACTCTTTTTAAGACCACGGAAAGAATTGATTAAGGACGATTTGCCGCTCCCGCTAGAACCACAGACTGCAAAATGCAACCGTTCGGGATCGTACTGAACTTTGGCTTTCGCGGCAGCCACTTCTTCCTTCGTGGGCCACACTACTGGCCGAATTCCCTTTGAGAGTTTCTCTTCAGACTCCTCAAGACGGTGTTCGAATTCGATTCTCTCTTCCTCCGCTTGGCGCCGTTGCTCCTCAGCGTCCCTTCTGGACCGTTCCTCTCGAAGTTTGGCTTCTGCAACCTCCTCCTCTCGGCGTTTGGCTTCAATAGCCTGCTCCTCCAACTGGCGCTGGAAGGCAGCCCTCTCTTCGTCTGACTGGCGTTGTCGTTCTTGCATATCCTTTCTGAATTGCTCCTCCCTCTTCCTCGCTTCTATAGCTTCTGTTTCTCGGCGCCTCGCATCATTCGCTTGCTCCTCGAGATTCTTCAAAGTTGCCAACATTCTAGCTTCTTGCACTGCCTTCCGTCTCGCTTCTTCTTCTTCTTCTTTTCTCCTTCGTGTTTCTTCTTCCTCTCTCCTTCGCTTTGCTTCTGCCTCCTCCTTCCGACGTTTTTTCTCCTCCCTCCGATGTCTCACCTTTTCTTCTTCCTCTCTCTTTCGTCTGCCTTCATCTTCCTTCCGTCGCCTCTCTTCATCCTGCTTCCGCCTCTCTTCATCCTCTTTCCGCCTCTCTTTGTCCTCTTTCCGCCTCGCTTCCACCTCTCGGTTTAATCTCTCCACCTCTTTCCGCTTCTCTTCGTCCTCTTTCCGTCTCGCTTCCACCTCTCGGTGTAATCTCTCCACCTCTTTCCGCTTTTCTTCGTCCTCTTTCCGTCTCGCTTCCACCTCTCGGTGTAATCTCTCCACCTCTTTCCGCTTCTTTTCGTCCTCTTTCCGCCTCACTTCCACCTCTTTCCGCTTCTCGTCCTCTTTCCGCCTCGCTTCTACCTCCCGGTTTAATCTCTCCACCTCTTTCCGCTTCTCTTCATCCTCTTTCCGCCTCGCTTCCACCTCTCGGTTTAGTCTTTCTATCTCGTTCAACCTCGCCTCCGCCTCTCGGTTTAGTCTCTCTTCTCTCAAGCGGAGTTGGACCTCTTGGAGTGTATTTAGCCTCTCTTGTTCTTCCAAGCGGCGTTGAATCTCTTGAAGTGTTTGGTTTTCGTGGTCGGGAGGTTCACAAGGGCCACCGGTCATTTTGTGTGCTAGGTGGTTGTACTTCTAAATGCTGTATCTTTGAAGACCAGGGCGTGAGACGTGAGAGGCGATGCGCTCCGGTGATGATAGCTCTATTTCTGCAGCTAAACAAAACGTCAGCGTTCCATTACCAATGTGAACCACGTGGAGTTATGATACTGTTCTTACATTGGAAAGAGAGCGAGGATTGCGGTGATGTCTTCAGAACCTGTAGAAACTGATGGAATGGTGTCCGGAAGATGGTGGCCGTGGAAATTAGAAATTGAAATTGAAAGGGAACGGGGCACAAATATACAGCACCGATAGCTCGAATTACGAAAACGGCCGCTCAACCCTGCTTGATTTTGAGTCATTCTGCGGGGTTTTCTGAATAGCCCATAAGACCTGCAGACGCCTGTTTGCTGCCTGAAAAGTTATTGTCTGAACACACACATGTCAAACAGCCGTGATTGGGGCTCGGACAACCAATAAAAGACTTTACAAGGCCCTTGGAGACTCGGTGCCATCTTTGCGCATGCATGGTATGATTGGGCGAATTTGGAATGTGGGTGGTACCTTTCCTGATACAGACACCGGGGAATGCACAAAACACCTGGAACGCCACCGGTCGCTAATCCCAGCATCAAGCGCGCTGATGCGATTGTGTGACCGGCGACGAATAATTTGCTAGAATGAACCTCGTTACTCAAAAAAAGAAATGTTGGCTTTAAAACGCTGCGCAAGGCAACAGTCCACACTGCCGCTACGAATTAAGCCAAAGTTCGTTATTTTGTATGAACCGAATAAATGATTGAAGCAACGTTGGCGTCGCTCGATGCAGACTAGTGTCCCTAACCCAGGCTGTGTTCCGAATACTGTGATGGATGCTGTGTTTTTCACTTCCAGCTCACCCTGAACGTGATTTGTTGATCTGTGCTGCTCCACTGAATGTACCAAACGGTTTGAACGAAATTTAACACACTAACCCCGCCTCGCAAAACTCAAACCCCACGAATGCTAAGTTAAAGAAAACTGCCTAGCGGAAAACAAAAAAGTGCAGTTCTATCCCCTAAGCCAAAGAAATCATTTCTCACTGCATGCACAGCAAAAAGTGCCATGATTTGCAGTATATCTGTTGCTTTCGCCTCGCTGATTGCAGCGACAACGTACCGAGAAGAATAATCATCAACATTACGATCATCAGCAGTCCTAAACGATATATTATACATTGAGGATTGGCAGTGCGATTTTGTGGAAGATGTTGATTGGGTTTGTCGGTCCCTAGTGGGTGATTATACTTACCATAATCCCAGCTAGAGGTAGTGAGTGGTAGCTGATATAAGTTTGGCGAAGATAAAACCAGCGGAGCAAATATCATGTGTTTGCGTACCTTGGGATCGTATTATGCCATGATGGGAATCCAAACCCCGATTTGTGCTTGATTATTGCGAACTGGTATTGGGAGGGGCGGGACTTGGTTGACAGTGACTTGGTTGACAGTGGTCAAAGTCGAATGAAGAAGTGAAGGTCTCCGGCCCACGGGGGTCGGAGGACTAGAGTGCTTATCGCTGTCGGGGTGGTCGTTTGCCATTGTCACTGCGGTATTAGTTCTTTACAAATTGTAGATACTGCAACGCCAGGAAATCAGACTAGTACTCAATACTCAAACACAGTCGGAATATTACTTATTACTAGCAGGAAGTTTCGTTAGTATACAACATAGACATCAAAAGCTTTATAAGTGCTCTGTATCAGACATACTTAGACGCGAGTAAGAAAGTTAATAACTATCAAGGATTACTTTCTATTGTAGGATACTTTTAACTAGGATCTTGTTCTCAAATTTGGTATCGCACTTCTTTGGGAAGTTCGGGCTGCGACTGATTATGGTGGCGTTCTCTGAATTGACCTGACTGGCTAGAATTTGGTTCTTGGAATATCAGGTGTACAATGGCATAGAATGATGGTATTGAAACACGTACATGTCAATAACGTATGACTATGCGATGCATGAAGCGTCCAATACAGTACGTCGCTTAGAGTTGACAAAAAGTATTGCTTTCCATATTCCATAGCTGGTGGCTCTGCGTGCTTGCGGCATGTGCGTGGATTGTAAAGTCTTTGCCAGCAACTTGGCTGTGACGAAAGGTTCCTTTCGACGCATTTTCCATTGAGGGTATTGAAGCGTCAAGACGCACACAAATCTCCTCGCCTTCCTTCGTCAATGATTCCACATTTACTCACCGAAACGGGGGTATGTACGTTCAGAATAAATCATACTTTTATTTATGGTCCATCACTCCCGTCATTATTTCTTCGGCGATCGTGAGCTGCATGATATTTCTTGTTAGGCCACTTTATTCTCCTTCATTTGCAAACACTATAGAATATTATCGAGACCGGGTAGTTCAACTAGTAACTCTAGCTGATGTGCAGACACAAGCCAGTAATTTCAGACCCCCGAACAGTGTGCCTATCCCCCCGCACGAGTTCTTTCCCACCTACCAGTGCGCAAGTTGTGCGGGGGCGATTGCCGCTCCCACGGTTCCCCACTTCCGGCACTTTCCTTGTGTTTACCCAGTGATAAGAAATTGTTTTACCCACTGATGAAAATACGTTGGCAGTCAGCATGGGTGTTTGCATCTATGAGAGATATATGTCAGGGTCCTGATCAGAAACACATTAGATCCAAGATTTTGCTCTCAGAGTAATAGGGTCTCTGGAAAACGATTTGTCGGCTGAGATGCTGTGGTCGGGCGGCCTAGAAATCATACGACCTGCTGCAACTTGTTGCGCTGTAAAGTCTTCTAGGGGGTTTAATCCATCCAGCTCTCGTTCTCGCTTTCATCTTGAATTATCCCTCTGCCCAGAGTCAGCGCGGCGGGTGTATTAACGAAAGTATATGCCATCAAGATGACGTATCGCAGATATCATCTGCCAGATCAGTCGTGTATCTCAAAAAGAATAGTAGTCAGCTCCTTAAGCTGTATTTTCGTCAATCATCGGAACCACACCGCTAACGTTTACAGGCTGCCACGAGGACGCACGTATGATAGCCCATACGTAGCTCAGCTAATTCGTCGCGCATTTAGCAAATGCCTTATCTCGTATAGTAGTCGACTGCGCAACTTGAAGTTACAACAGCTGGAGAGTATTATCTACAAAGATCTATGTTGGTAAGCAATAACATTGTAGCACCGACGCATTGGGCCTCTAGCTTAGCGGCATACAGAGTACACACGTATTCGGCCTACGATCGTAACCATGTTTAGGGGATTTACAAAGGTCGTCATTACAGTGAGCTACTAGCATAGCAGGTTGTTAGTATTAGTCACAGGATGACGCGAGACGAAACTTGAGAAAATCATAACACATACCGTATTTTTGACCAGCTTATCTCGTAGCTTCGGCACTTGGTCACTGGTGAGTCTCGTCGGGTAATCTTGTCAACAAATGATATGCGGGGGGGGATGTTAATTGCATAGATCTTGAGATCGCATCTCATAGTGACAACGATCTGCTCATATCTATGTCATGTGTACAAGTTCTGGTGGGGATCTAGTATTGTGGGCAATAGCGGGCATGCTTGAACTATGATGCACAAGCAGAAAGAGCGAGATAGAAATACCCCATCTATCAGTTGGGAGTATCGGTGAGGTTATCGGCTGGGGAGTTGTCTAATCAGGTTGAGTAGATCGATGCTTCATCAACCATCACTCGTGAAGTTGGTCGCTTTCATTGGAATTCAGAGTTATCCGTTTGCCTTTTTTTCGCCGACACACAATTATGGGACGAACTCTGCGCTCTACAGCTGAAATAACTCCCAACCGATAACTCCCAACCGATAACTCCCAATCGATAACTCCCCATATTCTTCACTCCTTCCGAGTTTTCTAGTAGGAGGGACATTCTAACTTCGCCAAAACTGTCAGTAAGCATGACAATCGATAAATGATGGCAATTCAACGCCACAAGGATTCTGAAAAGACCTTCTACTTCTCAGCCTTAGCCCTCGCCCTGAATATCAGGCGTGCCGTAAAATCTGGTGAACACGAAAATGAAAAAAAAGAGTTTTGTGGCCGTATTTTTGGCCCTTCAGAATCAAATTTGAACTCGTAATTGCATATAACATAGGCGAGTAGCATCTTCAGCTCAGCCGCGGCAAAGAAACGGCCAGGACTATATAGCCCCATCCAATCAGTTATGACCTAGTTGAAGTGTGAAGAATCCTACCATGCGTGCCTTCCCATTCCGAAAGAGATATATGCATTATCCGGAGACGCCATTTGATGACGGACTTCGTTTCCGGGCTTCTCTCTCGCGCTGGAGAAGCGGAAGGCATCAAATTTCAGAGGATCTTCATATAGTTTGGCGGATCGATTGGTTGCCCACGCCGGCGCCACTACCCACTGACCCTTCGGCAGGCGGGTGCCATCGGCGAGGGTATGAGGCTTAAGCGCCATACGCATCATAGTCGCTATGAACACGTTATCAATCTTCTGTTTTACCAACATAGCAAAATGGCGTTCTGGGGATTTTCACAGACCTGTGGTGACTGGGTGCAACCGCTGACTCTCTCTCAGAGTGCTGTCCAACTTCTTCATTTCGGTCAGGGCTGGTTTTGTCCAGCCGCCATGTTGCGCCAACACAGTTTCGATTTCGTCCCGGATAGGTGTCTGGAACTCCGGGTGCAGCGCAAGATCATAAAGGGCTTGGATTATGCTGACGGACGTCGTGTGCATTGCAGAGAAGTCCAGGTACAGAATACGTATGCATAGCTCGTACAGAGAAGTATCTTGAGGGGCTGTTTCGACAACCCATTGAGCAACATCATTCTAGGAGATATTTAGTAACAAAGCAGTCTTGCAGGTAGACAGTTATCGCCTATACATACCGGCCTATCCGTCCAGCTGTCACCGAGTTCTATAAGCTTTCTCCTCCGCTGTTCAAAAACGGGCCCAAGCTTGTCCAGAAATGTCTTAAACGCGCCTCCTCGGGACATCATGCACCAGGCGAGGAAAGACTTGAAAATCCGCGGCGCAAGATCAATTACTAGGCCCGCACGCGACACCATGTTCGAAAGCTCAACCAGACAGTCAAGGTATTCTTGATCTCGGGAGAGCGGAAGTCCTACCAGAAAGCGGTTTGTGGTGGCTGAGATACACTTATCCATGAGAGTGTGGATGTTGATGGGCACCCATTCTTCCCCGATGCCGCTTGGCACATTCTCTTCGAATGTCCGTTGGAGCTCATCGACAACGTCCGGCAGCACCTTCGACAGACGATGGGTCAAATTTTTGTTGAGGATATCGACGTGATACGGATTCGAATGAATGGTGCTACTTAGTGTGTAGCTGATAGAGTTACGTTGGTTGGCAGCTGCCTGCATCGATAGCACGCGAGGGTCTGCGTCCTTCAGTTCGTTAAAGACAGCCTCGCTCGTGGCAACGACTACCCATCGCGCCGGTGTCGATATCTTGAATAATGTTCCACTCGGTCCGTACTGTGGTTGTGTCATTAGCTTTGGCTTCGCTGGATAAGTGTACCTTCAATTTCGAACCTTTTGGACACCGCCTTCTATCAGCTCAGCCGAGTTTCGTACGAACCTCAAGGCTGCTATCCACGGCCCTAGAGGACCGCGTAGCACCCCGTAGGACGGAATGTCAATCTACACAGTGTTAGCATTCAGTTAGGTAGGGTATGGGATTAGGTTTAGTACATGCGACGTATAGAAGCAATAAACTTGGTAGCCGGCGACAACGACTACCACACTAATCCAAAGCCAGTAGTCTCCAAAACTACCCCATGTATCTGCATTTTTCCAACTAGGAATCCAGTTCATATCTATCGTGAATGAAGACGTTTGGCTGTTGGTAGTAGTATTCTTTCGATCCGTAAATGCATTTTAGGGGAAAGGAGGAAGGAGGTTATTTAAGGTGCTAGATATTGTTACACAAGGCGCCAGAAATGCTATGGCATCTTTTCTGGTTGAGAACCTCTCGGCATGTAGGGCTGAAATCAACCTAGCTTGACATCTGCAACCCCATACAATATTCCAAAGCATCCAGATGCATGCAGTAACATACGAGACATGTTTGGTACAATATCATGACGATTGGTCGATTAGATATATGTAGCTGAGCGGTTGTGGCTTGACGGAGTATATATTGTGCTTCTAGGTAATCTTCATAGGTAAATATGACACGTCTTCCACTATGGTTTCCTTCTGTCAATGTCTAATATATGACCGTATCACCACCTTATCGCCAGTTCGACGGGGTGATGAATGTTGCAAACGTGTTGGAGTTGGAGTACTGGTGCAGGCGTTTGTAGGTATAAGCTCCGAACCCTGCAGTGAGATAATTTCATCTAAGTAGTAACTACATGGACTTTTTGGTAACCTCTCTTTAAACTGACGATAGATCCTAGAATGATTGTTTTGTCCTAGATTAGTTGACTAGAAAGCCCTTAACCCTTAGTCCCAATGAAACCGTTCGCACTAGCGTTGTGTATAGTGTCTTCTTTGGAATTTTGAAGTCGATGTTCGAAACTCTTAGTATTAGTTGGTTTCATCGCCAGATTCCTGAGCTCCACACCGTGATTTTATTGAGTTCTGATTCTCCGAGACCCTGCACATTATCGCGTTGGTGTTTCTTTTAAACCAGTTGAGCCTCAAGCTCCCGTATTCCAATCCGTCGGTGATTGGTGTCCACTTTGGTTTCTACATGCATCGATAGGCGGATCAAGGCCGCAGCCTTTGGATTGGTGGCTATCCCTGGCCGCTGCATGCATAACAAATCGAATGCGCTCCAATTACAAATAAATGAGTCCAAGCAGATAACATATAACAGAACGATTGGTCAAGTCGTCTCGATTTCCACTGCGCTTTTGACTGCCATGTTTGACATGCCAGCGATCGCAAAGTTGCAATTTAGCGTCGGGTGTTGCCGGCTGCGCGCGGTTGAGCCGTCGAAGAGGCGAACTTAGTTTCTGAGCGGTAACGAGCGCCAGTCGATTTCGAACCTTGGACTTTTCTTTGGACGGCACCGCAATAAAATCTCACCCGTGAAGAAATAGTAGGGATTCCTACCATTGCATGGAACATCTAACAGAAGAATTTGCAAACCGTTGCTGAAATTATAACAGGCCGATGGTCCTATATGGATCACGCCAATGCGTTGGGCACTAAAAGTCACATGACACGCGGGCACGCGGCTCGCTACAACTGGCCTTAATATGTACCTTGTCTCCAACCCACACTGCCATTCCTGTTGTGATGTTCAGAGGTCGGCTTAATTCTTTTGATAGATATTTAAGATAAAAGAGTATAACTGATGGATCCTCAACGATTTTACGTCCGTCTGCGCCGCCCGGAGTGAGCTTCTAACATTATCAAGCTACCCACGCTCTCACGATTGTACATCGACCTGTAGCTCGGGTTGCCGTGTCGGCTAGATTTTCACTTAGGTATCCGAATAGTTCGACCTAGCTCTTCCGTAGTTCGAGAATCTTGATGCTAGCCACCTTCGCTACGATCGCACCCCGCTCTCGGGTTCGCAGTTGAATACTTGTTCGACAACGTAACCCCGAGAACCCCGAGTGAACTAACGTCTCGCATCCACTACGATGATCCACAGCTGTATTGCATTGTTTCGAAGATTCGGCTGTATGATTGATAGACGCATCCGGCCTTCCAACGCCGTTATATTTGTCCAAAGAGTCGAACTCACTAGCAACTCCTACACCCAGCGATGGTGTATTCGGTGGCATTCTGTTTCCCATTGTCGACGCGGGAGAGATAAACATACCGATTCCGGCGTTGTAGTTGATGGAACGCCCTTCGATAATTTATAGGCCTCGGTATCCGTGACGGTAGCGAGGGATATAAAGTTCTACTTGGCTCGATCGAGATGCTTTTACTGTATTAGTTGGACGCGTTACTTGGGGTTGTCGTGAAGTAACCGACCTCTGCTCTCGAGGACTGAATTCGGAGGTGGTATTGACACGAGCCGTGTCGATGGGTGAAGGAGTAGGTGTGGGTCTGATTGTAGGGGATAGAGATTGTGTGGGCGGCGATGTTTGATTTATGTGATGGTAGTGGTGGTGGTGTTGTAGAATAGCGATGTTGCGGAGTAGTCGATAGTAAAGTCCTAATGCTTAACCAAAATGCTCCTGGCAGTATTACTCGAGGTTGACGAGAACTAACTGGCCTATGCTTCGAAGATGGGATTGATCACGGGTTCGACTTCGGCCGAGATCAAGAACAGTCCCTAGGTGCATAGAATTGAGGGTCCATTCAAGGTGCGTAGCTGGCAATGCACCAATGTGTCCCGTTCTGTATAGGATTAGGGAGCAGGGTTATCCGCCAAGTAACACGTGCTGTTCGCTTGGTGTAATTCTCCAGTTGTTATGGCTTAAAGTTTGAATTCTTAGTTGATAGTTTAGGTAAGGCTGTGCTAGATGACAACCGGCGAAAGTCGACTTAGCTATTATCACGCTTGTACTCCTTTTGCTTCGGGAGTTCGTTTCCCTCTGATTCTTCGTCTGAGATACTGAATTCCCTACTTGCTACACCTCACCGCCTTATCCTTCGAAGCTTCCCATTCCTTCCCAGCGTCTTGATAACAACGCTTACAGAGAGTGGTATAGAAAGAGAACTTTATTCGAGTTACTAAGCAAAAGAAAGGGCAAAGGAGAGTCTATATTTGAGCGGGCGTTCACTGGTACAATATATATCCGGTCGTACTCAGCCCATACTCCAACCAGTATCCGGTAATCCATATACATCTTCTGCGTACTGCCAACGTATAGCTGATGAGCGCTGGATCGTAGTGGTCTACCATGAATTTCAACCCACCTCCCGTTCATATCTAAACCCTCCTATCTATTTAACCCCACATCAAGTACTCTGAAGGAATCGAATAACATCAGGGCTTGAAAGGAGTAGAATCCCCTAGCGAATAAATCTCGAAAGTGATAGATGACCGGATCCGACCAAGGTTAACGCCAAAGTCTTCAATTATCACAACATTTCACAAAATACGCTCTGTCTATCGGGAATAACCTGTAGTTTGGCTCTCGCTGCCAACTGCATGCAGCACCAACTGTAAAGTAAATCTGGGCGGCAGTGCAAGCGGACACGGCTAGCATACATAGATGATGGTAAAGCACCAGAATGCCAAGTCTCACAACACTCCTCGAAGAAATTGATATTCGATGCGGTATGTACGTATATATACGTACTTCTGCGACGAGAGTTACAGGTTCAGTTCCGCCAACTGATCTAGATCTAAATCCATCTGAAATGATGACTCCCCGATAAAGCTTATAGAAGTAATTGCTAAGCGTATAACACGGACAGTGCTAGTGAATTATTTATCGCCAGTTGTGGAATAGTAATACGGACAGTTAATTTAAGGTTCTGAGTCTAATGCACGGTTAAACTAAGTAGATCGGTTGTGTATGAAAGAAAGAATTAAGCAATACATTAACACAATCTTGCGTTACTACCAAGCTCTTCTCTAAATCATATAACCACTTCCGCGACGCCTATTTAATAAAAGGGAGATACGGACTTGCAGGAGGGTCTCGATTTCCGTGAGAAACAGTATTTGTGGAATCAGTGTTTCGCTTATTTCTTACTGTGCCTCAGTATTATCCGCACGATGACGCCTGTGGAGTACCTGGATGAAAGGCTTTTGTGCCATAGCTGCCTCTTAGAGAGTCAAAAGCCTCCGATTCCATCCAACAAAAAAATCGCCATGTTTTGTTCGAAACGCCATGGGCCTGACTCGCTATAACCCGTAACATACGGATTCCTGCAATGTATTTTGTAACCGAACATACGGATTTCTGTAACGTAGTTTATAATCGGTAAAAATACAGTACAGATTCTTTGTAAATTAATTGACGTATTTATAAACGGATTCAATTAACGGTATGACTAAACGTAACTTTTTAAGTATTTCTTAACGTATTTCAAAATCCGTACATCACAGGTTCTTCCAGTATAGGTGGTTTACGGTAATTAAACTAACGGATATCAACCATGAAAACGTACTATGAAAAACGGTGTTTTTTAGGACGGTTTACGGGGGTAACAATTTTGCAACGGTTCGGCTAACATTCCCGAATTTTCTGAACGGCCCGAACACGGTTCCAAAACGGTATCTGCAAAATAATATGCTATAACCGTCCTAAAAAAAACTCCAATTTTTCATACCGTACTTAGGCGGTTAAAAAGTTCTGATACTTACTTACAGGGAAGTGCACACAAACTAACCTGAGTTGTGCCAGAACCTAAGTTACGGATTTGGTGGGCGATGGCGTACATTATCAGTCCCACACGTAACGCGCGCAGAAAGCGGGTCGATAGGCGAGCGAATACCTTTGATGCTTTGGCAAGCTTCTCCTGAAGGGCTCGAGAGATTATCAAAGCGGCTTGCCCTTGCCCAATCTTATGTCTTAAGGTTGATATCATTAATACGGGTCTGACGGCCTTACCGTACCTAGGCCAAGGATGTCAAGTACCTTAACAAAGCCTAAAGGCACCATCGATGGTGATATGGGTGGTTTAAGATTGTAGATAGGAACTCTACATCCAGATGGTTTATGCGTTCATCCAATAGTTTGTTGAATTATATGAAAAGTTGAATCGTTAGAGATCTCGATTTATAATTAGTAGTTGATGGTCCCGGGTACTTTTTGAGAAATAAGTATTATAGTGTGGAGTTCAATGGCATCCTTCGATCTGGATGGTTAGCACTGGTTTTGTTTTTGAGTTTCACTAAAATTCTTAAATAAAAGCAAATAACAAGATTTTTTTTGCCATGGGATTTACTCCTGCTCTCGTGTCCAGACTTTTTCACCTCACTCGCAAGCTCGCTCGGTTCGCCGCGAAGCGAAAAAGAACGTCTGGTATACGAGAGCAATTTACTCTATGGTAATAGAGACAGCCACAATATGTTACCCAGCCTCGTACGTTGTCAGGGTTTTACCCTAAGCCCCCATTTATGCTGAGATCGGATGTCAACCGAGCACAATTACCTAGGTGCTTCCCACCTCCAGCAAACGACTAAATCCTTGTATCCTCCAGCAACTTGTGTGGAGCGGCTCTGATTGTCTATATTACATGCTTAGCTACTTGGTACCGCAAAAAACTGACGAAACAAAAGAAACAGTGCAACTACATCTGGGAATGACATGTGACCAACCAATCTCACCGAGGCACTGTCACTAAACTTGATCACATAGAGTAAGTACTTAATTGTATAAAAAACAGCTATTAGTAATGAAATATAATTTCATTTAAAGACATTGTAAGACACGACTCCACGGCTGTTACTCCGCTCCCGCGGAGCATCGAGTAGAATACCCCGATTATCTTGGTCTCACCCAGCCAACGGAACCCACAGCTCAATTATCCTCCGCCAGGCTGACAATTCCATTTCAGACGAGCGTGACAAGAAAGAGGTCAGGTGCGAGACAATAGTTACCTTGAGCTTCTATTCCACTTAGCAAGATTTATGGGGAAATTACCCGCTATAGAGCCAGCCCACCAAATTTCGATATAAAGTCCGCGAGAGGATTCTTCGACTCTTGAACGAGCCCGTTGCCGTGAAAAACGTCGCAGATCAACGAACAAGCAACTGTTTTTCGTCGTGGAGCGTCACCTCGTGACGACGTGTCTTCGTGACGCTATATAGTACCTTTTGCCATGCAATTTATTATCGAAGCCACTCAACGTAAAAGTATGTTCGGCAGATCTTTATATAAGTACTAGGTTGATAGAAATTCAACATATCAGTAGAAAGCTCCCAAAGTATCTTGTCGCAATGAATAGTTATCAGGGAGAAACTCACATTCCTATATACGCCAGCCATCTGCATACGGATAAAACATTTAAACGGAACCTTCTCTGCAAACAAGAACTCGTCCAGCCTTCTCGCATTCTCATCCTTGTCAGCTTGTAAGACAGATTTCAATTCCTCTCTTGCAATCGCCCATCCTCCTTCGCGCTGAAGTCGAAGTCCACGGATGAATTGGTTCATATGGTTCTGAATCAGCGTATGATGAGCCTTCGACCAAACTTCGTGCAGATCATCCGTGATGATTGAGCTTCCTGGCAAAGCAGTCTTTAGGTCGTATCCGTTTTTATGCAACGTAGGCATATGAATCCGGATCCCGCCCAGATCGCGGACAGCAAAACCTGCAATGGCTCCGGTGTCGAGGTGGAGACGCACAAGGATGTTCTGACCGTGAGCTTCGAGACAAATCCCGTAGTGTACCAGGAGGGGTATTGTGACGCCGAATAACCAACGGGCATATCTAATCATCACCCATGAATTAGACTTCTTGCAAGTAGAATAATTTCCAGCGGACTTTCTCACTCTCTAAACCAAGCCTTCTTTTATCGACCGAGTCCAGTTTGAATACTCTCTCCGCATTTGTACTGTAGTTCTCAACATCTCTCTCCGCTAACGCTGATGCTACTACAAGTGCTTCCCCTTGTCTATTAGCCCTTATTTCAAGATCTTCCCGTATTAGACATGACAAATGCCTGGCTTCACTGAAGTTCTCTTGGGTACCAGACAGCGAAGCCACTTCGTTGAAGACCCAGAATTCATCTGGCAGTAGATTTCCCAATAGCTCGGACAACTCTGGCCCTACGCAGGTAGTCCACGGTGTAACAGTCCTTACCGCCGAGGTAACTTTGCACGCAAGTGGGAACTTGAGATGATATGGGAATCGCAACCCGGGAGGAAGGGTGACAGTGCGTAAGGATGATTGCGCCTGAACGTAGAGCGGATCCGAAGAGACTTTCACTGCATTTGGGAAGCGAAGGCGTATTGATGGTAGCTGACGGGTTAGGCACGGTGCGATGATCCTCCTTTCCATTTCCGGAGATGAGGTTTTTGCGACAACGTTTAATTTCGACAGAATAGGATATAGAGTTTGTTGGAATGGTCCGGAGAGCCTAACATCTGCGCAAGGCACTGACACAAAGGATATCTCCGGATTGAGAATTGAGGAAATTAATTCGCCTGGCTCGACTGGCTTGAGTGGCGGTTGAGCAAGGCAGGTTCTGTGCATCTGTCCTCCCAAGCATATGATATTAGCATGCCCATCTACAAAAGAGAGCCCAAGAAAAGTAATTTTTACTGCTCACCGGGTGAGTTGGATGGCCTCTTATCATAGCAATTTCCCACTTGATTGAAGGTGAATGTAACTCGGGTGGCGGCGTTTTCTGCGCAGCTTCAAACCATCGTTCTGTAGAAACACTTTTAGTCAAATGTACATATATAGACCGATGAAATGCTGTGTAGTGAACAAACCTTGATTAGCGGCTGAGTCCTCAAGTTCTTCAATTATTTGATCCCGTATGCCATCTGGCTCATGATCATCACCAAACCACGGGTACATAAGGCCGAACAGAACACCAGGGTTCAATTCGACCCTTCTTCTATTAGTAGAATCAGGCGAAGAAGTATCCACCTCAACAATCACTGGGGGAACTAGATCTTCCGGGTCGAGTACGCCATGTGATTATTGAAAAATACGGAAGTATCTACATTTCTCTTACTAATATTTGTACTTTCTTAAGTATTCTCCTTACGATAAGACAGTACTTTATGGATAAGGATAACATGGTGTGTTAATAACTTTTAATACTTTTGTTATCTTTTTATGTTAGGTGTCTAGAAAGTTTTGGTTAAAACTTGTCTAGAACCTTCTCTTTAGTTCCGTTAGAAGAAGGATTTATTAGCGCTTATCTTTAAAGAACGCGCCTAGATTGTTCTGTTATATTCTTTACAGTTCTTATGTATTTTTGTACAGTTGCAGAGTTTTTCTCTTCCTGTTTTGGTTATTGATCCACGACCGTGGTCACGGACAATCACCCATTTATTATTGTATATATAGATACTGTTTCTCCGGTTAGAGAACAGTTCTTTAGAC
>Ga0307515_10004944_pt1 | contig 27202 bp, 23 predicted proteins | sample 17_EM_MG_FD_194513 | JGI IMG/M metagenome (GOLD analysis project Ga0307515, IMG submission 194513) | Populus trichocarpa ectomycorrhiza microbial communities from riparian zone in the Pacific Northwest, United States - 17_EM | ecosystem: Host-associated > Plants > Roots > Unclassified | place... | reverse complement strand
GAGGCCGTGATCAAGCGAGTTGAGAGATGCACTTGGAGGCCAGGATCGAGTGAACTCAGAGATACACTCCGAGGCCGTGATCAAGCGAGTTTGGAGACGCACTTTGAGGCCGTTATCGAGCGAGTTTGGAGATGCACTTTGAGGCCGTGATCGAGCGAGTTTGGAGATGCAATTGGAGACCGAGATTGAGTGAACTCAGAGATGCACTGGGAGGCCGTGATCGAGCGAGTTTGGAGATGCGCTGGGAGGCCGTGATCGAGCGAGTTTGGAGGAGTACTTGGAGGCGGTCAATCTGGAGGCTGTAGTGCGGGAGGGAGGCGCGATGGGAGCTGAGACTCTATTCATTGGGTAACTCGTAATTGTGGGAATGTAGAGCATTGAGTACAACATGGTCTGCCGAGAGATGAGACTGGCTGGGAGCGGGAGACAGTCGAACATGGGATGATGCAGTACGCAGTGTATGCTGTACTCGGTGTTAACTCTTGATCATGGCATGGAGAGATAGAGAGCGATGACTTAACTTCGTGTTCTTAGGTGATGGTAGAGTTGAGGACGAGACAGAGAGAGATATGAGAGGTGCTGAGGGAAATCATCATGAGAAACTGGGACTTAAGAGAATTTCGTGTGCGAGTCAATTTACCATCCCCGATACGGCAGGTACGAGTCCCAATCCGGCGGGTAATAACACCGATACGAGGTGTTGTAAACCAAATCAGGCAAGCCGTATCCCGGATTTCTCAGGTCCGCTCGTATCCTCCACATCGTTCATATCTTCATCCCCCATCTCTCCCTTTCTCGTCCACAACTCTACGATCACCTAAGAACACGAAGTTAAGTCATCCCTCTCCATCTCTCCATGCCATGATCAAGAGTTAACACCGAGTGCAGCATACACTGAGTACAGCATACACCGCGTACTGCATAATCCCAACACCGACTGTCTCCCACTCCCAGCTAGTATCTCATCTCTCGGCAGACCATGTTGTACTCAATTCTCTACATTCCCACAATTACGAGTTAACCAATGAATAGAGTCTCAGCTCCCATCGCGCCTCCCTCCCGCACAACAGCCTCCAGATTGACCGCCTCCAAGTACTCCTCCAAACTCGCTCGATTACGGCCTCCCAGCTCATCTCCAAACTCGCTTGATCACGGCCTCCCAGTGCATCTCTGAGTTCACTCAATCTCTGTCTCCAATTGCATCTCCAAACTCGCTCGATCACGGCCTCAAAGTGCATCTCCAAACTCGCTGGATCAAAGCCTCCCACTGCATCTCCAAACTCGCTCGATCACGGCCTCCCAGTGCATCTCGGAGTTCACTCAATCTCGGTCTCCAAGTGCATCTCTGAGTTCACTCGAACCTGGCCTCCAAGTGCATCTCTGAGTTGACTCGATCTCGGCCTCCTAGTGCATCTCTCAACTCGCTCGAGCACGGCCTCTGATCGTCATCTTCGGTCGCACCTCGAATTGCTGACAATCACCGCGTGCTGCCAGTCCAGATATACCGTGTGTAGATAGGTAGCTATATAGATACATAGATACATCGATGAGAATACAAACTGAATGCATAAGTTTTGGAAATTTATGAACGATGAGTAGTAGGTATGATTTAACATCGCAAGACATTGTGTAAACGGCTTCAGCTCAACTGCAGCCCCTGCGAAGAATGTAACACACGTGTCCTTCTGATGGTGTGTAAACGTCACCACAAAGTAAAGGAGTACGTGTGCAACGCGACCCGTCGCCGGGACGACGGGTAGCGTGGAATTCTCCGTCAGAGGGTACGAGGTTCTATCAGAGCCGTCAGAGCCGTCCGGAACACCCGGGTGTTTCTGACGGACACTGGAGTTGTTGCTGATGACAGTGGACAATCTGGTGTCTTCGTTGCTACTGCGTCTCGACATGTGGCGCATTGGATAACGCGCCTGTCCTTCGGCTCATTTCGGATCCACTCGCACCTGGCTGAGGTGTATGAGGAGCCATGATTTGCTGTTGTGGGCAATGTGAGGAAGATGATACAGAATAGAAGTGGGAAGTCCAGAGGGATATATACTTAGCTTTGAGTCCAAATGGATTGACTGACGGCCAACTTGGACGTTCTACACAAGAAGAAGCCCACTGTTTATAGGTGCAGGTAGCAGGAGATTGCAACTGTCCAGCTAGTTTCAGTAAGTCGGTCCAATGTTGTTTATTTGTTTACCGGGATATATCGTGGTGAAAGCCAGCTGCAATCTCATGTTTAATTGATCCAAATGGATATTCTTCAAAAGAAAGCACGTCTGGTGATGTTTGTCCCAAGACATCCCCGGGATCTTACATGGAACACATGCTAACCATCAAGTCACGGTATAAGGTTACCATTACTAATCACCATGAAGTGACGGTCAAAACGCGGATTTGGCTTTTTACATATTGATGAAACATACCAACCTTGACAGACAAGACGCAGCTTGCCTCCATGTGGTCCACATCTTGCAACATCCAACATCTCGCCCAACAACAAAGTCAACACAAGATACAGGGGTCAATGCTCCAAAAAAGTACCATTCACTATTTCGGACGGGCAAATATGGCAATTTCACAAAGCGATCCAGGCGACGACATCGCCAAATGAATCAGGGCAAGAGCAGCTTGGAAGCAGAAAGGGTCCGACCGTTGGGAGCATTCCGTAGCTTATGATCAAAAAAGAAGCTTTCGTTGGAGACAAGATGAGATATGCACTTTTTAAGCCCCCGAGATCAAGAGGAATGGACCAAGCATTATGTGGATACAGAGACCACTGTGGCAAGCAAGCGAGTTCAAGACGCAGGAACAGCAATTATGCAAGAGCAGGAAGATAAAAGCAATGCTGGAAAGCCGGGATCGACAACCAGGAAGCCCGAAAAAACATTTGATGAGATGATGAATGCTATTGAAGACAGTGTGAGCAATCTTGGAAGGTCTGACAATGAGGAGCATGGGGAAGACGAGGACAATGACGAAGAAGGTAAAGTGCTGGGCAAGCTGAGCCTAGATGAGGATCCCGGCTGGGTGATGGGCACAATCTCCACCACAGTACACCCCCGCATGGAGAGTTTTCGAGAGAAGCTGATGAGGATTGATGCATTGACGCAACCGCGATAGGGGGACGCAGCCGACTACTTCTGAGCGAGAGACATGAATTTTGAAACTGCAGAATGGAAGGTTCTGCCAGTTGTGAAACCCCAAACAGACAAGACTGCATTCACACTGTCACTGACAACATTTGGAGAGCATACGCAGACTGTTGATGTTGTCCCCGGACAATCGCTAATGGGGCAACGGTCTTCGCAACCAGGAATTTGCCAAATGAGGCTGGCTTCCAGGAAGCCACAGTTACACAGACCCATGGTGTCTCTGATGCACGTCGCAGCACCTGATTAGTCACAGATTAACAACTCAGAGCATGTTGAACAGAAATGCTCATACCCCTGCATATAACATCCCTGGCTAATTACCAGACAGATAGTGGATTGCAACCTAGAAATGGTGATGGCTCCTTCATCGCTGAAAGAACAGATAGCCAAATGGTTCATTTTGACGACATTTCTGTTTGAAAAGCAATCTGTGTACCTATTTTGCTATGTGTGTGGTTTTTCTGGATTTCAGTAACAAAATTGTAAGACATGATAATTCGTCAGTGTTTGTGCAAGAGTCCCATGGGCCATGGGGAAGTTCTAGACCACAAATAAAGTTGATACACAACCAACAAACGGCATATTGTCCTGCCGGTTATGGTCAACAGGGAAAGCAAAACCTAAATTCGACACGAAATTTCCTAACACAAATTGGGTCAGTAGTGCCATATGGGTCATAGAAGAAGCGGTCAAAGCGTAAGCTGAACCCGGATGAATGACACCCATCATGCTGCATCAATCAATGCATCCAACTGCACAACACTCTGCTCAGACCTGCTCCACTTGGTTAAGATTTTGATAATTGCTTATGGTACGTCATGGAAATTGATGAGACGGAGCTGGATAAGGAAAGGGGAAGAACCCAGGCTATATATATCGAATACTAGGGGATGGATCTGTATAACAAAATTTGGCGGCCGAAAGGGCTGAAACAGGTTCGGACTATGTCATTCACCACTCAGATAACGTGTATATTGGTGGCTCAGAAACTGAGAGTCCTCGCAGCTTCTAGATAGAAATGATTATACATATAAATGATATATTGGCTGTCAATGATGACTATATGCATTTTGGGTACAATTGTTGAGCATCCAATGACTGTTAGTATGTCTTTAAGATGAGTGTGAACAGAGTGTCAACGGAGTAAAAACTATTTTGAGTCTTACCATTTTGGCACGCAAACGGCTGCATAGTCATATCCTTCCAGAGAGGAGTCATTGCCCGTCATTGTAGATAAAAAGGAAAGCGACATGCTCAACCCCCCACCCTAGAAATGAGTGTCAACAGAGCATTAACGATGTTTGGTCTTGCATCTTGGAAAATCACTTCGCTGTGCAACGGCATTGACCCATAATCACAAAATTGGGTGCCTCTATTGTCAACAATGCGAGTAACGATATTGCTACTACCTCCTTTATATGTGCATCAACAGAGCATTAACACTTTTTGATCTTTCATCATGGATAATACAAGGGCGATGCGACAGCGTTAACCCATAATTGAACTATCGGCTGCCTGTTTGGGGAAAAATGCTAGCGAAGATATAGCTAGTACCTCCTAAAAATGATGCTCAATGGACAGTCCATGATTTTTGGTCTTGCATCCTGCATATTCCAAATGCTATGCAACGTTGTTAACCCATGATCAAAGTATCGGCCCTCTCAATGTGGAAAAATTCTACTAACAAGATCACTACTACCTCCTAAAAATGAGCGTCTACAGAGCGTGAATGATTTTTGGTCTTGCATCTTGCATAATCAAATGGCTATGCCAAGGTGGTAACCCATAATCAAAGTATTGGTGGCCTCTATGGGCAAAAATGCCAGTGACAATATCACTACTACCTCCTAAAAATGAGCGTCAACAGAGTGTCAACAATTTTTGTTCTTCCATCTTCCATAATCAAAGGGCTATGCAACAGTGTTAACCCATAATCAAAGTATTGTCAATGTTGAACAACCAGCTGTCTACATTACTATAACGTAACTTTGGACATTTTCTGGTGTTAAATTACCCACCAATCAAATTCTAACAGCGATGTTGGATTCAAAAGCTTTCAATACCTCGTTGCTAGAGGTTATGATATCATCCAAAAATGAACGTGTGTTTATTGGTGATTTGAGTGACCTTACTTTACTAATCATCGTTGATGCTTGGTGGGCTTCTGTGAGTGTAGGCTCGAAGCATTGTATTGCTTCGAATAATTCTTGACATGCCCCTTTGTGGCGATTCTACTTTCACTGCAGAATTGAGGAGAGCAGCCGCCCTGGCATCACATGTATCATTTGTGGTCAAGTTCTTCGCCATCCACCAGAACATGTGACCAGCTCAATGGGGAAACACTTGCTGGCAGAAGGGCAGACCGCAAAGTGAAGGGAATTAACAGAGTCAGAAGTTACCAAATTGACCACCTCAATGGTCGATGAAACAGCTTTAGCGATACTGCTGAGCCAAGGAAGTCAAGTATGTTCAATAGTAAGTTCACAAAGAAAATTGGTATTTGACATGCAGATCTTGTCTATATTAACTGAATTGACAGAAAAAACGCTCCAAACTGGCTGCGAAGGACTTTCAAAATGCGAAATTGCACCAAGACCACGGGAATTGCTACCTCATGTTAGGATTTGTTTCGGCACATCGTACACGGAATGCTATATCAAGAGTAGAGCTACAACAGTCGTCCAATGCATCAAGGAGCGATTTGGTGCTACCGTCCGCCAGCATGCTGAGCAACCTTCACCGGAGAGAATTTACACTGGCAGTGGATGCAATTGACAAGCGATCGCCTTCAAGAAATGTCGTTGGTTTAGCTCTTGACGGTTGGACATCGACGAACGACTGAGCCATAACTTCGGTCATTGCTTACAATATGGATACAACTTGGACATTGTGTACAATATAACCCGGATTCGATGAGGTTGATGGCTTGCACTTGTCCCTTTTGGAACGCTAATTAGGATAATAGGTCAAAAGTCATCATACTGGAGCATGGCTAGCCATACATTTGAACGATGTTCTTGAACGTTATAAGCTTACAGACAGCTGTTTACCTGGAATTTGGACAGACAACGCTCCCTCAAATTACTCCATGCCTTGTGAATTACAATCAACCCTTGACGCCTGTGGAATCAAGTAGCCTGCATTGAGAAACCACATATCATGCATGGCGCAAGTCATCCAGCTTGCTTTAGGTGTGTTCATTGGCAGTCTGGGTGTAGAAGGCCGCACCAAGACTTGGGAAGCTCATGAGCGTGATAAGAAATTTGGAGAGAATCAAAGCATTGACATTCGGAATAGTCAAAGACTTCATAAAGAGTGGAATGCTAGAAACAACTTGGTGTCTACCATGCGACCAAGTTGTGGAAAGTTAATTGAGAAAGTATGGATTTCAAGATGTTGTGAAAGTCCTGAAACTGACCTTCTTATAACGGCGAATGGTTGCTGTGTTGATTACACTGATGCATGGTCGCCGAATGGAGTTGATTGACTGTCAAAAAGACCATGTGCGAATCACTGGAATAACAATTCAGGATGTGAAGACACGGTGGAATTTGACACTGTAGTTACATGAGCAAGCTTACCAATTACGAGAATCCTCCCGCGAGTATGTCAAACATCCGAAATACAATGATCACTGTTCGCCCTTCACAACACCGGATGAATGGACCATCGTTGAGTATGTAATGGAAGTTTCAAGGCCATTACGGTACTGGATCCTGTGCATGTTGAAATTGCATAGGGTCACTCAGGATCACAATATCACTGTCGACAATGACATGTTCAATCTTATGGATGGCGTTTTGTGAGCTTTGGTCAAGTTGAAGACCCAATGGAAGGAAGACTTATACTTCGCAGTGATGTTTGCCCGACAGAAGCTGTCCTAAGATTATACTGAAGTTACTTCAACAACAGGTATGCTTCTCATTGAAGCACATATCGTTCATCATTTCCGGAAGTTGCGCTCATTTAGGCGGTGGAACAAGGGAATGGATATCAAGCCTAAGCACGAGACTTCGTATACTACCCAATACCCGGAGTCAATTCTCAAGTATGAGGAGAATGAATACTGTGCCAATCATCGCCTTTTACCTGGCAGTGAACACAAAAGCATACGATGCAATACTCACGTCTTGTCTGCAATGGCTTCACGATCTGGTCCATCGTCTTATTATCCATCTGATTTTCCCAGCTACAATAACCAATACTTGATGCCTACCAATGTGGCCCAAACAATGCCCGGATGATGCGATTGCGCTGCACGCTAATTGTCAGCTGCAAGGCTGTATTTGCATTGACCACCTGAATTAGGACAGAACTGTGTGCAAATTAATCACAATGTGAGGGATTACCACACCGACCCTACCTCAATTAGCAGTACATTTTGAATAACTGGTATCACCGACTGCTGGTGTAACCAAAACAAATGAATTCTAAGTACGCCAATCACTCCAATGTGGCACACAACATATTCTCTTTCATACCACTTGGCGTCAGGGTTAATGTCAGTTTTTCCCTTGGCCTAGATGTTCTTGGCTGGAGGCAGTCAAAATCACAGCTGAGACACTTCACGAAAAGGTCATAGGAAGGCAGTTGTCTCGAGCAAATAACGGGATATTAGTAGACGACAATCCAGCATTGGATATGACGAATCCTGAAAACAACTTGCAAATGAAGTGACTGGTGGAGGAAAGGAAATTGCACGGAATGGCCAAGGTTGACCACTTTTTGGAGATTTGGGGGGGCAGCCAAGGGCTAAGTGCTACACAGAAGGAATCTCGCACTCAAAATACGCAAATGGCAGCCGTAGGATACATTTTAGACACACAAGAGATTGTTAAAGTGTCCTGGTCAAACTATGAGCATGATGGTGGGTTGCATTTAAATTGCCGGAAAGATCACATATGCCACCAGCTTTGTGTGCAAAGGACCTCCCTGGAGGATCAACTCAAGTTGTAAATGTCCATGGAATAGAAACAATTGAGTGACATCCAGCTGAAAGTGATGAGGAACGTACACCTGAGAGCAATTCGGATACTGAAAATTGGCTTCACTGGAATGGGAACTTGGACAATCCATATTACAGTGAAGACAACTGGGAGGCGGACAATGAATCCGACATGGACTCAGCCAGTGGAGTCGAGGATCCAGAATCCCCAGCGCTGCGTGATGTGAGTGCCAAACGGCATATTCCTGGATTGATTCGGCCAACACGGAGGTCAAACTAACAGGTTGGAAAGTTGTTGATGACAGGCAATACGATGGAAACAAAGAGGAATATAGGGAACGAGAAAAAGCAGGACAGAATGTGTAGATGTGGTTTCACCAGGTTCTTTATGATGTTTGACGGAGAATTTCATTTAGATCTATATTATGGGAGAATATTGAGCAGTTGCATGTGGATATTGGTTAATAAACAGAAGAATAGCGGGTGAAATGAATTATTTGGCAAGATGTATAAATTTTAATCGAATGAGAGTGACCAGTGCAAGGGAATTACTGGGCTCAGCTTTGCCAAAGGGCCGAGTATTGATCAGGCAAAAAGGCAACAAATCAGTTCAAACAACTATAAATGCGATTATCAATGGCAGCAGATTGTGAATACACACAACTTTATAATGAGGGTCAATGGAGCGTCAACAATTATTAATCTTGTAAGTACAGTAATTGTAAAGAGATTTGGTCGCTGTTGTGTATAACGGACATACAGGCAGCCAATATAGGCAACATAGACAGCGACACGGTCACTGTTCAATTCTTCGAATGAGCGTCAACGGCGCATCAATGATTGTTTGTTTCCCATCTTGGGTAACCCCAGTGGCGATTGGTTGAAAACATCCATGAATGAGGTATTGGCAGCCTCCTGAGGCAAAAATAATAGCGACATGCTCCCTGCTCCGTCCTGAAAATGAGCGTCAACGGAGCATCAATGATAATTGTTGTTGCATCTTGGTAATCCAACTGGCCATTGAATGCAAACATCAATAAATGAGATAGTGGCCGCCTTTAGAGGCAAAAACAACTGCGACATGCTCCTAGCCCCATCCTCAAAATGAGCGTCAATGGTCTGTCCACGATTTTTGGTATTGCATCTTGGTAATCTAACCGGCTATTGGTTGGAAACATCCTTAAATATGGTAGTGGCCGCCTTTAGAGGCAAAAACAATAGTGACATGCTCCCTGCCCCATCGTGGAAATGAGCGTCAATGGAGCGTCAACGATTATTGGTCTTTCATCTTGGGTTATCGAACTGGCGATTGGTTGCAAACATTCATAAATGAGGTAGTGTCCGCCTTTAGAGTCAACAACAATAGCGACACGCTCCCTGCCCCATTGTGAAAATGAATGTCAACAGAGCATCAACAATTTTGGTCTTGCATCTTGGGTAATCTAAATGGCCATTGGGTGCAAACATCCATACATGATGTAGTGGCCACCTTTAGCGGCACAAACAATAGCGACACCCTCCATGCCCCATCCTGAAAACAAGCGCCAACTCAGCATCAAAGATTTTTGGTCTTGCATCTTGGGTTATATAACTGGCGATTGGTTGCAAACATCCATACATGAAGTAGTGGCCACCTATAGAGGCAAAAACAATAGTGACACACTCCCTGCCCCATCTTGGAAATGAGTGTCAACAGAGCATCAACGATATTTGGTCTTGCATCTTGTGTAATCTAACTGGCGATTTGTTGCAAACATCTATATGTGAGGTAGTGGCCACCTTTAGAGGCAAAAACAATAGCGACACACTCCCTGCCACATCCTGACAATGAGCGTCAATGGAGGGTCAATGATTTTTGGTCTTGATTCTTGGCTAATCGAAGTGTCACTTTGTGGTATTGATTCATCTACAATGTAACGGTGGCCTGTTCAGCCAAAACAGGGCATGACATATACATTACCCCATCGTGAAAATGAGCGTCTACGGAACGTCAACCATTTTTGGTCTTGCATATTTGGTACTCAAGGCATTGCGCAGATTCATGAGCTCATCACGGAACTATTGACCACCTTCACTGGAAAGAATTCAACCTATGGAAGCAAAATCACGGATTCCAAAATAATCGATATGGCAAACTGCAATACATGCAAAAACAGATTATTGGCCACTGAATATGCGATTTTGATATGATACTATTACTATACTGCAAGAACAAGAGCATTATATCAACCTTTTCAGATGGACCTGCTGGGCAACCCGCTGACAACCCACCCAATCCAGATGAATTGGGAGATTTCCATCGAACCGTACCCGAATTCAGGGTTCTGGTCTATTGTCAACCCGGACCGCCAATCGGGCAATGGTTTGGGTTCGACCCGGTCCCTGACCCGAAGTGACGGTCCGGAACCGTTGCTAACACTAGTATAGGGCCCTCTCGACTGCCATTTCGGTAACTCTCGTAAGTGCACTACCGGCCGGCGGTAGCTTGTAGTAGTGGTCATCTTTATTTAGAGCAAAGGATTCCAACGTCAGCATCTCCTCCTTGTCTATGGCGGTGTTCGCTGGCTAACCCTTTCTGACAGTTAGAGCCTCCCCTGTCGCGCTGTCTAAGGGTATACATCTTTTGCTGCTGTTACGGGGGTGCTTCACCCTAAGTAACTATACTTGGCTCTTCCAAGCAAGTACTAGGTTCACGGCCGTAGACCCTATTTCCGTTGTTCCAAGTACGCAGCTATCGTATCCTTTGGAATCAATTGCAGGTAACTCCTCTGCTTCTCCGATAAAGGTTTTGTAATAACCTTTCCTGATCTTGTACGTGACAATAGATCAGTTCTCTTCTTAAACGCCTTTCGCTCCTTTCGAGATTTCCGAATGAACTGCTCGGTTTTTTCAACAAGCTTAGACACCGGGCTTGGCTCTGCACGGTTAAGATCCAAGTCGCTAATCTCGTTTATTGATGTATAAACCTGGGAAATCCTATCTGGATGGACGTATCCCAATTGATTGGGGGATCTAGAGTCTTCTCGAATATCTCGAGGCGTTACCGAGACTCCTCTACAAGGTTGACTCGGTTCGATACGACTTTCCCTTTCCTTAGCGTGAGGCGGAGATTCTCGAACCAAAGATATCCCTTGATTTTCTCGGGAAGTAAATTCTGGTCGTACTCGCAAGTTGTCGATGTGGACTACCAATTCTTGTTGTAATCCTATAATCGAAGATATCCACCAAATGCTTTGTGCTAAAAAGACGTACTAATTATCTCTGGCGTATGAGATAATCTTTCCAAGAGCGTATACTATAACGTCGTTGTCGTTTTCGAAAGTTATCGGCATTCGCAGGAAAATACTCCTCAAAGGTGCGGGGCTGCCGCTACAGAAAGCTAATGGATTTTATAGATATAAAATAACGTAATAGGTATCATAAAAACGCAATAATAAATAAGGATATTCTTCCGCTGGTAGGTATTGTTTTTCGTTCGCTGCTAGAGCTTGTTCTTCTCATTGCCGGAACAATGTGATCTCTTTATAGTCTCTCGAAACCCTCTTCAGACTATGATTTAATTCCCTCAATGATAGCCACGTATCTGTGTGTCATAACTCGCGCACGATAGAGGCGGCCACGCATCCCTCTGGTTATCGTGTTCATGCATGATATCATATCGGCTCATAAATCAGACCATAACTTAAACTTAAACATCTCGCAATCGTTTTTTCCTTATCTTCGGTAGTTGGTTCGTTATTAAATCCTCTCGCGATAATAACTCATAGTCTTAAGAGGTTCCGTATCCTCTGCTATGCCAACGTAGAACTTATGCGCGTAATCTAAACAGATTAACATTGCGAATCAACCTCACTCAAGTCAATGAATGAACTCCGCTTTTGATCTAGACCAACGCCATATTCCCTCAGTCTTTTCCGTACTCAGGTGTTCAAAAACCCGGACGTGCCCAGATTAACTGAGAGCCCTTTACTAGTACTACTGCCTCCCGCATAGTATCTAAGAATGAATCTGGTTGCAAACAACACGCTCGGCGGGACCGCAGTCCTTTCGATCTGGCGCGTTGCTGCATCATCAAATCAGCTGCCGCAGCACTTTGCTTTCAATGAATCCGCTAAGCCTGTAGCTTATCCAATCGAGACGGGACTAGTATGAACTCCCGCTTAAAGAGCATACCACATGACCAAGACATATTCTGGCATTGGATTATTGCCTGAACATGTATCATTACCCTGCCAGGAGAGAACCCCTAACAGCTGCTCTCCAAATCTCAGCTCCTTGAAGGTTCTGCAGGTAGTTGCCCCACATTTGGCTCTTGGATTTGTGAATAGATTTCTGCAACTCTGCTTTGGCTCGGGCTGCTCCCTTCAAGTGTTGTCCCCATTTTCTCTTTTCTTGCCCGGGTATCTTTCATCTTGGCTTGATGTTGCTGTTCCACCACCTTTTCGACTTCGTGCAGATGCTGATTTTCTTTGCTGTGACATCCAGAACCTTGCTCAGTCCATCCTAACACCATGGGGCCTCCTGCTCAGCTTCATCCACCGTGCTTCCAGCATCCAGATACGCTCTTTCCTTTGCTAGTTTCATCCATAGCTTCTTGGCTGCCTCCTGATCCTCCTCCATCATTGCCACCAGTTATCACCGTACAGTTAGGGGATCTTCTCTATCAGCGGCAATGGAACATGAAAGATCGCAAACATATGGAAGGTCACTTAACGTGATATTTCTGCATAACACCTATCAGTAGAACTATGTGATGTGTGCCATTGAAGCGATCCTTCACAGGATTACACTTGGGCCGCAGCTCGATTGATTAGAGCATCCTATATGGATCCTAGCTGATTGACTTATGATGATGCAATTGTGCCCCCATTACCATAGCGTTAATTAAGAATGCTAGTGGTGTGCATAATTGTCAACCTCACCAACTCTAACTTATCTAGCAGGACAACACACAGTTAAGTTGCGATTACGCAGCATTAACTGTACAGCAGACATAACACAATAATGGAGTAAGTGGAACCTCCGAGCCGACTTCTCAGTCGTGGGAACAGCTTGCGGTGCTTCCCGGACATCGAATAGTTGATACCTAAGCATGCATTGTCTAAGGGAGTAATGGCATAGACTAAAGATAAGAGGCCTAAAGCGACCCTGCTCGTTAGTTTGAGTTAGTATGCATTGCTACATTCCATTTGTATCTTATTATACATTGGCGAAGTATTGGTTGGTCGCCAATTGAATCTCTGACGCATTTGCCGAATACCCAGATTATGGTGAGGCATTAATATCATTGCAATATGCACTGATAGGCTACGCATTATCAGATGTTCCAACTACTGAACAAACGAGCAGTGAGATGTCCAAGTTACAGATACCAGTTGTCCCATATGTGTGTTTAATATCTTATTTGAGGATGGCCCAATTCGGGAGCATAGCACTGGAAAACCACTCATGGATGAACACGATAACCATTGGGAACTCGTGGCTACGTCTATGACGCATTTAGCTAGATGCTCAGACATACGCAATCAAGCTATCTGTAAAGGGACGTACGCCCACGCTTGACCGCAGACGTATGATATAGAGATACGGTTGCACAGGAGAGCGAGTGAGTATATATGGAGAGTAGAGTGGTAAGATATTCGATACAGATCTAAGTGCCGTAGCGGCGACCTATATACACTGGCGCTTACCCTGCCTCGGGTCACGTGTCGCCGTTACATTATCCCTCTCTTTAGGCGCAGACCTCCTGGGCTGCCAAAGCCGGTACAAGAGAATGGAATGAAAGGGAATGAAAGGGAGTAATCAAACAACCGTTCGACGTACGCAATCGTACGAACCCATAAGTCCCACAACCGATCGGTACAGCTCAATGGCGACCTTTCGGTGGATCCGGTGCACGGAGAAACTCCACCTCCATTGGCAGGTGGTAAAAACCCATGCCGACGCCATTTGTACCGGGCCGAGATCCAAAGAAGAAATGAAGAGAAGAGAAGAGAAGAGAAGAGAAGGAAACAAAGGAACAAAAGGAAACGTCTGAACTGCTTCCATATCCTCCGCACCGCCACTTCCAAACTCATACTCCACCGACCATCCATACCCGTAGCTCGTATATCTCGGCGTAGGTCAGTGTCGGAATCATCACGGTGGTAGAGAGCTTCCGCTCGTGACTCGGCATCGATGGGAGCTTCCGCTGCCGGCATCGGTCGTAGCCTTCGGTAATCATCGATCGTATACGTCAATTGCGTGTAGTCTCATTCGTAGACACCTAACACGTAAGTTTCTCTAAAAGGGTTATACTTACCAAGTTCAAGCGCGCTAGCGCTGTCTGAGCCCTGTGCAGTGCTTCTGCATGCTCTGTAGAGTATATCGTGCAGCCGGTAGTGGCATTGACTCGTAGATGCTGCTTGACTAGGTAATCGTCATTCGAAGTCCGCTTCGGTGACCATCCGGTCGACTTCATAGTTGTTCTTGATAGGCGGCTTCAGTAGAATCTTGGTCGACTTGGTAGACTTGCCGGTCGACTTCTCGGTAGACTTCTCGGTGCGTGTCTCAGTAGACTGCATACCGGTTGGCTTGTCTAATTGTCGGTAGGACTTGATTGTCGGTAAGACGCATTTTCGACATGGTCATCCCCCCTTTTTTGAAGTTCGTTGCTCCGCCGACGACTTAGACTCAAATCGGTTGTTGATTGCCATCGTGGCTCGGTAGACATCTCTGTCGACTTCTCGGAATTCGTCAGGGTGGTAGACTTTTGGAGATCCCATTCGGTACGTCTCTTTGTTGACCGACGCGTTATTCGGCATCCTTCGTATCTGGTCTTCGGAGGTCTTCGACTTCGCTTGTCTCGTGGCCTGCTTCGTCTCATTTTTCCACTTGCTTTGTCCTTTCTTTGACTCGCTTTGATTGTTGACTTGCTTCGTGTTTCGACTTGCTTTTCGCCTTTTCGGACTTCGCTTGGTCTGTTCTCGTTATCTCTGACTTTGGACTCTGGCCGTGAACTCTCTAGGTGGCCTTATCATCTTGCGGATGCTAGGTGCGTATGTTGATTCTTCTGGTATGCTTATCCCCGCTCTCTGGGTGCATTTATCGCCGCTGGACTTCTCTGTCGTTAAGTGCACTCTGGTCCTTTATTCCGGCACCTCCGGTAGGGTCATCCCTCTCTTTAAACGTCGTTGCTCTGCCGACGACCTATCTCCTCCAATTGGTGTTTTAGCTTGGTAGTATGGTAGCTGGTACGTTCGTCAACCCGAACGGCATGACTCGGGACTCGAACTGCACGTACCGGGTGCGAAACGCGGTTTTGTACTTGTCGCCTTCCTTGATTCGTATGAGGTGATAGGCGATCATGAGGTCAACTGCAGTCCGCCGTCCTTCTTCGCAAATAAGATCGGTGCTGCCGCAGGCGATAATGATCGCTGGGTGGATCCATTGGCTAGGTTTGTTTCGATGTAGGCCTTAAGAGTTTTCAACTCGACTTCCGAAAGATGGTAGATTCGGCCATATGGTAAATTGAAGCCTGGTTCCAGATCGATTTCGTGGTCAATTGGCCGGTGCGGTGCGAGAGTCTCTCATATCTTTGCTGAATACGTCCACATAGTCCTTGTATCTTACGGGGATACGACCTCCATCATTAGTAGGTACATTACTAGTTCTAGCATCTGTGCATTAGCCTCTATCTCCGACTTGGGATTTGGATTTGGGATGATGGGGAAAGGAAACCAGGGACCAGCGGATCAAGCGGTTCGCCCAGGAACGAGCCAAACCCCGCTAGTCCAACAACCTCCCATCCTGACTCGGCGAGCCGGTAGCAGTCATTCAAGTATACCTGAGTGAGGTTCCTCTTCTGCCGCAACTACCACCGCTGCTCCCTGCTCGCTCGTCCAGCGCTTGGGTTGATAGTCTCAATCTCACCTGGATCTTCCAAAGTGGAGACCTCCATAGTCGCTCCCAGCAGCCACTGCATTCCTCATTCGTTGAGAGAATGTCAGAACAACCTCTTGCATGCTTTCAGTTGCCCTTCATATGCGGTATACCGATAAAGTCTCGGAGGAGGAAATGACCTCACCGCACTCCAGGAGGCCGCTTGCGACATACGTGGGCGTCCTCGGCGGTGCATCTGCTGCCACCGATGCACTGTCGCCATCTCGTGGCCTTGATGCTGCACTTTCATCATCATGTAACCTTCGTGCTGCACTTTCGTCATTATGTGACCTTCGTGCTGCACTTTCGTCATTCCATGACCTTCGTGCATCTCCGTCAACTGGAGTTTGTAGAGATTAGACGACCTGCAGTTGCCATGTTGACCTCCGAATTACGGGATATACATAGCCCCAGATATTATGTTACATCTGCATAGAGGGGCTCTTTATAAGTGTGGCCATCACCTCCGATCTGAGACCGGGAATCAAATTCAGCACAGCAGGTTCGTCAACCCGAACGGCATCGGCACATCGGGTTCGTCAACCGCGGCTGTGTGTATAGTAGAGAAGTCCTTGACCGGAACGACAACTACCTCCGGTAAGATGACCGGGAGTCTCTGAGCATATAGCAGTCCTTCATGAGAATTGCCAGCTCCTCCGGTAAGATGACCGGGAGTACATAAGCAGGATCGTGCAGTCATTCCAAAGAACGATCAGCAACTCCGGTAAGATGACCGGGACTTCATGAGCACTTTGTGGCCCTCCATAACAATGGCCAGCTCCTCCAGTAAGATGACCGGGTCTTCATGAGCATGACCAGCTCCTCCTGAATAGGCTTTAACTTTTCGTCTCTTCGGTAGGCGTGCTTAGGAATTGGTCTCTGCGATACAAATACAGGTGGGCATTGCTCGACTCGAAGGTTTGCGATCATAAGTGGACCTGATCGTGGAAAGTAGCTTTGTTGCCTCGTATATCGTCTCTTGAATTCTCTGAACTTTGCCGTGAATTGACGGGTTTAGGGGTACGGCGATCATATAGGCTTCGACAGTGGGTGCTCAATGTAGCTGTCGGTATTTGAACTCAATCGACCGTGAATTGACGCGTTTAGGGATACGGTGATCATATAGACTTCAACAATGGGTGCTCAATCTAGCTGTCAGTATTTGAACTCGTCTCGATCGACCGTATGCAATTGTTTCTCTCGCTGTTCCTCCATCATCTTTTGCATGGCCGCGATCTCGGATTGCATGATAGCTCGGGCGCTCTCGGGTTGTCGCCCAGACCGTCGCCCAGGTCATCTTCCCTGTCGGCAGTGTTTTCTTCGTCGTCGTGATCACTCTCGTCGTAGATTTCATCCTCCTGAAGTACAGAGACTCGTCGGGTGAGAATAGGGGTAACTCGGCCGAGAGGAGATCGTAGGTTTTCCGTGCTCCAACGTGTACTAGCCAATCGCAATTGATCTCTGGCAGCGTTCTTAGGAGGCATAGTAGACGATTGACGGTAAAATTGCCGCGCAGGCTGTTCATATTCTGTCGATTGTGTCGTTTTTTGACAATAGGGAAAAAACTCGTGTATCCTCGTGAGCGAAACGTATCCGATAACAGAAAAATCGAATCTAGTGTAAAGGGACGTACGCCCACGCTTGACCGCAGACGTATGATATAGAGATACGGTTGCACAGGAGAGCGAGTGAGTATATATGGAGAGTAGAGTGGTAAGATATTCGATACAGATCTAAGTGCCGTAGCGGCGACCTATATACACTGGCACTTACCCTGCCTCGGGTCACGTGTCGCCGTTACACTATCATGGTGTCTTAACAAGAATTCTGACAGAGCATTATCGTGAGGACATCACTATAAAGACCTCACATTGTTCCAACAAAGAGAAGAACCAAGCTCTAACAGCAATCTTCACTCAGACATTAGCAGTGAAGAACACCTTAAATTATTATTAACAATTCTATGCATTATTGCTACCTCTTCAAGAACCATTGTGTGAACTGGCCGATCATCCAAAGCACTTGAATAGACTGCCATGCCCAAGTATACCTTCGAGATACTTGTCTGCCTGCTCATTGACCAAGAGTATTGCCGACAGCATCGGACCACACGATCATTGCGTTTGAAAACTTATACATTTATCACCAAGAACACCTACAAGCTTGGTTGATGGCAGTTGTGCTATACAGTGCAGAACCGTCCGGACTTACATTCGAAGCCCATCGATGCATCTGAACGGGACTGGCGCATGGAGAACATTGGAGGAATTTGGTAATCCTCTTGATCCATCTTACAACGATTGTGGTTATTAGTTTGAACTTGGAAAAGATTTCAAGAAGTTGAGTCCGGAGATAAGATGACGGAGAAAGAGCAAGATAATTTCATAGGCGGCTGTGGTTAGATTCTAATAAATGTTGTATTGATTATTGGTAATACGAACCCCTGTAACACCTACCACCTGCTCGTGGTCTGCCTCCTCTTGTATGTCTCTGTCTACCTCCCAATCAACAAACTCTTGGTCGGACCCATTGGCATGAGTCCCAGCTACCATAGTCTATTTTCTGACTGGTCGATTTCCCAACGTTAAATCAATAATCGACTTGCCTTTGAAGTATTCTCTATTCCCGTTGTGAGGGGCCTGGTCTTCGCGTCCAAATTCAAGTTTATTTTTGTCTAGCACATCCTCCCAGAAGACAGTGTCCCATTGCTCTGTGTATTTTGGATGCCATCATCTGGTATGGGCATTGCAGTCCCCAGCAAGCACGGTGCGACCTTTCCAAATACTTCGCTGCCATCTTAGTTTCTGCGCTGGTCGCTCTCTCGACTTTGTGTCTTGTTCAATGTTGACATTGACGATCCTTGTAACCTTCTCTCCTCTTGTCAGAACATCTGTGACAATGACATCATCATTGCCACCCTGTGTCATATGAATTTGTTCATCCACTGCAAGACCGCATCCCTTGGGCACTGCCGTCCAACCTCTTGTTCATTTTCTTATTTCACTTGCTGTGTGCCTGATTTCGAATCCTTTTCTTTCTCTTGGTGGCTCATTCAAGCACACTACGTCTGCACTTCGTTCAACCCTCATCCCTAGCGCTGCTATTGTCCACTTGTACGACCTGGTGCAATTGTGCTGAATTGCTCTAAACATTGGAATCGGCGGCTCCCATTTCGATCCCTCCAGTAGCATCAGTCAAGGTCACATCTCGCTCCGCCTCCACTGCCTCCGTTTGCCTAGTATCGTCTGCCTACTCATCTGCTATCGGCCTCCCTACCTCGCCTCTTATATCTCTCGCCTGCCTGGTGCTGGGTGACGCTCTGGTTGTCCCTCTAACCACCCTCATCTCATGGGCATTCGATTGCAATCTGCTCCATTTTCGCACCATTCTGATGCCCTTGGGTTTCTGCGCACACTATCCGGTGAATGCAATATGAATACAGCTGCCGTTCAGGCATGTTTCTTGCATGTGGATTCATGATGCCCCTTGTCTCGATGAGCATCCGACACCATTGCACCTGGGCTCATCTGATCGGTGCGGTCTGGCACAGTAGCCACACTTCGGTTGATGGTGGCTGCACTTGCTCTTCATGTGGCCTCAATCACAGCGGAGCTCACAAAGTCTGTGGGAGCCCGTGTTCGTGTATGGTTCGACTTTGTATGATTCTCCTGCAAAAGCGACTCCTGTATTCAGTAGTCTCTGTGTCACCTTCTTCCCCCTTGCAATGAAGACCACCGATGATACCATTATTTCTCCTCTCTGCTTGCTCTGCCTGATTTTTTGGGGGTTAGAAAGCCATCTCACTTGCGCAGGAATCATCACTCCTTCGGTCGCTGCCTGCATCTCCTCCCGAATGTTCTGTAGTCCTTCGGTGCCCTTGGCCATATATTTCACTTCCCAGAGCCGATGGATCTGCAGTCTTTCCCATCATTCATTTCCTTCCATATCAATGACCCCTGTGTGCACTGATCTTGCTGCATTACTAATGATATCTTGGTACAGGAGAGCCATCTGTGCAGTTGGATCTAGGTGTGCAATTGCAGTAATTGTACACATAGCATTCTGTATCGTATTCATGATCCGAACATGTGCCGCGGCCTCTTGCATGAACAGTGCTCGGGTGACCACTCACACGAATTCCTCACCCATCTTATTGGTTAGGGGGATGCTCTCATAACTCCTCAAGATCAGCCATCTGTCTGCCATGCTCGAGCCAGACATCAGCGCTGGACCCAGGCAAGAAACGTAGGTTACCCTGCCATGCAACATGATCGGGTCATGCAACACCCTCCTGCTTCCACTGCGAGCCATCTCTGGTGTTAGCAACGGTTCCTGACCGTCACATCGGGTCCGGGTCCAGGTCCAAACCAAACCGTTGCCAAAGGGGGGGTCCATGTTTTCAATCCACCTGAATCATCGACTTGGGTACAGTGCGATGGAAATCTCCCAACCCATCTGAAGTGGGCAGGTTGTGACCAGGTTGCCCACCGTGTCCATCTGTAGATTCATACAAGTCTCATTATTTTGCAGTTTGATAATAGTATTTTATTCAAATCACATATTGAACAGCCCAGAATTTGTTTTGGCATGTTTTGCAGTTTGCAATATCGATTATGTTAGAATCCGTGTATTTCATTGGATATTTTGCATTTTCGGGTATCCAGCCAGTCAATATTTGTCTTATGGGATTGAATATCCACGCGATGCCTTGATTACCAAATATGCAACAACAAAAATTGTTGACACTGTGTTGACGCTCATTTTCGGGATGCGGCCGGGAGCGTATTGGTGTTGTTTTCTCCCCTAAATGCTGCCAATATCTCATCAATGGATGTCTGCAACCAACTGGAGCTTAGATTACCCAAGATGCAGGGCGAAAAATTGTTGACGCTCAGTCGACGCTTATTCTCAGACTAGGGCAGTGACCATATTGCTCTCTCTTTTCCCTATAAAAGCTGCCAATTGGTCAGTTTTGCATAACATGGACCAAATCAGTATTCAATTACTCTACTTACAAGACCAAAAATCTTTGAACCTCTGTTGACGATCATTGTAATGTATAGTCCATGCAACAACTGTCCCCATTGATATGTGTTTTCTTAATGATTCGAACTGATTGGTTGCCTGTCTGAATGATTCAGACTTGGCCCTGTGGCAATGCCGAGCCCAGTAATATTCTGGCACTGTTCGCTCCCATACAATTGAAATTTATATATCTTCACACAAGATTCATTGCGCCCGCTAGACGTCTGTATATCAACCAATATTCACAAGTGACTGCTCACGATTCGCCCAGAATAGATCTCTAAATGAAACTCTCCATCAATTTACCTAATGAAGCTGGTGAAACATATTGACTCATTCTTTCCAAATTTTTCATGATTCCCGTATTCCTCCTCATTTCCATTGCATTGACCGTCACCACCACCATCTGGGGGTGTCTCTTTGACTTCAGTGTTGGCCGAATCAATCCGGGAACATTTGGTGTTGCATTCGCATCCTGCTTCTCCGCGCTTTCCGGATCCTTGATGCTGTTGTCTCGCTCAATAACCGATTCAACATCTGCCGCTGAATCATCATAGCTCTCATTTTGATTATCCATGTCGCGATTCCGTTTTAGCCAACTTGCAGTGTCTGAAATGGTTGTAGTTGGGCTTTCACCATCACTTTTGTCTGGATCTCGGTCGATTCTTTAGATTCGGCGCTCATTTGATAATTGAGTTTGTCCTCCAGGTAGGTCCTTTGCAGACCAAGCTGGTGGCAAAGGTGATATTTCCGACAATTTAAATACAGCCGGACCAGCCTGTTGAAACAGTGACCAGGACTCTTTAATGATCTCTTCCGTTTCCGAAATGTAACCTATGGCTGTCATCTGCTTGTTCTGAGCCCAAGATTCCTTCTGTGTAGCATGTAGGTTTTGGCTGCCCTGCCACATCTTCAAAAAGTCATGGATCTTCGCCATTCTGTGCAAATATCTTTACTCCGCCTCTCTGTTCATTGCCGAGTAGCTTTCTGTGTTTGTTGTATCCATTGCTGGGTTGTCATCAGCCAATATCCCGTTCTCAGGTCAAGCCAACTGCCTTACAATACCATTTTCATTCAGGCTCTCGCCTGTGGTTTTCGACTGCCTCCAGCTGACAACATCTCGCCCAAGGGAAAGACTGCCCTCAATCCTGTCACCATGTGGTATGATACAGAATATCTTGCATGCCTCATTAGAGAGATTGGTGTACCGTGAGTGTGTTTCCTTATTTTGGCGCCACTAGTTGGTGATATCTGGAATCCAACATGTACTGCTAATCTCCATTGTGTCGGAGTGGCAATCATTGACATTTGGATTAACTTGCCCTCAGTTCTCTGGTGATTGAGGCTCTGAATTCACAGAGAGCCTGGGGGCGGTTGATAAGGGTGCTGGGTGGTCACTTAGTCCGGGTGTGGTTGCAACGACATTGTTGGGCATCATGTATTCCTCATCATTGCTGGACAAATCATATGGATCAAGGCAAGTCTGACCGGATCCTGAAGCTGTTGCGGAGGGGATGAGATTGTTGCTCAGTACGCTTCCGGGTTGAGTGATCAGCACAAGTCCATGTTTGACAGTGTAAGCATTCTCCACATACTTGAGAAAGGTATCATGGTATTGTGTAGTATACGAAGTCTTGTCATCAGCATGAATATCCATTGCGTTGTCCCACTTCCTACACGATCACAACTTGCGGACAGGGTCGATGATACATGCAGACATGAGCAGCTTACCCATCGTTGGAGTCCTTTCAGCATGATTATTGGGCAGCCTCAGTCGCACTAACGTCATAGACAAGTACAAGTCTTCCTTCCATTGAGTCTGCTTCGTAGCAAAAGCTCGCGAAACGCCATCCATATGATCGAACATGTCATTCAAAATTGTGATATTGTGATGAAATGTGACTGTATGCCTCTTCAACATCCACAGGGTTCAGTATATGAATGGCCTCTAGACTCCCATGATGTACTTAACAACGGTCTATTCTTTGTGTGTTGTGAAGAGTCAACAGTGATCAGTCTATTTCGGATTCAGGAACCCCTCGCTGGTTAATTCTCGTAATCGGTACGCTCGGTCAAACATCTCCAGTGTCGAATACCCACGTGTCTTCACATCCATACTGGGTAGTAGCGCGATGCGGACTTGCGCTGTTTGACAGTCAATGAACTTGGTTCGATGACCAGGTGTCAGCATAATCAATACAGCAAGCATTCTCTGCAATATGAAGGTGAGTTTCAGGACTTTCAAAATATCTTGAAATAGGTACTTTCTCAATTATCTTTGCTAAACCTCGTCTCATAGCCGACACCTTGTTCATTCGAACATTGCCCTCTTTTCGAGGTCTTTGACCCTTCCCACTGTCTATTCTTGCATTCTCTTCAAATTGCTGATCACATGCATGGGCTTCCCAAGAATTGGTGTGGCCTTTCACACTGAGACTGCTGATCAATCCACCTAATGACAGCTGTAGGACATGCGCCACGCATGGTATGTAGTTCGTCAATGCAGGCAACTAATTGCGGAGGACCCAAAGGTTGATTCCAGGTCACGAGTGATCTAGTACATTGAGGAAGCGTTATCAGTCGTGATTCCTAGCAAACAGCCGTCGCTATCCTCAATATGATCAAGCTCATTCTACATATGTACTGCTGACCTTGCTCCGGTATGTTGGCCCTTGACCTATCATCCTTAATTCGCTTTCGAAAAAGCTTGGAACTAGGTGATTAACCTCATCGAGAGAGTGTTGTACATCTCGCCATGCACAATTTCGATTCGTACAGTAAGTAATGACTGACCTTATCACTGGTTTATGCGTTGATGTTCACCCATCCCATGCTAATCTAATGTTCTTTTGTGAGGGCAATTGCTTAATAATTGCATCCACGGTCCCTAAGTATTCCATCCGGCACATGTTGCTAATGGTGGTGGCAGACGGCAGCATGAGGTCACTTCGCAATGCTTGATGTGACCGCAGTAGCTCGGGATTACATATAGCGTTCCATCGAATATGACCCAAAACAAAGCCTAACATGAGGTAGCGATTTGCGGTGTCTTGGTGAAATTCGGAAGATCCAAAGTCCTTAGCTGCCAGTTTTGCGCGATTTCTCTGTCAATTCAGTCAATGTGGATCAAACCTGATTGTGGAATACAAATTTCCTGTGTGGGCTTACTATTGTAATTCTTCAACTTGCTTGTCTATTCAGGATGGCCAAACCTGTTTCGTTGACCGTTGAAATAGTCAATTCCGGGACTTCCGACTCTGTTATTTCGTTTAACTTTGCAATCTGAGCTTTAGCCAGCAAGTGTTTCCCCATTCAGCTGGTTCCATGTTCTGATAGATGTCGAAGAACTGGATGACAAATGATACATATAATTCCAGGATTGCAGGTCTCCTCAATTCCGCAGTGCAAATTACATTGCCATGAAGGTGCATGTCTAGCATTATTCCAAGCAATAGGTCATTTCAAGCCTACATTCATTGAAGCCCACTAAGCATCAAAGATGATTTCCAAAGTAAGGTCACTTATATCAAGAATAAAGACACGTTCATTTTCGTAAGTGATGATAACCACTAGCAATGAGGTACGTACGCATTGTGAATCCGACATCGCGGTAGAGATTTGAAGGCAGGGTACTCTGACTCGAGATACTGGCAAAAGTTAAGTTATAGTAAATTACAATGCGGGTTATTCAATATTGACTCAAGAGCTACAAGCAAAAAAAGTGGGATCTGAGAGACATTGCATGCAAATTTGTGACGTTGGATACAAGGACATATTGAAAAGACTGACCGCGAAACACTAAATTTAGGAACAATGCATTGCAGTTCATTGCTGTGTAGGTTACTGAGCCCCCACAAATGTTGTTGAAGCTCTGTGGGAGCTCAATGGTAGAGGGCAATCGCGAGATCTCCACTCCCATTTTTGCCCGTACTGGCAACCAATATGTTGATTGTGGGTCACCGCCATTCCGTAGCCCTTACATTATCCAAGATGCAAGGCCAAGAATCATTGATGCTCCATTGAAGTTCATTGCTTAGGGGGCGGGGGAGATACCACCACTCGCATTTTTGCCCATAGAGCCGGCCGATACATTGATTATGGGTTAATGCCATTGCACTACACTTTGAGTATTGATGATGCAAGACTAAAAATCGTTGATGCTCGGTTGACACTCATTTTTAGGAGGTGCTAGCAATATTGTCAATATCATTATTGCCCATACAGGCGGCCGATACTATGATTATGGGTTGATGTGGTTGCTTTTCCCATTGATTATCCTAGATGAAAGACAACAATGGTTGATGTTCCTTTGATGCTCATTATTCCGAGGTGGTTGTGATATCGTCAATACCAGTTTCGCCGATAAAGGCGGCCAACAATTCAATTATAGCCTAATGTCATTGCACAGCAGGTTGATTTTGCAAGATGCATGCACAAAAATCCTGGACACTACATTGATGCTAATTTTGAGGAGATAGTAGCGATGTTGCTGCGAGCATTGTTGGCTGTAAAGGTGGCCAATACATTGATAATGTGTCACAGCGACCAAATCACTTTTTGAGCATCAGACACGTGAAACCAGAAATTGTTGACGCATCGTTGACACTCATTTCGAGCATGGGGCAACGAGCATGTCGCTTTCCTTTTTGCCTATAAAGACGGCTGATACAATCAATTTGGAAGTATGTAACTATACATCCCTTTTTATGTTGACAATGTAAGACCAAACATTGTTGATGCTCTGTTGACGCTTACCTTAATGTCATACTAACATTTATTGGATGCTCAACAATTGTATGTAAAGATGCATACAGTTGTTGTTGGCAGCAAATAAATCGTTTCCATGTATAAACGTTTGCATCCAAAAGCTTCGAAGGTCCTCAATTTCGGATCTACCACGCGACAGGTTATCAGAGTGATGAATGACGTTGTCATATCACGTTACAGCCCTTTTGGCAGGCATTTGACCAGGTGTGGATCCATACACTTGTTTTTCATATATATTGCCCAACTTCCTCACTTTTCCTCATCCAGCTCATTCTCCGCAATTTCCATGACCTACCACACGAGATATTCAAAATCTCGACAATCTACACCAGGTCTGAGAAGTGAGTTAGGGAGTTGGATACATGAACGATTGCAGCATGACGATCGTGTTTCATCCTGGTTCGCTTTGTGCTCTGACCGCTCCATCTTTGACTCGTATGACAGTACTGACTTAAGTTTTGTTGGTGAGTTTCGTCTCTAAACTAGTTTTAGTTTTCTTACTTAACAGTAACCGGCAGGACAATATCAAGTTAACTGAACATCAGTCAATCCGATTTGGAGTCTAGGACATTGGCATGGCCCATGGCACCCTTGCACATGCACAGACCAATTATCATGTCTAAGACTTTGGGCACTGGAATCAAGTAAAAGCTGACACACAGCAAAACAGGTACACCAAGTGTTGTTCCAAGAGATACATTGTCAACAATAGCAATTTGCTGATTCAATTCTGCGGCGGCACAGGAGCCATGACCCTTTCCTTCTCCGAATCTAATTTTTATGTGGTAATTAGCCTGGGATGCTATATGCAGCGGTAAATGCTTAAGGGTTCAACAGGCTTTGATTTCTGAATCGGTGATGAATGAGGGGCTGCATTGTGAGGGAGAGAGGGAATGCGTTTCTGTGTCTGGGGTTTCCGGGAACCTACCCTCATTTGACTACTGCCTGGTCGAGATGTCATGTGCGGCATTCGCAATTCTCCAGGTAGGCTTTCAAGAGTCTCCATTGGCTCAGGAAATATCTTCCCTGCAGATGAGGCTGCATAGTGTTAGCAACGGGTCCGGGTAACCCACCAGCGGTCCGGGTTTGGACCGCAAAAACGGGTCGGTTTGGTTCCAGAACCGGCCAAAAACCCGACCCGCAGACTCTTGGCGGGCCAAACCCGGACCCGTACCCGTCAACCCGGGGGTTTCGCCGGGTTTGGCTAGACCCGTCGGGTCCAATCTCCGGTTCTGCGTTTCGGGATTCACATTTATGGTCGCTTTCAGATATGCGACTGTTAATCGTAAAATATTGACCATGGTACGTCACGGTTCGTTTTCGACGTATTAGCCGCCTTGATGTGCAAAACAAGAATACTCAAGCGCCCAACTACATCCTGAAAATGAGC